>Ga0116172_10003767_pt1 | contig 12522 bp, 9 predicted proteins | sample AD_UKC083_MetaG_FD_89799 | JGI IMG/M metagenome (GOLD analysis project Ga0116172, IMG submission 89799) | Active sludge microbial communities of municipal wastewater-treating anaerobic digesters from USA - AD_UKC083_MetaG | ecosystem: Engineered > Bioreactor > Anaerobic > Digestate | place: USA...
AGCACCAGGGTGAGTGCCGAATCAATGCCGCCCGACAAACCCAGTATAGCTTTGGAAAATCCCATTTTCCCGAAATAATCTTTTATGCCCATAACCAGCGCATCGAAAATCAACTGTGTGCGCGTAAATGAACCAGCGGTTTCTTCGGGCTGGCCTGCCTGTTCCGTGTCAAAATAAGATACTTTTTCCTCAAAAAAAGGCATCTGCAATGCAATTTTTCCCCTCCTGTCCATCGCCATCGATCCGCCGTCAAAAATCAGTTCGGTTTGCGCACCCACATGATTGACATATACAATCGGAATTCCATATCGTGTAACGTTATTTTCCAACACTTCTTTGCGTTTTTCATGCTGTGTATAGGAGAAGGGTGAAGCGGCGATGTTGATGACAATATCCGGATTAAGCCCTGCAAGTTCTTCCATGGGGTTTGCCACATAAAGCGGGTCGGGACTGATATTCCAAAGATCTTCGCAGATGGTAAGGGCTATGCGTTGGTTTTCGTATTCGATAATACCGAAACTGCGGTTTGGCTCAAAATAGCGGTACTCGTCAAAGATATCATAATTGGGCAGCAAGGTTTTATGCTGCATAAATTTCACCTGTCCACCGGCCAGAAAAAAAGCCGTATTGAATAAATTTTTACCGGCCGGATGAGGGTTTTTCGAAGGAGCGCCCACGATGGCGGCTATACCTTCGCATGCCGCTGCTATCTGCCTTATGGCCTGCTCACAGGAAGAGATAAAATAATCGTATTGCAGAAAATCACGGGGCGGATAACCGCAGACAGCCAGCTCAGAAAACACCACCAAACTGGCGCCTTCGGCTTTCGCTTTTCCGATAGTCTCAATAATTTTTTTCGTATTCAACTCAAAATTACCGATATGGTAATTGAGTTGTGCCAAAGCTATTTTCACAGTAAGGAATTATCTAAAGGCGGTATCAGAATAAAATTCCCACGTACATTTCAATATAATTGGCTTTAGCGCTTTCTTTTACCCGCTTGATGTTGGGATTGTTGCGGTAAGCAAGTTCCACCTCTTCGTTATAGCTGTCGCTGAAAACATTGGTAAAACCGCTGTTAAAGTTGATTCCGAAATTTATAGAAATAATTTTTTCAAACTTGTAGGTACCCCCCACGCCTATTATCAGCGATTCCCTGATAAACAAGGTGCTGTCGCCTATATTGACATTTTTCTGGGTGTACGATTTTTCCACATTATTCCTGACCACATACTCATCATCAGCACGTGCTCTGAGTTTAAAAGCTGTCCCTATGCCAAACTTGCCATAGATGGAGAATTTTCCCATCAGATCGCCCGTACTGCCAATCAATACTAAGGGTATTTCGAGGTATTGCAGTTTATACTTGCGGGACAGATTACTCTGAATAGTATCGATGACGATTCCGGTATTCGGGTCGCGTGCATAGTACACCGTAGGATATTTCAGTTTGCCGCCGTTGTAATTTACATTGACACCGGTACCTATTCCGATATTCGGGATAAAAAAGTAATTGAAATCAGCGCCATAGCCCATCAGAAAGCGTCCGCCGTTTTTTTCATATTTATAAAACTCCCCGCCATCCACATCAGGTTTCATCCAGCTAACATTGGGCGCGATATGAATGCCAAAATTAAATTTACGATCCTGCGCCTGGGCAGCAGCACTTAGTATAAAAATCATGAAAGTGCTTAAAATGAGGTATTTTACTGACTGTTTCATATTTTTTTTAATACAAAAATACTACATTTATGAATGAATTACTGCTAAAAAATGATATTTTTGTCAAAAAACTTCCCTAAAACAAGTTAATTTTGACTTCAAAAAAACTTTCCTGTATGAAAAAACTTCCTGATATTCTGATATTTACAATCATTATATCTGTATTTTTTTATTCCTGCACCTGCAACCGGAACCAGGAAGAAAAAAATTTAACTGAGTTGAAAGACACTACGGTGCAAATTAGCATCAAACGATACGAAAAAAGTCTTTTTAACCTGAAAAAAGAAGATTTGCAAAATGAATTAAAAAAAATAAAACCGGATTACAGTTTTTTTCTGGAGGGCGATCTGGATGATCAGAATAATATAGAGCAGATCCGCAGCTATCTGAACGACCCGCAGATGATTGAAAACTTTACGGCCAGTCAGGAAAAATTTGCGAACGTTACCAATCTTGAAAAACAACTTTCGTCCTCGTTAACCTATTTCAAGTATTATTTTCCTGATAAAAAAATCCCCGGGGTATATACTTATATCTGCGGTATGGACTACGAACACCCGGTGATTTATGCCGACAGCGTTCTTTTGATTGCCCTGGACATGTACCTGGGCAGCGGGTATCCGCTGTACCAGGCCCTGGCCCTTCCGCTGTTTATCCGAAAAACCATGTCGGAAGAATATATCGTCAGAGATTGCATGATGGCTATGGCCGAATATTACTGCTACCAGGAAATGAAAGATGCCACTTGTCTTGATCAGATGATTTATGAAGGAAAAAACATTACTTCATCGATGCCATGATGCCCGAAATCAACGACACCATAAAATTCAAATATTCGAAAAAACAACTCGACTGGTGTTATCAGAACGAAGCACAGATGTGGGCATTTTTCATCGACAACAAACTTCTTTACAGTAAGGATGACCTTTCCTACAAGAAATTTTTTAATGAAGCACCTTTCACCACTTCGTTTTCGAAAAACTCGCCGCCGCGCACCGGAAGCTGGATTGGATGGCGTATTGTCAGCGCTTATATGAAAAAGACAAAAGCCACCAATCTCAATGAACTGATCCGGAACAACAATTCACAGGAAATCCTTACTCAGTCAGGATATAAACCCAAAAGACCCTAATGAAATACCCAACGGCATTTTTTTTCATTCTGGTAATCTCAACCGGATTTTTATTTTCACAGCCTGCAGATTTCACCTGCAAATCATACGATACGCTCAACTCTGATATTCCGGATATCGTGATAAAAACCGTTGCCATTGATAACGACGACAACATCTGGTTTGCTACGGGCGACTGCTTTTATGGGGGATTGCTGGTGAAATATGATGGTGCCCGCTACACTGTGTTTGATTCGAGCAATTCCGGGTTAAACGACAGGTTTGTTACGTCTATTTTAATCAGCCGGAACGGCGATAAGTGGGTAGGCAGCCGCTTTCACGGACTTTACAAATATGACGACAGGGAATGGATTAATTATACTCCCGCCAACTGTCCCCTGCCCAACCCTCATATTACCGACCTGGCTGAAGACCGGCAAGATGTTTTGTGGGTTGCCAGCGAACACGGGCTGGCCAGTCATGATGGGAAAAACTGGAATGTCTTCACCGCCGAAAATTCCGGACTGCCCTCCAATACGGTAAATGCGGTGTGCGTTGATGCCCATAACAACAAATGGGTTGCCACTGCCAACGGCTTTGCAAAATTCGACGGCCGTGACTGGCAGGTATTTAATACGGCTAATTCGCAATTGCCCAACAATCAGATCAATTCCATTTACACCGATCAGTCGGGTTGTGTGTGGGTGGTTTATTGGAGCGGAATAATTAAAATAAACGATACCGGTTGGACAGTCTATAACCACGAAAATTCAGGACTACCGCAGTTTTGCGACTATAAGGTTACGGGCGACAAAAACAATGTCTTCTGGCTGGCTACCAACACGGGCCTTATCCGGTGGGGCGAAACGGGATGGAAATTATATACGCCGTTAAATTCATGCGTGCTGAGTTTCTTTGTGAATAAAGTAGCTATTGACTCCAAAAACCGTAAATGGGTTGCCACCAACGACGGCCTGATGATGGTGGAATAAACCGGTAGCCATGAAAGAAACTCAGGATATCCTGCACTTTTTGCAAGAACACAGCAATCCTTCCAATGTGAAAGGTATGGCGCGCTTTGGCATCGCCACAGGACAAGCTTTCGGGGTGCCGTTGCCGGCGCTCCGGCAAAAAGCCAAATCGTACAAAAAAAATCGCGCCCTCGCCCTGGACCTGTGGCAAAGCGGGTATCATGAAGCACGGATCATGGCCACCATGATAGATGACTGCAAACAGGTAACAGAAGCACAAATGGAACAATGGGCGCATGATTTTGATTCATGGGATGTTTGCGACCAATGCTGCAGTAATTTATTTGATAAAACAGCGTTTGCCATCAATAAATCAACAGAATGGACTACCAGGCATGAAGAATTCGTTAAAAGGGCCGGTTTTACTATGATAGCCTGCCTGGCTGTTCATGCAAAAAAAATGGATGACCGGCAATTTATTGAATTTCTTCCGCTGATAGTAAGAGAATCCACCGATGACCGCAACTTTGTCCGCAAGGCCGTCAACTGGGCGCTTCGACAAATTGGAAAAAGAAACACCGCGCTGTACCCGGAAGCCCTGGCCGTGGCCCAAAAACTGATGCTTTCGGAAAACAAAACCGCCCGGTGGATAGGTACCGATGCCAGTAAAGAACTCCAGAATGAAAAAATCATCAACAGAATAAAATCAAAAGAAAAATAAACCTATGGACACCATCGACACTATTTTCAACCACCGGACCATTAGAAAATACAAAAGAAACAACATTCCCGAAGACTTGTTAACCGGGATTCTGCAAGCTGGAACACGGGCTTCTACCACAGGAAACATGCAGGTATACAGCATCATTGTTACACGCGACGAAGAGAAAAAAAAGAAACTTTGCGAATATCATTTCAACCAGAAAATGGTGCTGGAAGCGCCTGTGCTGCTGACCTTCTGTGCCGATTATCACCGTTTCAACCAATGGTGCCGCCAGCGCAATGCCGAACCGGGCTACGACAATTTCCTTTCGTTTTTTACAGCAGCCATTGATGCCCTGCTCGCCGCCCAAAATGTGGCCCTTGCCGCAGAAGCCAACGGATTGGGTATTTGCTACCTGGGCACCACCACCTACAATGCCGACAAGCTCATTGAGTTTTTTGGGTGCCCTGACGGGGTAGTACCGGTTACCACATTGGTTCTTGGTTATCCCGACGAAGAACCCGGACTTACGGATCGCCTGCCGTTGGAGGCCATCGTCCACAATGAACAGTATGAAACATATACCCCCGAAAAAATCGACAAGCTTTACAAAGAAAAAGAAGAACTGCCATTGACAAAAAGTCTTCTCATCGAAAATCAACTTGAAACCCTGGCACAGATATTTACCCGGAAACGTTACACAAAAAATGACAATATCCATTTCTCCAAAAGTTTATTAGACGTGATACACAAACAAGGTTTTATGAACAACGAATAAATCCGCCATAATTCGAGGTGCAGGGGTAACACAAACTGAAAAACCATACAAAAAAACCGGGTGACCACGTAAAAAACTTACGACGAACAAAATATCTCCAGACTTTTGATTATATTTGTTTTCAAATTGCATTGTGCATGCGGAAGTTTTCTCTTTTAACAGTTTTTGTGCTGATAAGTTGGGCCGCGATGTCCCATCCAAAGGATTCCATTAGTTCGGGAGACCTGAGGTTTGTTGAAAATAAAGGGCAATGGGACCCGCAAATTAAATACAAAGCAGACCTTGATGGAGGATATCTCCAATGTTTGCAGAATAAAATTCAGTTTGTATTTCGCGATCAGGCAAAACTCGACTGGCTGCTCAGTTATAAATTAAGAGCGAAAAATCAGCATCTGGTCGTGAATCCTGATGAATTTATTATTAATTACCACGCTTATGCTGCCAGCTTTATCAATGCAAACCCTTACACCGAAATCATCCCGGCAGGTTGCGGCAGCGATTATACAAATTACTATTTGGGCAACGATAAATCAAAATGGGCTTCCCGCGTACGCAACTACAAAATGTTGACTTATAAGAACTTATACGACAATATCGACATGGAATTTTTCGAAGAAAAATTTCTTTTAAAGTATCAGTTCACAGTGCACCAGGGAGCCAATCCAAACAAAATACTTATTGAATACCAAGGAGCCACCGATATTTCGATACAACAAAGCAACCTGATCATCAAAACCACGGTAAACCAGGTTACCGAACTAGCCCCTGTGGCATTTCAGATCATTGACGGAGAAAAAGTCAGTGTACCCTGCAAATTTGCCTTACAAAGAAACCGTGTCAGTTTTAAATTTCCCGAAGGATACAATAAAAACTACGACCTGATTATCGATCCGGTACTGATTTTTTCGACCTATACGGGTTCTTTGGCCGACAACTGGGGTTTTACCGCCACCTACGACGAATTTGGCAACACTTACTCAGGCGGAATTTGTTTTAATGACATAACCAATGGCTACCCGGTATCACCGGGAGCTTTTCAGGTCAACTTTGCTGGTGGCGAAGGCACCTATAACGGCGGCTGCGATATTGCCCTGATAAAATATGATGCCACAGGCCAAAACAGGTTATTTGCCACCTACCTCGGAGGAGACAGGAATGACCTGCCACACAGCCTGATAGTGGACATAAACAACAACCTGCTGGTGTTTGGCACCACGGGCTCAGCCAACTTTCCCATTGCCGGCAGCGCTTTTGACCCCACCTTTAACGGAGGCACAGATATTACTTACGACTATGTGCTGACTTTCAACCTTGGTGTTGATATGTATGTTTCCAAACTTAAGTCCGACGGCACACAACTTTATGCCTCAACCTTTCTCGGAGGAACACAAAATGACGGCAATAACTTTTTCGCACCGCTTTCACACAACTATGCTGACGGTGCACGCGGGGAAATCAACATAGATAAAAACAACAATATCTATATCGCTTCCACCACGGCCTCCACCGACTTTCCGGTTTCATCCAATGCGTTTCAGCCCGTTTATGGCGGTGGCCCCCTTGATGGCTGCATCACCGTGCTCGACAACAACCTTCAAAACCTCATCTGGGCATCCTATTTAGGAGGATCCGGAATTGATGCTACATACAGCATCGGTATCGACGACACACTGAATGTCTTTGTATGCGGCGGCACCACCAGCACTGATTTTCCCACCACGCCGGGTTCCTATCAAACAACATACAACGGCGGCGATGCCGACGGTTTTATCACCCGAATCGCACCCAATGGCAATGCTATTGCTGCTTCCACATATTATGGCTCTTCCTATTATGACCAGACTTATCTGATGGACCGCAGCAAACAGGGGTTTGTTTTTGTCTATGGACAAACTGCGGATCCCGGCTCTACATACATACAAAACGCGTTATGGAACCACCCCGGGGGCGGGCAGTTTATCACAAAATTCTATCCCGACCTCTCCAGCCGTTACTGGTCAACAGCTTTCGGCACCGGCAACGGCGGCCCCGACATCTCCCCCACTGCTTTCCTGGTGGACCTGTGCTCAAAGATTTATTTATCAGGATGGGGAGGCTCCCTGAACAGTACCGGAGGCACCAGCGGACTGCCCATTTCAGGCAACGCATTTCAGTCCACCACCGACAACAACGACTTTTACCTGCTGGTTATCAAAGATGACGCCTCAGCCATGGAATATGGAACCTACTTCGGCGGGGCCAATAGTTCTGAACATGTGGACGGGGGGACCTCCCGCTTCGACAGAAAAGGAAAGATATACCAGTCGGTGTGCGCCGGATGTGGCGGATGGGATGATTTTCCGACCACCGCAGGCGCTTATTCCAATTACAATAACAGCAGCAACTGTAACAATGGCACCTTCAAATTCGATTTTATGCTGCCGGTTACCATTGCAGACTTTCATCTGCCCCCGGTAATCTGTTTGCCGGATTCGGTGCATTTCATCAACAACTCCTATACCGGCGGCCCGGGCATGAGTTTTCTGTGGAATTTCGGTGATGGCCAGACCTCCACCGCCGAAAACCCAGTGCATTATTATTCAAATCTGGGCATTTATAACGTAACCCTGGTGGTTACAGACACAGGAACATGCAATTTTGCCGATACCATTTCAAAGCCGGTCCTTGTTTTATCGAACTCAAGCGATACTATTCCAACAAAATTCATCTGTCCCGGCGATTTCACACAGATAGGGATTTTGACACCCGGCGATTCTTCGCTTACATTCAACTGGATTCCGGCAACAAATCTCAGCGACCCGCATATCTGCAATCCCATTGCCCATCCTTCCACCACAACCACCTATACCCTGCTGGTTTCCAATGGTGTCTGTGTTGACACCCTGGTCCAGACAGTAGATGTTTTTATGATAGATGCGTTCCCCAGCATCGACACAAATACCTGTGACGGGCACATAACCCTTACAGCCAACTCGAGTGGCGGGGCAAATTTTTTCCACTGGTCGTCAAACCACGACTTTACCGATTGGCTCAACAGCCCGTCATCCAATCCCAGCATGTCAACAACAATAAACAATCCCGGGTATTTTTATGTAGAGGTCGGCAACGGTTATTGTTCTGTTGTCGATAGTGTTTTTGTTGATTTTGTTGTAGTGCTCGATTCACTCGAATATGCTCCGGTATCTTGTTATGACTCATGCGATGGCTGGGCAGCGGTTTCCGTTCACAGCGGACACCAGCCTTATACCTTTTTATGGAACACCGGCAGCGCCAACGACACTATTGTCGGCCTGTGTGCCGGCACTTACACGGTAACTGTTACCGATGCCTCTTTATGTATCTCTGTATCTTCTGTTGTTATTCCTGAACCGCTGCCACTCACAGCAAGTGCGCAGGTCAGCCACCTCCCATGCGACGAAGCGTGTGTCGGCTCTATCCTTGTATCGGCTTCAGGAGGCACACCACCGTACGCCTATACCTGGAGTAACGGACAAGCCACAAACCCTCTGACAGCGCTATGTGCCGGCACCTTTGAACTCACAGTTACTGATTCGAGGCTCTGTCCTTTTCAGAGTTCTTTCGCTGTCATTGTGGACTCCATTTTTGCTAATGTTAGTGTGTTTTCCGATAAGGACACCCTTTATCAGGGCCAATCCACCGGCTTACACGCCACCTCTGTCCCAAACTGCACTTATTCATGGTCCCCGGCCACTGGCCTTGACGACCCGTTTTCCCCCAATCCAACGGCCAGTCCAAACGTGACCACCACTTATTACCTCACTATTGCTGACAATAATGGTTGTGTTTATACCGATTCGCTGCGTATTGTGGTGTTGGATGTCTTTTTGTGCCGATCCTTATATTTATGTTCCCAATGCTTTCACACCCAACGGTGATGGTAAAAATGACGTATTGTTTGTCCGAAGCAAGATGATATCGGAGTTTAATTTGCTGGTTTACGACCGTTGGGGCGAGAAGGTGTTTGAAACACAAGATATTAACAAGGGATGGGATGGAAAATTCAAAGGAAAACCATGCGATCCGGGTGTTTTTGTGTACTACCTCGATGCCACCTGCCACAACAAATTGCAGTACGTTAAAAAAGCCAATGTTACGCTGATAAGATAGCGGTATCTTTCCAGGGTAACTTATTGCATCACTGCATCTCAGCATCAATAAAAAAGAGTATTCCGGAGATTGGAAACCAATTATCAGATCAACTGATAACTATGCTTCTTTTCCGGAATACCCTTTCTGCAATTTCGAAGTCTCTCCTGCAGCAGTACTTACTGCTTCAGTTTTCTCACCGAATCCAGCACAGTACCATCGACCCACTTGATCACAGCCACAATCTCGTCTTCATATTCCACTTTTTCGGGAACACCGCATATCGCATCGGCTTCCGCCTTCAGTTCCTGGATAGTTTTAATAGGAAGCGATGAATTTTTCATTTTTTCAATCAGGTCGGTACGCAGGGGATTGATGGCAATGCCCCGTTCGGTAACTATCACATCTATCATCTCGCCGGGGCCGCACACGGTCGTTACGTTATCGACCAGCACAGGAATACGGTCGCGGAAAAGCGGAATCGGGATAATGACCGTTTTGGCGTGCAGGCAGTTTTGCCAGCCGCCGATACCATGAAGCAGCAACCCGTCGGAATGTGTTACCACGTTTCCGTTGAAATTAACATCAATTTCGGTAGCGCCCAGTATCATGATATCTGTCATAGAGGTGTAGTTGCCTTTGCTATGATAGTTATATGCCTGTAATACAGACAAATCAATATGATTGTCGTTTTCTCTTGCTGAACGTACTGCCTCCAGGTCGAAAGCCTGCGCATCGAGCAAATAATCGAGTGTACCGCCTTCCAGCATTTGCACTAAGTATTTGGTGCTGCCGCCGAAAGCAAAGCGGGCTTTTTCGCCGCGGGATTTAAGAATCTGCTCCATGTACACCCCTACCGCCAGGGAAGTTCCACCAGCGCCCGACTGCATGCTGCATCCATCGTGCAATAAGCCGGCTTCATCACAAAAGCGGGCGGTCCATTCAGCCAGCAAAAGCCTGTCGGGACTTTTGGTAACCTCGGTAGTGCCGGAAACAATTTTTTCGGGAATGCCTATCTGATCAACCACCACCAAATAATCCACATAATTGCCCTGTATCTGCATAGGCATACATGGGAAAGGAATGAGATTATCGGTCACCACTATCACTTTGTCGGCATACATATAATCGGCCAGGGAATACCCTAAAATGCCGCAGGCACTTTTACCATTGAGTGCGTTGGCATTGCCGAATGGGTCGGCTACGGGGGCTGCAATCACAGCAATATCAATATGCACCTCGCCATCCTGTATTGCCTGCACACGGCCGCCGTGCGAACGCAACACCGCACAGCCTTTCATACCGCCATAGGTGGTAAATTTTCCGAGCGGGCCGTTCATAGAGCCTTCGATACGGTTGATCGTGCCATCCTCGAGGTATTTTATCAACGGCTCGTTGCAAGGGAACGAAGCGGACGGAAACCATACCAGGTCCTTGACGCCCATATTGTGAGCAATATCGAAGATAGTATTGCTGACCAGGTCGCCGTCGCGCAGGTGATGGTGCGTACTGATGGTCATTCCGTCTTTCAGGCCACATTTTTTAAGGGCTTCGGCCAGGGAGGCCACGGTTTTGTTTCCATCGTCGGGATAATCAATGCATGTGGGTATGGGAGCAGCGTATTTCACGCCGGTGGGCCTGTGTTTTCTCAAACCCTTGAAAGGCACTGCAGCTTGTCCGTTGATTATGGTCGGAACCACACGTCCGATAGCATTGGTAACTAATTTGTCATATTTTTTCATTGGCTTCTTCCCTCCAGTTTTTCGAAATTTTTCCAGTTGATATTGCAAGGTCAATAGTTTTTTGGGCGCGTTTCACCACCGGTGCGTCGATCATTTTTGTACCCAGGGAGACTACTCCCAGTCCTTTTTCCTGTGCTTCAATGAAAGCATTTACAATTTTTTTGGCTTTTTCTATTTCGGCGGTATCCGGGGCAAAACTATCGTGAATAACCTTGATCTGACGCGGATGTATGCATCCCATGCCGTCGAAACCCAGGGCTTTTGATTTATAGACATTTTGTTTCAGTCCTTCCATATCGGCCACATCCGAAAATACCGAGTCGATGGCTTGAATGCCGGCCGCTTTGCAGGCGTTGACCACCATATTGCGGGCAAAAAATGATTCGGTAGCTTCTGCGGTACGTCTAACGCCAAGATCGGCAGTATAATCTTCCAGACCAATAGCCATGGCCACTACATTATCGGCTGCTGTGGCTATTTCGTATGCTTTGAGCACTCCGCAGGCACTTTCGATGATAGGCATCAGCCAGATATTGGATTTGATATTGTGTTTGGCCTTTATTTCTGAAATCCGCTGATTTACCAGCACTATCTGTTCGGCGCTTTCGCATTTGGGCACCAGAAGAAGATTAACATTATGAGGTACGACAAAATCAAGGTCGTCGAGGCCTCGCGGAACCTGATTTATGCGCACCATACGTTCAGCACCATAAAAATCCAGGTTTCTCAATGCATTTCGCACCATAAAACTGGCTTCGAACTTTTTGTCCGGAGCAACGGCGTCTTCCAGATCGAGAATGATGCCATCGGGTTTATGAATACCGGCATTAATCATGAGGCTTGCCGTATTGCCCGGCAGGTATAGCCTCGAGATACGGTTTCTGTCTTTAGCTGTAGAATAATTATTTTGTTCAAGAAACGGCAGCAAATACTCTTTTTCTGTGGGTTTTAACTTTTTGATAGCGGCCTCCATGCGAGCGGCAAGCACAAAAGGAAGTGCACCCGAATCCTCCACCAGGATCTTGGCATGCTTAATTTCATAAAAACAAAGGACATCTTCTATCACTTTGCGAATTGAATTTCCGAACAGAGCTTTCACCTTACTGATAAGCTCAATTGAAATTCCTCCTGAATCGGTAAGTTCCAGGGTAATCTGGCAGTCGGACCTGATACCTTTGCCCTTGCTGCCCACAATCACAGATTTATTTTGTTCCATGGTAAAGTTTTTTATAGGTATTGCAAAAATAGTCAATCATTCATTAATATAATGTGCCGGAATAATAAAAAATTAAAATACTTTTATGGTATGCTTTTTGAGTTGTTTCCAAAAAAAAATTGATATGAAAATCATCAGACCGATAATTACTGGAGTTGTTGCATTAATCGTA
>Ga0116172_10003796_pt1 | contig 12475 bp, 9 predicted proteins | sample AD_UKC083_MetaG_FD_89799 | JGI IMG/M metagenome (GOLD analysis project Ga0116172, IMG submission 89799) | Active sludge microbial communities of municipal wastewater-treating anaerobic digesters from USA - AD_UKC083_MetaG | ecosystem: Engineered > Bioreactor > Anaerobic > Digestate | place: USA...
CTGAGATTCCGAAGGACAAAAATATCATCGTAGTTTGTCGCTCTGGCAATCGCAGCGCTGTGGGGCGTGACTTGTTACTGAATTCTGGCTTCGCGAACGTGACTAGCATGGCTGGCGGCATGAACTCATGGCAAGTCCAGGGGCATCCTGTGGTAACCGGACCGTAACCGCGAATTGTCTAGAAACCATCCTTTTGAGTGACCATCTTTCAAAAGCAATTACCTATTACTCAAGCTTAAGGGGAAGAAATAGGCAAAATTCGTTACAAGAACCTTTGTTGAAACTCAGCTTAACAGCCATGACAGTTGGGTGACTGGCACATCCAATCCTTTCCTATGGTAAGATTAGACGCTATCTGATGCACATGAAGGTGACATAATTGGCCAGTAATACTAAACCAGTGTACGACTCAGCAAGCTACCGAGTACCAGCAGCTTCTGAATTGAAAGAGTTAGGAAAATATCGCTACCTGCTCAGGCAATTGATCCGACGGGATATTCTGACCCGTTATAAACGCTCAGTTCTTGGCGTAGCCTGGACGATGCTGAACCCACTGGGCACGATGTTGATCCTCAGCCTTGTGTTTTCGAATCTATTTAACGCAGAGGGCTCTTATCCCGTTTACATTCTAAGTGGTATTTTAGCCTGGAACTTTTTTGCACAGGGGACAAATGCAGCCATGTCAGGATTGATGTGGGGCAGCGGGCTGATGAAGCAAATCTACGTTCCTCGGACAATATTTGGGGTTTCTGCGATTGGTACAGCCTTGGTCAACCAGCTGTTGAGCCTTGTTCCGCTATTTATCGTTATTCTGACAACCCGTTCACCGTTGTTTGTAACGTTATTTTTCTTGCCAGTTCCCATTATCTTATTGGCATTTTTTACATTAGGCATTGGCCTTATTCTATCAACCCTTTCGACATATTTCCCTGATGTCTCAGAAATGTACCAGATCCTGTTGACAGCCTGGATGTATTTGACCCCAATCATCTACCCTGAAACGATTATCCCTGAAAATCTTATTAGGGTATTTCGTTTCAATCCCATGTATCATATGGTGAAGATGTTTAGATTATCAGTTTATGAAGGAAGATTACCCTTGATGACTGAATTTTTGCCAGCTTTAGGATGGGCTGTTGGGATGTTGGTCTTAGGTTGGATATTTTTCACCTCGAAATCGGACGAATATGCTTACCGAATTTAAACTTAAGCCTGATTCTGAAAATGAACAATTCGGCTCAATGCAGCCGATGATTATTCTTGATAATGTTGCTGTTAAGTATCGCGTTCCCACTGAACGAATTGGCACTTTCAAGGAATTCGCCATTCGAACGCTACAACGGCGGGTATCTTATAAGAGTTTTTGGGCTCTGAATGATGTAAACCTTGAAATTCAAAAAGGTGAGGTTTTTGGTTTAGTTGGTAATAATGGTGCCGGGAAGAGCACCATGCTGAAAGTAATTTCCCGAGTATTAAGGCCTACCAAAGGTCGTGTCAGAGCGTTTGGTAAAATCGCACCACTGCTTGAATTAGGCGCGGGTTTTCATCCGGAGTTAACCGGTCGTGAAAACATATACTTGAACGGATCCTTATTGGGATACAGCAAAGAGGAAATGGATCGGGTGTTTGATGAGATTGTGGATTTCTCCGAGTTAGGAACGTTTATTGAAGCTCCCATTCGTTCTTATTCTTCTGGAATGCATGCGCGTTTAGGTTTTTCTGTGGCTACGGCTCATTTGCCTGAAATATTGATTCTTGACGAGATCCTTAGTGTCGGTGATGAGGCCTTCCAACATAAATGTAATGATCGCATGAAAAGATTTCGTGAAAATGGAGCGACTATCATCATGGTTTCTCATGGATTATCAATGGTGGAGGAAATGTGTTCCAGGGTTGCATGGCTTGATCATGGCGTAATTCAGAAAATTGGCGATCCGCTTGAGGTAATTTCAGCTTATCGTGGAGCGAACTAGTTATGGAATATCGGCATACTAACTTAGGTGATGTGATATTACTTATTCCCCGTGTCTTTGGCGATCATCGGGGATTTTTTCTGGAGACCTTCCGTCAGTCAGAATTTGATGCCTTTTGTGGGCATCATGAATTTGTGCAGGATAACCATTCCGGATCCGGGCAGGGCATCCTGCGTGGGTTACATTATCAACTCCACCAAACACAGGGCAAGCTTGTGCGGGCAGTTGTAGGCGAGGTTTTCGATGTTGCTGTCGATATTCGCAAGGGCTCGCCAACTTTTGGAAAATGGATTGGCGCCGTTCTGAGCGCTGAAAACAGACATCAACTCTGGGTTCCCCCTGGTTTTGCGCATGGATATTATGTTTTGAGTGAATGGGCGGAAATCTTTTATAAGGCCACCGATTACTACGCCCCGGAATGGGAACGCGGCATTCTTTGGAATGATCCTGCAATCGGGATTGATTGGCCGCTAGTGCAAGGTACGCTACCCATCCTCTCGAACAAAGATGCAACAGCGCCTATTCTGGCTGAGGCGGATGTGTTTCCGGCGGGCTGGTCAGTAGAATAACTATTCAAGGAGTGATTATGAAAAATTTGCTGGTAACCGGAGGGGCGGGCTTCATCGGCTCAAACTTCATCCACTACTTGCTGCAACAGGGTCTGGATGTAAAAATTGTCAACCTTGATGCTCTCACTTACGCTGGAAGTCTCGAAAATCTAAAGGACCTGCCTCATCCCGAGCGGCACCTGTTTGTGCATGGAAGCATCACTGACCGCCCCCTGCTGGACCAGATTTTCAGTGAGCACGAAATCGATACGGTCATCAATTTTGCGGCCGAATCACATGTGGATCGCTCCATTCTCAACCCGGGTGTCTTTGTGGACACCAATGTCGTTGGCACATACACTTTGCTCGAAGCCGCCCGGCGTGCCTGGATTGTGGACAAAATCGTTCCTATTGAAGAAGTTCGTTTTCACCATGTCTCCACCGACGAAGTTTTTGGAACCCTAACGCGCGAGGATCCGCCTTTCGAGGAGGATACTCCCTACGCGCCGCGTTCGCCTTACGCTGCCGCAAAAGCTTCCAGTGACCATTTTGTGCGCGCCTATCACACGACCTTTGGCGTGCCTATCAGCATCAGCAACTGCTCCAACAATTATGGTCCGCGCCAATTTCCCGAGAAACTGATCCCGTTGATGATATTAAACGCGCTGAATGGCAGACCGCTGCCGGTTTACGGCGATGGCATGCAAATCCGTGACTGGCTCTACGTGGACGACCACTGCGAGGCTATCCTGCGCATTGTGAACCACGGACGCACGGGAGAAACCTATTGTGTGGGCGGGGATAATCAACCCCCCAACATTGAAATCGTAAAGAACATCTGCGATATCCTTGATGAACTGCAGCCGGATTCGGCTTACGCGCCTCATAACCAGTTGATTAAATACGTGGCTGACCGCCCGGGTCACGACCGCCGTTACGACATCAACATTGCGAAGATCGAGCATGAACTTGGTTGGAAACCCAGCCATGACTTGCGCCAGGGTTTGGTGGACACAGTGAAATGGTATTTGGACAACCCCGATTGGGTTGAAGCAATCACAAAGCAGTCGGATTACGACAGTTGGCTCCAGAAAAACTATTCGGCTAGAAAGGCGTAGACATGAAAGGTATCATCCTCGCAGGCGGTAAAGGCACCAGGCTCTATCCCTTAACCATGGCTATCAGCAAGCAATTGCTGCCAGTCTATGACAAACCCATGATCTATTATCCACTCTCCATGCTGATGCTGGCGGGCATTCGGGATGTTTTGGTGATCACGACACCCGAAGATAACGAGCAGTATAGGCGTTTGTTGGGTGATGGCAGCAGGCTCGGGATGAGCATCCAATATGCTGTTCAGGCGGTTCCGCGTGGGCTCGCAGACGCTTTCCTGGTAGGTAAGGAATTTATCGGAGACGATAAGGTCTGCCTGATCCTGGGCGATAATATCTTCTTTGGGCATGGTCTGCCGGAGATCTTACGAAGCGCTGCCGAAAACGAAAATGGCGCGGTCGTGTTTGCCTACCCGGTCAGGGACCCCGAGCGTTACGGCGTGGTGGAATTTGATGAGAGCGGTAAGGCCATCAGCCTGGAAGAGAAACCCCTCAAGCCGCGTTCCAATTACGCGGTGCCTGGAATATACTTTTATGACAACCGCGTGGTTCGCTACGCGGAGGAACTCGCCCCCTCTCCGCGGGGTGAGATTGAAATCACGGATATCAACAAACGCTATCTGGGTGATGGCGAGCTCTCAGTGAAAGTGCTTGGCAGGGGTGTTGCCTGGCTGGATGCTGGCACGCACGAGTCCTTGCTGCAGGCATCCATGTTTGTACAGGCGGTAGAGGACCGACAAGGTATGATGATCTCTTGCGTGGAGGAAATCGCTTTTCGCATGGGGTATATTGATGAAGAAACCTTGCGTAAAGACGCCGCGGAATTGGCAAGCAATGAATATGGGCAGTACTTACTCCGATTTTTAAGTGGGTTGCACAAATGAAAAAAATCTTGCAGATCGGCACAAATGGACAACTAGGGTGGGAGTTACTGAGCACTTGTGCGCCACTGGGTGAGGTGGTTGCTTTGGATTACCCTGAAGTTGATCTTTCCGACAGCAGTGGTCTGCGCGAACTTGTAAAAAGCGTCAACCCCGATATCATCATCAATGCTGCCGCGTACACCAATGTAGATAAAGCTGAAAGTGAACCCGAAAAGGCCAGGGCAATTAACGCTACTGGTCCTGGAATCTTGGCGGAAGAGGCAAAAAAGATCAATGCGGTCCTGGTGCACTACTCGACGGATTATGTATTTGACGGTACCAAGGGCAGCCCGTATCTAGAGACAGATACGCCAAAGCCATTGAGCGTTTATGGACAGACTAAGTTGGAGGGCGAGCAAGCTGTTGCTGCTTCTGGTTGTGTGAATTTGGTGCTGCGCACCAGCTGGGTTTATTCCATGCGGCAAGGCGGTTTTGTGACCAAGGTGCTGCAGTGGGCGCGTACTCAGGAAGTTATGCGAGTGGTGGATGACCAGATTAGCGGTCCAACCTCAGCCCGCATGCTGGCGGAGATCACAGCGCTGATCCTGGCCCAGGGTCGGGATGATGTATTTGGTTATCTCAAGGGAAAAGGTGGCTTGTACCACTGTGCCGGCGGCGGCTCCTGCAGCAGGTATAAGTGGGCAAAAGCCATTCTTGAACTTGATCCGCGTAAAGAAGAGCAAAAGGTCAAAGAACTACTTCCAGCTAAAAGCGCTGACTTCGCCGTCCCAGCCAACCGACCGATGGTTAGTGTGCTGAACTGTGATAGGCTAAATCAAAAAACTGGCTTATCGTGTCCGGAGTGGAAATCGGACCTGCGTATGGTTATGAATTAATCCAGCTTTTTATTTTACATAGAGTAAATCATGGAAAAAAGCTTAAAAGAAATATTTCTTGACCACAAACAAAAAAAGTCAGATAAATGGTCTTTGTATATTGATGAATGGGATAGGATTTTTTCTGCGTATCGTTATCAGCCGATTAACATCTTTGAAATCGGTATACAAAACGGTGGCTCGTTAGAGATTTGGGCTAAATATTTTCCTAATGCAAAAAACATTGTCGGCTGTGACATTGATGAAAAATGTAAGGATTTAGTTTTCAATGACTCCAGGATCACAGTATTTGTTGGAGATGCTAATGCTGATGATATTCAAAAAAGAATAACTGAATGTGCACCGAAATTTGACATAATCATTGACGATGGTTCGCATCGATCAAGTGATGTGATTCGATCTTTTAGCAGGTATTTTCAATATTTAAAATACGAAGGTATATTTGTTATTGAGGATATTCATGCAAGCTATTGGCAGAATTTTGAGGGCGGCTTATTTGATCCAAGATCCTCAATGGCATTTCTAAAGAGTCTTACTGATCTACTCAATCATGAACACTGGCGAAATAACCAATCTCGAGCAGAATTTCTTTCTGAATTTGGCAAGGAATATGACGTTAATTTTTCTGAAGCTGACTTGTGTGATATTCACTCAATAGAATTCCTTAATTCTTTATCCATCATCAAGAAATGTAAACCAGATAAAAATGTTCTTGGCAATAGAATTGTCGTCGGTCAAGACGAAATTGTGACCAGGGAACTGGAACAGGTTAATGGAAGTTCTATTCACGATATGACCTTTCAAATTAAAGATGACTCTGATTTATGTACATGGAATTTAATAAGAAAAGCTCAGTATTTTGAGCAGGAAAATGCTGCCCTGAAAAGAGAGATTGGCGAAAAAGATCGAGTGCATGAATTAGAACAGAAAAGGCTAAGAGAGGTAAACAGCCAATTGGAGAAGATTGTTGACTCCACTAATAATGAAATTGCAGAGTACTATAACAGTATAAGTTGGAAGATTACCAGACCATTCCGTTGGATTGAGAAGAAGTTAAGGGGAAAAAATGTTTAATTCTCTAAGAAATATCAGAGATTATTTCTTATTGAAACGGAGTCATCTTTTTGATGAAGACTATTATTGTCTTCAATATCCGGACATACGACAAGCGGATGTTAACCCCCTTTGGCATTTTGTGCGGGTTGGGTGGAAGGAAGGTCGTAACCCCTCCAAGGACTTTTTCACCGTTAATTATCTGCAAAAATATCCAGATGTTAGGGATGCTGGAATAAACCCGTTTTGCCATTATATTAAATTTGGCATTAATGAAAAACGTTATCCTGTGCCATTAATTGATCTGCCGATCACCAAAACCAAAAAATCAGGGGAAATTCCATGTAAGCAGTTTCTCGATGTAAGTATCATTGTGCCCGTTTTTAATGGCATCCAATATACGCAAGCATGTTATCGTGCTCTATGCAATACATGTGATAAGTTGAATATTGAAATCATTTTTGTTGACAATGCTTCGACGGATGGCACGTCAGAATGGTTAAGACAAATAAGTAAACAAGACATACGGGTTTCAATTATTCAAAATAAGGAGAGTCGAGGATTTAGCGGAGCTGTGAATCAAGGGATTGTAATCAGCTCGGGTAAATATATTTCACTTGTCAACGCTGACATTATACCGGGTGTGGGTTGGCTGGAAAACCTAATTGAAGCAATGAACGCCCAACCCCGTTATGGAATCCTTAGCCCTTGCACTAATTATCCCGGTGAAGGCTTACAAATAGATAACGATGCCATAGGCGTCAAGGCTGACGACGTGGATGCATATGCTGAAAAAATTGCTGGTAGGAAAGGGATTATTCCGGTCTCACATCGATTGATGTTTTTTTGTGTGCTTATTCGCAGAGAATTGGTGGACCTGATAGGTTTATTGGACGAAGGTTACTTGTGCGGCAATTTTGAGGACGATGATTTTTGTTTGCGGACAATATTGGCGGGATATAAACTTGGCGTTGTTCAAAATGCTTTTGTTTTTCTTTACGAGTCTGCCTCAATTAAAGAGAACAAAGTGGATTATATAAAACACTTTGAAGAGAACAGAAAACGGTTTTTTCTGAAAGCATCCAGGCTTTCAGTCGCCATGCCGCAAAAATCAGGAAAAGAGCTTAAAAAGCCGCTGGTGAGTGTAATTCTACGCACAGTTAATCGACCAGAGTTATTGAAAAACGCCCTTACCAGTCTGGCAAACCAAACTTGTCCACATTTTGAGGTCATTATCGTCAATGATGGAGGTCCGGAGATTGCTGATATTCTAGAGGAATTTGAACTTATTTTAAATATCCAGTACATCCATAATGGCGTTTCAAAGGGTCGCACCGCTGCATTGAATGTGGGTGTTACTCAGGCAAATGGCGAATGGTTGTGTTTCCTGGACGACGATGATATCTTTTACCCCTGGTTTATCAGTGCAATGTTACAAGCAGCTGGTGGAGCCATAAAAAGCAACTTCTATTATGGTCAACACACACGTGTTCTCCTCGATCCTGATTATCCTAATGCTATTCAAAGTTTAGGATTTATACCACCTTTTGAGTATGACCGAAACGAATTGTTAATAGGCAATAAGATTCCTATAAACACTTGGTTTGTCAAGAAAACAACCGTCCTTGAAATTGGGGGTTTTGACGAAACTTATAATACCCTTGAGGATTACGACTTCATATTAAGGTTATCTACGAGGTATCCTCTCGTTTTAGTGCGTAACACGATTAGCGAATATCGGTTTTATCTCTCTCAGCAAAATACTGTCTCCAATTCGAGAAATGAAATGATGGTTGCATTATCCAAAATTTATAATCGATATCCACCTGTAGATCGTGAAATGGAACAAACCCGTGAGGCGGTTTTACGATCGGAATCTAGCTTGACAAGTCAAATCAGGGAGCTTGAGGAGAAAATCCCCGGTTTATCTGTTGAAAGCCGCAAACAAATATATATGGATATCCTGAAGCTTGTGGGAGCTATCAGTGAATAAGGATTGCCATGAAGATTAAAAACATTGGTTATCTTACAGATCGAACAGTAATCACTGCGGTGGAGCATCTGCGTGTGCTTGCTCCACTAAACGAACTCAACATAAATATCATACCACTATATGTTGAGGGTAAACTCGATCTCTCGCAGGCCAAAGATTGCCAATTGTTTGTGGTTCAACGGGATTTTTCTGGTGACTTTGCTGCTTATCAAGAAATAAGATCCTATTCAAAACAGACAAACATTCCAATAATTCTCGAATTAGATGACAACTTGCTTGAGTTACCTCCCGATCATCCAGACAAAATTGCTCTATACTATTCAAATCGATTGTTTCCGTTAATTCACACAATGTTTACGGTAGATGCGATTTTAGTTTCGACCCCCGAATTGAGAGATGCCATCAGCCAGTATAACCCAAACATATTTGTGCTGCCTAACTTCTTAGACACAAATATCTGGGAATTTAAAGTTCCGAAGGTGTCTAAGAAAACCGATAAAATCCGGATATTATATATGGGGACCAATTCGCACAACCCCGACATCGAGATGATAACCCCGGCTCTTGAGGCTGTTGCAGAGATGCACCCTAATGTGCAGTTTGTGTTTCTTGGAATTGAACCTCCTGAATCCTTATTACAACGCGGCCAGGCAGAGTATATTGCTTCAAAAACGTTCGAGTACGCAAAATTTGCCAAGGTTCTTGGTTCAATTGACGCTGATATAGCTATCGCACCGCTTAAAATGAACACTTTCAATGTTTGTAAAAGTCCGCTTAAATTTTTTGAGTACTCAGCAATTGGTTTGCCGGGTATTTATAGCAATATCGCGCCTTACTCAAGCGTTATCGAAGAGAATGTCACAGGTATTCTTGCTGCTGAGGACACTGAGGATTGGGTTAACAAGCTTAATTACTTAATTGAAAATCCCGAAATCAGACATCGCATTGCTACCCAGGCGCAGCAGTTTGTTAAAGAAAATCACACTCTTGCACATCTCGTACCTGCCTGGCGGCTTGCTTATGAACGGGTTACAAAAAGTGACAAAGTGCAATCGGACACAATCGAGATTTCATCAAAGCTATTTTCTGACATTACTTATCAGCTTGATGCTTTAGGAAAAAGAAGTGCTGAGGAATCCAAGTTTCTATTAAATGAAATTAACTTATACAAGCAACAAGAAGACAAGTATGAAGCAGATATCAGACAATTAAAACTGGATGCAGAAACTGTAATCAACCTACACAAGCAACAAGAAGACAAGTATGAAGCAGATATCAGACAATTAAAACTGGATGCAGTGAATCAAACCCAACTTCTCAATGAGGAAATTGGTCGTCACAAGACTCAGGAAGCTAAATACGAGAAAAAAATCAGTGAAATAAGAACTCTTTATAACCAGATAAAAATTTCTCTTGAACAGTCCAGAGGGGAAGTAATCACTTTGACTGATCAAAATCGAGTACTTGATGGGGAACTGATTAACAACCAAAACAAGCTGTCTATGTTAAGTGAGGAACTCCAGGCAATATACAATAGTCGCTCCTGGAAGCTGACAAGTGTTTTGCGATCAGGCAAAAGAAAAGCTTTAAGCATAAAAAGCAGACTGGCAAGACCGACGCAAATTGAGGAGTTAACCTTAATCCGCAAATCCGACCTTTACGATGAGAAATGGTATTTGGAACAAAACCCAGACGTAAAAGCAAGTCGGATGAATCCAGCAACACATTATTTTCTTTATGGAGGATTTGAGGGGCGAGATCCGAGCAGAAAGTTTAATTCTTCTTATTACCTCGAAACATACCGTGATGTCAAAGACGCATCAATTAATCCTCTTGTGCATTATTTGAAATTTGGTAAAGATGAGGGCAGACTAATTCGCCCGGATCTTGAACAGAAACTCGAAACAGATGCTCTGCTAACGTCCATGTCTGTGAAACAAAAACCTGCCTATCAAACCGAGAAACCTTCTCAAGATATTCGAGTTGAGAATATTGGTTCCTTGACCAATAAAGCAAAACCTGAACCAGAAGAAGTCTATACGATAAGCATTATCATCCCAGCCTATAATGCTATTAAGTACACCAAAGAATGCATTGATAAGGTTTATGCTGTTGGATCTGCTCACTCGTTTGAGGTAATAGTTGTTGACAATGCTTCAAGTGATGAAACACAAACGGAGATGGAAGCAGAAAGCCTGGAGCGGCAAAACCTTTCATACTACCGCCTGAAGGATAATCTTGGGTTTGCCGGGGGAGTGAATTTTGGTATTCAGCAAGCAAAAGGTCAATATGTGGTAATTCTGAATAATGATACGCTGCCCACAAGCGGCTGGTTGGACGAAATGGTTAATGTCTTTGAGAATAATCCAACCGTTGGGATTGTCAGTCCGGTTACTAATTATGTTGGCGAAGGTCCGCAGTTGGAATTGGAAGCCGCGGACATTGATCCGAAAGAAATAGACACATATGCCTCCAAATTAAAAGGACGTGGCGTCTATCACGAACCTGGTCGACTTGTGTTCTTCTGTGTAATGATCCGCAAGAACGTAATTGAACAGATCGGGCTTTTGGATGAAGGATATATCAAGGGGAATTTTGAGGATGACGATTACTGCCTGAGGGCAATTCTTTCAGGCTATAAATTAGCCATAGCAAAAAGCGCTTTCGTATTTCATCACGGGTCCATAACATTCAAAAATAATAAAATTGTTCATAGTGATCACATGGAATTGAATCGAGAACGATTCTTCCTAAAAGCTGGAAATTTAGCAACTTCAATGCGAACACCTTTACAACTTACTGATGATCCACAAATCAGTGTCATTGTGCGTACATTAAACCGAAAACACCTATTGAGGAAAGCGCTGACCAGCCTTGCAAACCAGAATTTCCGCGATTTTGCTGTGGTTCTGGTGAATGATGGTGGAGATAGTGTCCAGGACCTTGTGGATGAATTCTCTCGTCACTATCCTGTTGCTTACATAAATCATGAAAAATCAAAAGGTCGCACGGCGGCTTTAAATGCAGGTTTGGCTAACACGAAAACAAAATGGGTAGCTATTTTGGATGATGACGATATTGTTTACCCATGGCACCTTGCCACCCTTTATAACCAAACTCTGCTCAAGCCAGATGGAAGAATGTTCTACAGCAACTATAACAGAACGCTTTATCAGACAACACATCAAAACGCTCCAATCTTACTCAAAGGTGTTGAACCATGGCCATACGACAAAGACCACTTGTGGGTCTCAAATCGTATACCCATGCATTCGTGGTTAATTGCCAGTGAATGTTTTGAGAAGGTAGGATTGTTTGATGAGCACCAGTCCATGTTGGAAGATTTCGAATTTCTTGTCAGGCTGAGCAAGGATTATCCTTTTATTCATGTTGATCGGGTGACATGCGAATACCGATTTTATCTGGACGGTATGAACTCGATGATAAATCAAAGGGGGAGAACCCTTGAGGCGCTGGAGTATATTTTCTCAAGGCATCCCGCTTACACCGAGGAAATAGAAAAAAATCGCAATATTGAGTTAGCAGCGTTACAAGACCAAATTGAGAAAATCGATTCACTCAAACAGAATTTGAATGGTAATGTAGAAAATGACACCCAAGTTATCCGCCAGATAACAAAGTTGATACTTGGTTTTTAGTCATTATGGAAACTTTTTAATTTGGTTCTCCTTTAATTTTACTGGTCAAAATATACCTGAATACTTGATAAGCTGAGGTGATGAAAAGAAAGCCATCAAGGATGGGCGATATATGTTTCAGTATGGCAGTGGGTCTAATGAATCTGTCCGACTTAAAGGGCCGCTTGCCAAATTTTAATTAGAAAAGGGTCAGTAAAGAGGAGTAAGAGGTCTCTACGAGTGACAAAACAGAATATCTGACCAGCAAGCAGGAATGGTAGTGTCAAGTATTTTTCGCACATTTAGGAATCACTTGGTAGTAGTTCCTCCAGATGTTGCATGTTCAAGTACGTTTTCTGTCCCCAGAGTGAGTCTTGCATGTACCTCAGCCTGGCACAC
>Ga0116172_10003797_pt1 | contig 12471 bp, 8 predicted proteins | sample AD_UKC083_MetaG_FD_89799 | JGI IMG/M metagenome (GOLD analysis project Ga0116172, IMG submission 89799) | Active sludge microbial communities of municipal wastewater-treating anaerobic digesters from USA - AD_UKC083_MetaG | ecosystem: Engineered > Bioreactor > Anaerobic > Digestate | place: USA...
CCAGCCCCACTCTGGCTCCAATAGGACGATTATGCACGGCTGGACTATCCAGCGGCATCGTTTCAGATAAGGCGTTCGCGAACCCAAAGACCATCCGAACGCCCTTCCGATCCTAAAAAGCCCCCTTTTGCCAGCCTCGGCTTCCTAACTAGCTGTTTTTACGGAGCTTAGAAATAATCCTCTCGTCCTCTCTCCTCGTTTCGACCTTTTCAAGCCCCCGCATCCACTACCCGGATACCGTGAAAATACCCTGCCTTCAGGCCGTGTACAAGGGGTGTACAAGGGATGCTCAACGGATGCACCAGCTTAAACCCCATGGACTCCCGGTGGGCATCCCTTGTACACCCCTTGTACACAGCGTAGAAGCAGGGTAAAAGCAAGGAGCGTTCAGGGTAAGCCGAAGCCGGAAAAATCAGGGTTTTACGCCTGTTTTACCCTTATCCGGGTTCGTTGGGGGTATGGCCGGGGCGATTGGGCCGGTTTGGGTGGAACGATGGCACAGGATTGACCCTCTCATGGAATCAGCTCGGGTTGGCCTTCAGCCAGCTTTCTCTCCATTCTGGCGGTGACGAAAACGGCTAAAAGTCAGTATAAAGGTCAAAAAACTCGTATCCAGCGTGGGCGTGGCCGTTTCAGGGGGCCTTTCCGGTTGGATTGCCCGATGGCGATGGGCCGCTCTTGGCCCATCGGATCAGGCGGGAGCGGGGCCCGAGGCGCCGGCCAGTTGCCGCAGGATATAAGGCAGAATCCCGCCGTGCTGGTAGTATTCCAGTTCGATGGGCGTATCTATCCGGCAGATGACCGGCACGGCTTCCTCCCGGCCGTTGGCGCGCCGCACGGACACGGTCAGTTCCTGCTGGGGTTTAAGCCCGTGGGCCAGGCCGGAGATGTCGAAGGTTTCCGTGCCGTCCAGGTTCAGGGTTTGCGCGCTGGTTCCGTCTTTGAACTGCAGCGGCAGGATGCCCATGCCGACGAGGTTCGAGCGATGGATCCGCTCGAAGCTCTGCGCGATCACGGCTTTGACTCCCAGCAGGGCCGGCCCTTTGGCCGCCCAGTCGCGGGAGCTGCCGGTGCCGTATTCCTGGCCGGCCAGAACGAGGAGCGGCGTGCCTTCCCGCTGGTAGGCCATCGCCGCCTCGTAAATCGAGATCGGTTCGCCCGCCGCACCCGGGTTGTCCGAACGCGCGAAGCACCGGGTGACGCCGCCCTCGACGCCGGGGACCATCAGGTTCCGGATGCGCACGTTGGCGAAGGTGCCGCGGGTCATGACCCGGTCATTGCCCCGGCGGGAGCCGTAGCTGTTGAAATCCGCGACGGTGACGTTTCGTTCGAGCAGCCATTTTCCGGCGGGCGAGGCGGGTTTGATGCTGCCGGCGGGCGAGATGTGATCGGTGGTCACGCTGTCGCCGAAGATGGCCAGGGCGCGGGCGCCGCGGAGATCGGAGGTCGCGCCGGGCTGGAGGCTGAAGTTGGCGAAGAAGGGCGGCTCCTGGATGTAGCGGCTGTCGGGGTCCCATTGGTACACTTCGCCGCCGCGGGCGGGGATTTGGCTCCACTGGGGGACCTGGGCGGCCAGGTCGCGGTAGAGCTGGCGGAATACTTCCGGCTTGAGCGCGGCGCGCATGGCTTCGCGCACTTCGTCCCGGGCCGGCCAGATGTCCTTCAAATAGACCTCCCGGCCGTCTTTGTCCCGGCCCAGCGGTTCGGTGCTCAGGTCTATGTTCACCCGCCCCGCCAGGGCCAGGGCGACCACCAGCGGCGGCGACATGAGGAAGTTTGCCTTGAGGCTGGGGTGCACCCGCGCCTCGAAGTTGCGGTTGCCGGAGAGCACCGCCGCCACCACGAGGTGATGCCGGCTGATGAGGTCCTCCGCTCCCGCCGGCAGCGGGCCGGAGTTGCCGATGCAGGTGGCGCAGCCGTAGCCCACCAGGCTGAAGCCGAGCTGGTCCAGGGGCTGCTGCAGGCCCGTCCGGCGCAGGTAATCGCTGACCACCCGCGAGCCGGGCGCCAGCGAAGCCTTGACCCACGGGGGGACGCGCAGCCCGCGCGCGACCGCTTTTTGGGCCAGCAATCCCGCCGCCAGCATCACCGAGGGGTTGCTCGTGTTCGTGCAACTGGTGATGGACGCAATCACGACGCTGCCGTGGCGCAGGGCGCCGCCGCCGTGTGGCAGCGGGTGGCTCTGCGCCAGCTCCGCGGCGGCGCGGCCAAAGCCGTTTTCGGCGGCCGGCCGGGCCAGGGCCGCCTCGAACTCGCGTTTGAGGTTGGGCAATTCAATCCGGTCCTGCGGCCGTTTGGGTCCGGCCACGCTGGGCGTCACCGTGGCCAGGTCCAGTTCCAGCTCCTGCGTGTAGGCGATCTGGCCCTTTTGCGGCATGCCAAACAAGCCCTGCGCGCGGTAGTAGTTCTCGTACGCGCGGCAGTGTTCTTCGCCGCGGCCCGTCGCCCGCAGGTAGTGGACGCACTCGGCGTCAATGGGGAAGAAGCCCATCGTCGCCCCGTATTCCGGGGCCATGTTGGCGACGGTTGCCCGGTCCACCACCGGCAGCGCCGCGGCGCCCGGCCCGAAGAACTCGACAAACTTCCCCACCACCCGCGCCTGCCGCAGCCGCTGGGTCACCGTCAGCGCCAGGTCCGTCGCGGTGACGCCCTCGCGCAGTTCGCCGAACAGGTGCACGCCGACGACATCCGGCGTGAGCAAATAGACCGGCTGGCCCAGCATGCCGGCTTCCGCCTCGATGCCGCCCACGCCCCAGCCCACGATGCCCAGCCCGTTAATCATCGTGGTGTGGGAATCCGTGCCGACCAGCGTGTCGGGGTAGAACAGGGCCGGCGCGGGCGCGCCGCCGGGGAGGGGCGCCGACGCGACCCCCTGGGCGAGGTATTCCAGGTTTACCTGGTGGACGATGCCGATGCCGGGCGGCACCACTTTGAATTTCTTAAACGCCTGCATGCCCCACTTGAGGAACTGGTAGCGCTCGCGGTTGCGCTGGAACTCCAGCGCCATATTCCTTTCGAGGGCGTCCGGCGCGCTGTGGTAATCCACCTGCACCGAATGATCCACGACGAGGTCCACCGGCACCAGCGGCTCGACGAGGCCCGGGTTCCGGCCCAGCCGCGCCAGGGCCGAGCGCATGGCCGCCAGGTCCACCAGCAGCGGCACCCCCGTGAAGTCCTGCAGCACAATGCGCGCGACCACGAACGGAATCTCCTCGCGGCGCGGCGCGTGGGGCTCCCAGTTGGCCAGCGCCCGCACGTTCGTCTCGGTCACCCGCCGCCCGTCGCAATTCCGCAATACCGACTCCAGCACCAGCCGGAGGGACACCGGCAGCCGGGAAACCGGGCCAACGCCGGCCCGTTCCAGCTCCGGCAGCGCATACAGCGCTCCCGGCCGGCCATTCCCCGGGTCAAATGTTTGCAGCGCGCCAAACCGATTATGCGTGTGGCTCATAAGGTTCACCCGGCCAGCATAAAACCGGCGGCGGATAAAAGCCAGCGGCGTCTTGCCCCGCGGGCGTCATCCCGGCGCGCCGCGGGGCGGGCGAGGGGGCGCGCGGCCGGGGCGCGGCGGGCCGGCCCGCGCGGCCGGTGTCCGGTTGACTTCCTCCGGCCAACAAATTAACAATGGGCCGCGCTACGGGTGTGCCGGTGATGGCGAAGCAAACTCAAAGTCAGGAGCGGGCGAGGGCGGCGGCGGGCGGACGCCGCGGCCGCGGCATGCTGTTGCTCAGCGCCGTTGTGGCCGCCCTGGGGTCGCTGCTGTTTGGTTTTGATACGGCGGTGATCTCCGGCACCACGGAGGCCCTGCGGCAGGTGTATGCGCTCAATGACAACCTGCTGGGGTTCACGGTCTCCAGCGCCTTGATCGGCACCATGATCGGGGCGTTGCTGGCGGGGCGGCCGGCGGACTGGTGGGGGCGGCGGCCGGTGCTGGCGCTGCTGGCGGTGTTCTTCGCCCTCTCCGCCGTGGGCTGCGCGCTGGCGTGGAACTGGCATGCGCTGCTGTTCTTCCGCTGGCTGGGCGGCGTGGCGGTGGGGGGCGCGTCCGTGGTCTGCCCGATGTATATCACCGAGATTGCGCCGGCCCGGCTGCGGGGGCGGCTGGTGGCGGTCAGCCAGTTGAACATCGTGGTGGGCATCCTGGCGGCTTATTTCTCCAACTACCTGGTGGCGCGCGGGCTGGGCGCGGAGCATCCCCAGGCCTGGCGCTGGATGTTCGGCGTGATGACCGCCCCGGCGGCGGCGTTTCTGGTGACGGCGCTGCTGATCCCGGAAAGCCCGCGCTGGCTGGTGAAGCGGGGACGCCGCGCGCAGGCCGAGGCGGTGCTGGCCCGTTTCGGGCATGAGCACCCGGCCGGGGAGGCCCGGGAGATCGCGGACTCGCTGAAAGCGGAGATCGCCGGCGCGCGGCCGCGCCTGTTCCAGCGCCAATATCTCAAGCCGCTGCTGCTGGCCTGCATGATTGGCGCCTTCAATCAGCTCGATGGCATCAATGCCGTGATTTACTACACGGCGGATATTTTCCGCATGGCGGGGGCCGACCAGACGAGCGCGCTTTCGCAGTCGGTGATCATTGGCTTTACTAACCTGGCGATGACGATCCTGGCGATGGCGCTGATTGACCGCATCGGGCGCAAGGCGCTGCTGCTGATCGGGTCGGTCACGTTCGTCCTGTCCCACGCGCTGGCGGCGTGGGTTTTCGCCACCCACGCGCAGGGGTGGATTGTCATCGTGGCCATGATGGGCGTGGTCGGCTCGCACGCCTATTCGCAGGGCGCGGTGGTGTGGGTGATCATCAACGAGCTGCTGCCCAACGCCGTGCGCGCCTCGGGCTCGGCGGTGGTCTGCTTCCTCATCTGGGTGCTGTGCGCCGGGGTGAGCTGGTCCTTCCCGGTGGTCGCCGCGCGCTCCGGCGCCTATGCCTTTGGCTTCTTCGCCCTGATGATGGTCCTGCAGTTTATCCTTGTGGCCCGGTTCCTGCCGGAGACCAAGGGGGTTTCCCTCGAGGAACTGCAGCAGCGCCTGGGCGCGGCCGATTAGCCGCGCGCGCCCGGGCGGCGGCGCGGCCGGCGCGCGGGGGCCCGCGCCCGGAAGACCGTTGACGGCGGCGGGTTTTTTCTCCAATCCATCACGGCGCGGAAAGGCGCGCGGAAACCTGGGCGGCGGCGGAATGCGATATAGGCTTGCCAGCGCCCGCGCCGCCGCCCACTATACCCGGACAAATGAGCGAGAGTGACTGGTTTCAAGGCGAGTATAACTTTCTCGGCCTGCCGGCGGAATTGACCCAACGTCAACGCGCGCGCGCGTGGGTTCTGCCGGTGCCGTATGATGCCACGACTTCTTACGCGCCCGGCACGCGGCGCGGCCCGGCGGCGATCCTCGCCGCGTCGCGCGAAGTGGAGCAATACGACCGGGAGTTTGACTGCGAGCCGGCGGTGGCGTTCGGGGTGCATACGCTGCCGCCGCTGCGGGCGGAGCTCCAGTCGCCGGAGGCGATGATCGAGCGGGTGGCCGGCGCGGTGACGGGCCTGCTGCGCGGGAAGCCCGCGCCGGAGCTGCTGGTGGTGCTGGGCGGGGAGCATTCGATTTCCGCCGGCGTGGCGCGCGGGCTGGCGCAGGCGCACGGCGCGCGCGACCTGGTCGCGGTGCAGGTGGACGCGCATGCGGATTTGCGGGACGAGTATGAGGGCAGCCGGTTCAGCCATGCGTGCGCGGCCCGGCGCATCCTGGAGCATTGCCCGGTGTTTCAGATCGGCATCCGCAACATCTCCCTGGAGGAAGAGGCGTTTCGCCGGCGCAGCCGCCGCGTGCAAACCGTGTTTGCCGGGGCGCGCAATTACCTGCCGCAACTGCGGCGGTTCGTCCGCGGCAAGCGGGTGTATCTGACGGTGGATGTGGATGGGCTGGACGCCGCGATCATGCCGGCGACGGGCACGCCGGAGCCGGGCGGGCTGAGCTGGGCGGAGCTGCTGGACATCGTGCGGGTGGTGGCGCGCGAGGCGCGCGCGGTGCCGGTGGCGGACGTGGTGGAATTGTCGCCGGTGGCGGGGCTGCACGGCCCGGATTTCCTGGCGGCGCGGCTGGTTTATGAAATCATGAAGCAGGTGTTAATGCGAAAGGAATGACATGGCCAAGTTTGTATTGCCGAAGAAGTTTGTCAGTCAATATCCCCACAAGTTCGGGCAGGGCAAGAAACGCTATCTCCGCGGCGAACGGATTCTCCCGCCGCCCCTGACCGGCCGGGAGACGGTCGTGGAACTGATGGACCGCGCCTTCCTGGCCTATAACGGGGGGCGGCTGCAGCAGGCCGGCCGGCTGCTGGTGGAAAAGATGCTCGGCGCCAACGTGGTCGTGGGGCTGAGCCTGTCGGGCGCGATGACCCCGGCGGGCATCGGCGCCTCGTGCCTGGCGCCGCTCATCAAGGCGGGGTTTGTGGATTGGATTGTCTCGACGGGAGCCAACCTCTATCACGATATGCACCACGCGATGAACCTGCCGCTGTATCGCGGGTCGCCCTTCCTGACCGATCCCGAGCTGCGGCGCTGCGGGGTGGTGCGCATTTATGATATTCTCCTGGACTATAACGACGTGCTGATGCGCACGGACGATGTCTTGCGCCGGATTTTGCAGCAGCCGGAGTTTCAGAAGGAGATGGGCACCGCCGAGCTGCACTACCGGCTGGGCCGCTATTATGCCGAGCTGGAGCGCCAGACCGGGGTGCGCAACGCCTCCATGCTGGCCGCCGCGTATCGCGCGGGCGTGCCCTGCTTCTGCCCGTCGCCGGGCGATTCCACCATCGGCATGAACGTGGCCGGGGAGGAACTGGCCGGCAACCGCCTGCGCATCAACCCCAGCATTGACGTCAACGAGTCCACCGCCATCGTGCTGGCGACCCAGCAGGCCGGCCACCAGACGGCCGCGGTGCTGGTCGGCGGCGGTTCCCCGAAGAACTTTCTCCTGCAAACCGAGCCGCAGATTCAGGAAGTCGTCGGCGCGAAGGTCAGCGGGCATGACTACTTTCTGCAAATCACCGATGCGCGCCCGGATACGGGCGGCCTTTCCGGCGCCACCCCCAATGAGGCCGTCACCTGGGGCAAGGTCCAGCCGCAGCAGTTGCCGGACGCGATTGTGTGCTACCTCGATACCACGGTGGCGCTGCCGCTGCTGACGCATTATGCGCTGGCCAAACACCGGCCGCGCCGGCTGAAACGGCTGTACGACCGCCTGCCCGAAATGGTGGAGCGACTCAAGCGCGAATATGCCAAGCACCACGCCTGACGAAAGTTCCGTGGCCGCGGCGGCGGCGGAGCAGATTCCGCTGCTGGCCATCCCCGCCGCGCCGCCCCCGCCCGCGCCCGCCCCCGCGCCGTGGGACAAGAAAAGCGCGCTGAAGACCTACCAGATTCGCCGCTGGGGCGCGAAATACTTCGACATCAATGCCGCCGGGCACGTCGCCGTCACGCCGCGGCGCGACGCGGGCGGCGAGGTGGACATGTATGAACTGATCCAGCAGGCGCGGGCGCGCGGGCTGCGCTTCCCCATGCTGGTGCGGTTTCAGGATGTCCTGCGCGACCGCGTGGTGGAATTGAACGAGAGCTTTCAGCGCGCCATCGCGGCGGCGGAATACCAGGGCCGCTACCAGGGCGTGTTTCCCGTCAAGGTCAACCAGTTGCGCGAGGTGGTGGAGGAGATCCTCGACGCGGGCAAGCCCTATCACTACGGGCTGGAGGTGGGCAGCAAGGGGGAACTGTGCGCGGCCATGGCGCTGACGGCGGGCGTCGAGCAGTTGATCGTGGCCAATGGCTACAAGGACGACGTCTTCATCCGCACCGCGCTGATGGGGCGGCGCATTGGCAAGAATATCATCCTGGTGGTCGAGAAGTTTGCCGAGCTGCCGATCATCCTGGCGGCGGCCCGCGCGGCGGGAGTCGCGCCGGCGCTCGGCCTGCGGGTGCGCCTCCAGACGCGCGGCGGCGGCAAGTGGGATCAGTCCGGCGGGGAAAACGCCAAGTTCGGCCTGTCCACCGCCGAACTGGTGGCGGCGGTGGAACTGCTCCGGCGGGAGAACCTGCTGGACGCCTTCCAGCTTCTGCACTTCCACATCGGCTCGCAGATTCCCAATATTCGCGCCATCAAACGCGCGGTGAACGAGGGCGCGCGGTTTTACGCCAAGCTGCGCCAGGAGGGCTGCCCCATCACCTTTCTCGATGTCGGCGGCGGCCTGGCGGTGGACTACGACGGTTCGCGCACCTCGGAGGATTCATCCGCCAACTACACCCTGCAGGAATACACCAATACCGTGGTCACCGCCGTGGCCGAGGTGTGCAACGCGGAGCAGGTCGCGCATCCGAACCTGGTCAGCGAAAGCGGGCGCGCGGTGGTGGCGCACCATTCGGTGCTGGTCATCGAGGCGTTTGCCGCCCTGGAGAAGCCGCGCCTGGCGGTGGAGCCGCCGCCGGGCAAAAACGGCGGCGCCCATGCCCTCGTGCGGCAACTGCGGCGCATCCAGAAGAAGCTGCCCACGCTCGGCCGGCTCGAGGCCTACCACGACGCGCTCGAACGCAAGGAGCAAGCCCAGCAGTTGTTCGCCCTGGGCTATCTCAGCCTGGCCGACAAGGCGCTGGTGGAGACGCTGTTTTGGGAAATCTGCCGGGAGTTGGGCGAGCTGTGCCGCCAGGAGGAGGGCGACCTGCCCCAGGAACTCGAGCAACTGACCGTGGCGCTGGCCGACCAATACATCTGCAACTTCTCGCTGTTCCAATCGCTGCTCGATAACTGGGCTTTGAACCAGTTGTTCCCCATCGTTCCCATCCATCGCCTGGGCGAGGAGCCCACCCGCGAAGCCTCGCTGGTGGACATCACCTGCGACTCCGAGGGCAAGGTGGACTCGTTCATCGGCGGCAAGGCTTACCGCCCAACCCTGCCGCTGCACGAACTGCGCCCCGGCGAGCCCTACTACCTCGGCGTGTTTCTCGTGGGCGCCTACCAGGACATCATGGGCGACCTGCACAACCTGTTCGGCCGCGTCAACGAGATTCACGTCTTCCTCGATCCCGACGAGCCCTGCGGCTATTACATCGAGGAAATCATTGCCGGCAGCTCCATCGGCCAAATCCTGCAGGACGTGCAGTATTTCGAGCCGGACCTGGCCCGCCTGATGAAAGCGCAAGTGGACCAGGCCGTGCGGGAGGATCGCGTCAAACCCAGCGAGGGCATGGCGCTGCTCGATCAATACGAGGCCGTCCTCAAAGAATACACCTACCTGACGTTTGACAATGGCGCGCGCTGAACGGCGAGTTCCGCCCTCCCCGGCCCGTCCGCCCCGCCCGCCGCCGCCCACCCCCGACCTGACGAATCTGAACGACTGATATGGTTAGCTTAGACCAACTCCAGCACCTGGCCCGGCAGCACGGAACCCCGCTGTTTGTGGTGGATCACGACGAACTGCGGCGCAATTACGCGCAGTTCAAGCAAGGCCTCCCGCGCGTGCAAGTTTACTACGCCGTCAAAGCCAATCCCGACCCGGCCATCGTCAAGACCTTCTACGAAGCCGGCGCCGGTTTTGACGTGGCCTCGATGCCCGAGTTCCGCATCGTCCACCAATACATCGAACACCTGCCCGAGCCGGAACGCCAGGCCTGGATTTGGGACAAAATCATCTACGCCAACCCAATCAAGGCCAACGAGACCCTGCGCGAGCTGGACCCGTATAAACCGCTGGTCACCTTCGACAACGCGGAGGAAATCGGCAAGATCAGGAACTATGCGCCGCACGCGGGCCTGGTGTTGCGGCTCTGGGTGCCCAATACCGGGTCGGTGGTGGAATTATCCACCAAGTTCGGCGCGGCCCCGGGCGAGGCGGTGGACCTCATCCTGGCCGCGGACAAGGCCGGCCTGAAGGTCGAGGGACTGAGCTTCCACGTGGGCAGCCAGGCCACCAACTTCGAGAACTACGTGGCCGCCCTCAACCTCGCCGCCAACGTATTCCAGGAAGCCCGCGACCGCGGCTATACCCGGATGAACCTGGTGGACATCGGCGGCGGCTTCCCCGTGCCGTACGATGCCACCGTCAAACCGTTCGCCGAGCTGGCCGGCATCATCAACAGCGAGCTCGACCGCCTCTTCCCGCAAGACATCCAAATCCTTGCCGAGCCGGGCCGTTTCCTGGTGGCCACCGCCGCCGTCGCCATCTCCCAGATCATCGGCAAGGCGGTGCGCAACGGCAAGCTCTGCTACTACATCAACGACGGGGTCTATCATACGTTCTCCGGCGTCCTCTTCGATCACTGCCAATACCCGCTCCAGGCCTTCAAAGGAGGCACGCCCCAGATCTGCTCGGTGTTTGGCCCCACCTGCGACGCCCTGGACGTGGTCTCGCTGGCCGAGCATCTTCCCGCCAACCTCGAACTCGGCGACCTGCTCTACAGCAAAAACATCGGCGCCTACAGCCACGCCTCCTCCACCTGGTTCAACGGCTTCCCGCCGGCCAAAGTGGTGCACATCAACCAGTAAGCGCCCGCGCCGGGGGCCATCCCCCCGCACCGCCTCAAAGCGGCGGCGGCCGCCCGGCGCCCGGCTCATTGGCGCGCGCCTCGCGCAAAAGGCTGAGGCTGGTAAACAACGACCAAATCCAGGCCAGGGCGAAGAGGGCCGCCCCCGCGCCGCCCAGCCAACTGGTGGGCCGAAGTTCGGCGCCCCGGGTGGCCGCGTTATAGATTTGCCAGGCCAGCAGCACCAACCAGCCACAGACCGCCCCAAAGCCGGCAATCGCCAGAAGAAGCTGCCCCAGGCCCGCCGCGCGCCGCCCGGCAATGAGCGAGCCCAACCCCGGCGTGGCGCACAGATTAAGCAGCGTGGCGTTGCGGGCGGCAGCGCGGTTAAGCGGCGGCGCGGCGGGCGGGGAAAAGATGCTCTCATACGCATACAGGATCGCGCCCAGAGAGATGGGCAGCGTTAAAAAGATGCCCACGCCGCAGAACAGGAACCCAACTACATTGATCAGCCCGCACACCACGACAAGCCCAAAGACCTGCCACCAATGCTTGCCCACCATTCGCCGGCTGGCCTTCATCGCCGGCCCAAACTTCATTTGCCGGTCAATGATGAGCGGCAGCAAAAACGTCCAACTGACCGACAGATAAATGGCCGGGACTATCAGACAGATAAAGCCCAACAAAGCCACGAAGATTGGCCCCGCCGCAACGGCCTGCTGGCGCGCCAGGGTCAGTAGCGGCCAGACCATCAGCGCCACCCCGGGCAGCATTGCCAGGTAAATCAGGATTATCATTACCACATAGCCCAGCAGCAGTTGGCCAAACGCCCGGCGGAACCCGGCAAAGACATCGCTGATCCCTGTTGGTTGCCGCCGGATATTCTTCAGCAAAAAGTAGAGAACGCCCCCCGTCAGCGGACTCTTCAGCAAAAAGTAGAGAACGCCCCCCGTCAGCGGACCGGTGATAATGAGATTTACCAGGTTGCCTGCGATCCCCACGAAGGGTGTATGCGTCAGCCGGATGAAGAGTATCTGGCAGAGCAGCGCCAGCCCGATTATGGCTATCTGGCAGAGAAAATAAACGGCAACGCCGCCCGCCACCAGGGCGAAGTTTCCTTTCAGCAACTCCCACGCGCGACCGAGACAACCCCCGATGTCCAGGTCGTAGTCGCGCGCAAAAATATCTTCCGGCAGCTCGCGGGGGGCGTCATAACCCGGGGGCGTGGCTGCCGCCAGGGCGTCCGCGGGCAACAGCGCCGCAAATTCAGGATATGCGGCCAGAGGCTTCCACCCTGCCGTCCCCGCCGCCTGCACCGGTGTTTGCGCGTTGGCGCGCCCTTCCGCAAGCCACTGACGCAACTGCTCGGCTGAAACGGGGCCATATTCCTTTTGGTCCGCGCCGATGATTTTATACATCATTTCGTTCCTTTCGTGATGGACTGGTTACGCTGGTTTTAATCGAAAGCCGGGCGGGCCGCCAGCTTTTCGCGACCAGGGATTCATGGCCGCAGCATCGCAAACAGCGCGCCCGGCATATTCCGCAGCAGGCCGACCGCCAGCCACACCGCCAGCAACAGCCAGAGCCAGCCCGAACGCGGCCCGCTCCACCCCGGCTGCCGCCACGCCTTTGGCCGCCCATACCGGAGGGCCAGGCCCGCCGCCAGGGGCAAGGACAAAACCAGCATCGGGTTAAAACGAAACGCCGCCGCCACATGCCCGTGGAGCAGTTGGTGCAGCGCGCGCAAGCCGCCGCAACCGGGGCAAAGCAGCCCGGTGGCGCGATGGAAAAAACACACCGGGTAGAAGTGAAACTCGCTCGGGTCAAACCAGAACAACATCGCGCCAGCCACGACAACCACCAAAGCGGTCAACGCCCCGCCGACGCGCCAAACCTCCCGGGAAGAGTTTGCCGGTTCGGACATATCACCAGCAATCCAGGCGCCGCATGATTTCGGAGGCGTTCATCGCGCAGCCAAGCA
>Ga0116172_10003802_pt1 | contig 12457 bp, 10 predicted proteins | sample AD_UKC083_MetaG_FD_89799 | JGI IMG/M metagenome (GOLD analysis project Ga0116172, IMG submission 89799) | Active sludge microbial communities of municipal wastewater-treating anaerobic digesters from USA - AD_UKC083_MetaG | ecosystem: Engineered > Bioreactor > Anaerobic > Digestate | place: USA...
AGAATGCCTGGCTATTGGCACAAGGACTGTCAGAAATCGAGGGACTGTATATCGATAAACAACAGGTGCAAACCAATATGGTGATGATTTTTGCCCGGAGTCCGCGCTGGACGACTGAAAAAATTGTTCAGCAATTATTAGAAAAAGGTATTGGGATGAATGCCGTTGATCAGGAAAGAATTCGCGCTGTAACTCATCTCGATGTTAGTCGTGATCAAATACTTGAAACAATTGAAATATTTAAGAAAATTATGGAAGCTTAAGCAATGAAAATAATTATTATTGGCGCCGGTGAAGTTGGTTATTATTTAGCCAAGCGTCTTATTAGCGAAGATCATAACGTAACTATAATCGAAATGGATTCGGAACGTCATCGTCGAGCGGCAGAAACACTTGATGCCATTGTTATTCACGATAGTGGTTCCAGTCCGCGAGTTTTGGAGAATGCTGGAGTAAAATCTGCCGATATTCTTTTAGCGGTTACGGGAAGTGACGACACCAATATTCTATCCTGTATAATAGCCAAAAAGTTGGGAGTAGCCCGTTGTTTAGCGCGTGTTCATAGTGAAGAATTCAGTTTTTCAAAGTCGGCTATTACCGGTCAGGATATCGGTATTGACTTATTGATTCATCCGGAACGGACGGCGGCTGAGGCGATTATCCGGCTGGTGGAGCAGTCCTCGGCATCTCAATTGGTAACTTTTGAAGATGACCGTTTGCAGATTATTTCATTGTTAGTAAAAGAGGATAGTCCGGTAGTTAACTTAACTTTGAAAGAAGTTGCCACTCAGCATGACCAGTTTTCATTTTTATGTTTGGCGATTCATCGGGAAGGTAAGACCATCATACCGCGCGGAAAAAATGTTTACAGAAGTGGTGATACGGCTTACTTTATTGCTAAAGAAGAAGATATTCCGCGTTTAACGGCACTGCTCGGTTATCCCAAGACCGAACAACAGCATATTATGATTCTGGGCGCTGGTCGGCTCGGGAGAATGGTCGCAGCTGTTTTATCGCGTGAAATGAATGTCAAGCTGATTGAGCAAGATCGTGATATAGCTGAAGAAGTAGCCGTTAATTTACCTGATACATTAGTCTTGCATGGTGATGGTACCGACATTGATTTTCTTAGTTCAGAAAGAATAGAAGAAATGGATTGTTTTGTAGCAGTTTCTGGTAGTGAAAAGACCAATCTTCTTTCCGGTTTGCTTGCCAAGCATCTTGGAGTTAAACGCGTCATTATTCACATTACTACCAATGAATATATTCCTCTAATGGACAAGATAGGCATCGATGCAGTTGTCAGTAAAAATGTTGAGACAGTTAATGCGATAATGCGTTATGTACGGCGGGGTAATGTCATCGCCGTCTCATTATTCGAGGATATCAAAGCCGAAGCCATAGAATTAATTCCACACGTCGGAAGCGACATCACTAAAAAACCAATTAAAGACCTTGAATTGCCGGAAGATATGATAATCGGAGCGCTGATTCGCCAGAAGGAAATAATCATACCAAGAGGCGATACCCAGATTCAGCCTCAGGATAAAGTAGTGGTCTTTCTTAAACCTAATTTGATTCAAAAAGTCGAAAAATATTTCAATTAAATCGAATGAAACCGCCCGTTATCCTTATAATTAAAACCGGTTCGACTTATAGCGATTTAAGAAATGCGTTTGGTGATTTCGATATTTGGATCAAAAATGCCGCTGGAGATTTTAATTGCAACTGGAAAGTGAAGCCGGTCGCCGACGTCGAACCGGATAAAATCCCAAACTATCAAGGCGTAATCATAACCGGTTCCCATTCTTCGCTTACTCAGTTTTACGCGTTTTACGGTGGAATGGAACGTGTGGTCCAACAAATAATTGACCACCGCATTCATACACTTGCAATCTGTTTTGGCCACCAGCTGGTTCATAAAATTATGGGCGGTACGATTGACGCAAATCCTTTGGGAACCGAATTAGGTGTCGTTACCATAAATCTTACTCTACAAGGCTTAGTAGATCCGCTATTTGCCGGGCAGAGCGGTAGTCGGATTCAGGTTTACGCTTCCCATTCTGACATTGTTATAAAACCAGCCCCGAGTTTTGTCCAATTAGCTTGGAATAAATTGGCGCTATTTCAGGCGACGTGCTATGACGATTTTATTTATACTACCCAATTTCATCCGGAATATACTAAGGAAATAATGGATTGGTATTTGAAAAAGAACCTTGCGCTATTAACACGACAACATATTTCGAATCCCCTCCATTTCGCAACGGCTGATGAAATTCTCAAGTGGAACAAATCATTACCAAAGTCCAAACTGATTATCCAGAATTTCCTTAATTTGATTAACAGTAAATAAATGCAACAAATTGTAAATCATCCCTGGAACGTATCAATCAAAGAAGCCAAAGCTATTCAGTTACAACTAGCTAAGGAGGTGATTCTCCAACAATTCACCGGTAATATAGCCAAAATATGGGCAGTTGATGTCTCTTATGGACGCTTTGATAGCGTCGGATATGGGGTCTTGGGCTGGTTTGTTCCTACTGATGATTCTTTTGGTGGGCAATTTGATTGCCAAATGATCAAGACTTTTACGACGATTAGTTCAGTCGCTTTTCCGTATGTTCCCGGATATCTAAGTTTTCGCGAAATTCCAGTGCTTTTACCTCTGTTTCAGGAATTGCCGGAAAAACCTGATTTGGTGTTAGTAGATGGGGCTGGAATTGCTCACCCACGCGGAATCGGATTAGCCGCCCATCTGGGAGTAATTTTCAACGTGCCTACAATCGGTTGTGCCAAGTCGCGGCTATTTGGTAATTATACCGAACCGGCTAACGAAAGCGGGGCATTTTCTCAATTGACTAATGATGATAACATTATCGGATTTGTCCTGCGAACGAAAAAGAATACTAGACCGCTTTTTATTTCACCCGGTCACCTGACCGATCCCCAATCATCGCTCGAAATTATCAAACGATTTTGTGGGAAATATCGGATTCCCGAACCGCTTCGGAGGGTAGATTTCATCTCAAAAGAATTACGTCGGAATCCCGATCAATTCCAAAGCAATATAATTTACTGTAATCAATAAATTAGAGGTGAGGTAGAAAATGAAAAAACTTTATCGCAGTCGCAAGCACCGAATTATTGGCGGAGTTTGTGGTGGCATTGCTGAGTATTTTGAAATTGACCCGGTTTTAGTACGACTAATCTGGGTAATTCTGGTTATTTTTGGCGGAATGGGCATATTGGCTTATATCATTGCCTGGATTATTATTCCAAATCGAGATGAATCGAACTCGACAGTCGAACAGCCGGATCAACCTTCCGAACCACAGTCATCAACTGAAGTAGCAACTAACACGTCGAATAAGAACCTTTTCTGGGGAATCGTGCTGATTGTTATAGGTCTGCTAATCATTGCCAATCAATTCTGGTGGCCATTTGATTTTATTCGGACTCTGGTGAGAGGAATTTTTAAGTATTTTATTCCAGCTATTTTAATTGTGTTAGGTATTTTCATCATTTTGCAGAGGAAAGAAACAAAAAAGTAACTAATTGAAAAGCATAAAAATTCATTAGCTTTTGTCTACTTCAATTTGGGGCTTATTCTTTGTATACTGGAAGAATTGCCCTTGTCTTAATGTCGGGGATTCTCTCATCTGAATAAAAGACCATCAAGAAACATTTAATAAGGATAGTCCTGCCGAAAATGACACGGTTAAGCATCGCATTGCCAAAATTTAATATCTAAAATCCGTGTATTTCTAAAAAGGTGAGAATCCCTTTTTTCTCCAAATCCATTTAACAAGTTCCATAAACCAGAGGGTACAAGAAGAAAGTCCTATCACAAGAAGCCAATCCCACCACAGTAAGGGCATAGTTTTGAACAGAGTTCTTAGAAAAGGAATATAAACTACTGCCATCTGAAGGAGAAAAGAAACTCCGGTCGCCAGAACGAGTTTTTTATTCCCCAAAAATCCGACTTTAAAGACTGATTCAGTAAAATGGCGATAATTAAACGAATGGAAAAGTTGGCTCACTGCAAGGACAATAAAAGCCGCGGTTCGAGCCCGAGCCAGACCTTCATTCTCTACTTTTAACACAAGGATAAAGGCGAGTAAACTAGTGAATGCGATAAAAAATCCTTGGAGCAGGAGAATAAAAATGGTTTTCTTAGTAACAATGCCCTCATCTTTGGGACGCGGTGGTCTTTCCATTACATGGGGATCCAGCGGCTCGACCCCGAGAGCTAGGGCGGGAAATCCATCTGTGATCAAATTTACCCACAAAATTTGAATCGGGAATAGAGGAATAGGCAAGCCCAAGAGAGAAGAAAAAAACATCATCAGAATTTCTCCGGCATTACAGGAAAGCAGGTAATAAATGAATTTTTTAATGTTATCATATATTCCTCGGCCTTCTTCTACGGCGGCAACGATAGAAGCAAAATTATCATCCAGTACGACCATGTCCGACACTTCTTTGGTTACATCTGTGCCTGTGATTCCCATAGCCACTCCAATATCGGCTTCTTTCACTGCCGGAGCATCATTTACGCCATCTCCAGTCATAGCGACTACATCACCACGGGATTTCCAAGCTCGAACAATGCGGAGTTTGTGTTCGGGAGAAACGCGGGCATAAACCGAAATGTCCTTAACTTCTTGCTGGAAAGTGGCTTCATCTATTTGATCCAATTCTTCGCCAGTCAAGGCTTTGGTTTCGGGGCTAAAAATTTGAAGGGCTTTGGCTACTGCCACGGCTGTGGTTTTGTGATCGCCAGTGATCATCACCGGTTGAATGCCTGCGGTCTTACATGCCAAAATAGCTGGCTTTACTTCCTCTCGGGGAGGATCCATCATAGCAATTAATCCCAGAAAAACCAAGTGATTTTCTACTTGTTCTGTGGAAAAAGGCTTCTCGATGCGATCCAGCGTTCGATACGCCAAACCCAATACTCTCAACGCTTCGTTACCAAATCGCCGATTTGCTTCTTGAATTTGGATTCGATCTTCTTCTGTCAAAGGGCGGATAGATCCGTTGATTTCAATAAAATCACATCGTTGGAGCAATATATCAGGAGCGCCTTTCACGAAAGCAACCCATTGTTCACCATTTTTCCGAATCATACTCATAAGCTTCCGATTCGAATCAAAAGGCAGTTCATCTACAAATGGATATTTTTTTTCCTCTACTTCCTTCCAAATTCCTAATTTGGCTCCGGCAACTAACAACGCGGCTTCCGTGGGGTCACCTGAAATTCCATAGCCCTGTTCCGTTTTAAAAAGACGGGCTCCATTGCATAATACGGCACACCGAAGGGCTTTTTCTAATTCTAATGGAATCTCTTCTCTATTTAGGGGTTTATCATCCTCAAAAAATTCTCCTTGAGGGTTATATCCTACTCCAGTTACCCGATATACTCGATGTCCCACATACAGGGACTGAACGGTCATTTCATTTTTGGTCAAAGTACCGGTTTTATCTGAACAAATTACGGTGGCAGAGCCCAAAGTTTCCACAGAAGGGAGCTTCCGAATGAGAACATGGCGTCGCACCATACGCTGAACCCCTAAAGCCAATGCGATAGTTACCACGGCTGGTAATCCTTCTGGAATTGCCGCCACCGCAAGACTCACGGCTGTAAGGAATATATCAATAAGTTTGCCCCCGCGGAGCAATTCCATAACGAATACTATCGCTACAATGGCAAAGCACAAATAAACAATCCAATGACCAAATGCTTCGAGTCGTTTTTGCAGAGGCGTGGTTTCGTGCTCAATGGTGAGAATCATATCCGCGATTTTGCCCAACTCTGTCTGCATCCCGGTACTAACTACCATAGCTCTGGCTTTTCCACTGACGACTGAAGTCCCCGCAAAAACCATATTCGTACGTTCTCCCAATGGAATTTCAGGTTTTTCAATGGATTCAGCATTTTTTTGAACGGGGAGCGATTCCCCGGTCAAACTAGCTTCTTCGACACGGAAATTCGAAGTATGCCAGAGTACTCGGGAATCAGCCGGAATGTGATCTCCTGCTTCGATTTCGATTATATCGCCGGGAACTACTTCGTTTGAAGGAATAGTCATTTGATTTCCATCTCGAATCACCTTAGCCATAGGAGTGGACAATTTCTTTAATGCCACAATTGCTTTTTCCGCCCGGTATTCCTGGACAAACCCCAAAATGGCATTGAAAATGACGATAGCGAGAATGGCTAAGGCATCAATCCATTCCCCGAGAAAACCCGATAAAATAGCCGCCCCAATCAATACCCAGATGATAAAATCTCGAAATTGATCCAAAAATAGAAATATCGGGTGTCTGCCCTTCTGTTCTCGGAGTTGATTAGGACCATATTGAGTGAGACGTTTTGAGGCTTCTTCTGGCGAAAGCCCCTTTTCAGGATCCGAAGAAAGTTTTTCACACAATTGAGAAATGTTCAATTGCCACCATTTTTCCATAATGCTATTCCCTTGTTAGAATTTTATTCATAAGCGATTGCGTGTTGTTTAAAAGAGATCGGGTTTTGTGATATATAATGAGGTTTTATTTCGAAAAATGTTGATTTTACAATCTACTATTAAGTCCGAAAGTTCCCTATTTTCGCACTCCCCAATCCAGGGGTAACAGGTTTTTAAAAGATATGCTCTTAGGGCAGGGCGCTTTTCTAAATAAAGATAATGGACTTTGTTTTGTATAAAACAAAATAAGAGAAAAATTGTAAAAATAGCTCCTATTTCGCTAAATATATTTTTTATATCACTATTTCTCATAAAAAACAAACCAATTTAATGACAGACTACGGTGAAATCAATCCATTTTTATCAAGACTTCTTCAAAATTTTAGATTGTTTAACCTCAACGGAATAAAGATATTTTGTAGGAGATAATTTCTGCCTTACTCTAAATTCTTCGGTCTATTTTGATGCCTTATTGGTAAACTATCATTTATATCAAAGAGTTACGAGGTTATTCCAAATCTCTGTCAATTACTATAAATTTTTATAAGTTTTATTAAAATCTTTATTAATTTTTACTCGTATGATTTCCATATTTTTATCATTCATTAAACAACATTCATAAAGATGCCCCAAAATCAATCGGTAAACATTTATATTAAACAAGATGGAGGTTAAATGAGATATGTCAGTTCAGTAATTGAAAGTCTCCAGAAGCGTTACCCCTGGGAAAAGGAATTCCTGCAAGCGGCTACGGAAGTTCTGGAATCGCTGGATGAGTTTGTCGAAATTAATCCAAAGTATAAAAAGGCAAAAATACTGGAACGGATTGTGGAGCCAGAACGAGTAATCATTTTCCGGGTTCCCTGGGTTGATGACCGTGGTGAGGTGCAAGTCAACGTTGGTTATCGAGTTCAATTCAACAGCGCGATCGGTCCCTATAAAGGTGGCTTACGTTTTCATCCGGCAGTAACATTAAGTATGATGAAATTTTTAGCCTTTGAGCAAACTTTTAAAAATGCTTTAACGACTTTGCCGATGGGTGGTGGTAAGGGTGGCTCAGATTTCAATCCGACCGGTAAATCCGAGAACGAAATTATGAGGTTTTGTCAGAGCTTTATGACGGAATTGCATCGTCATATTGGTCCGTACCTTGATGTCCCTGCCGGTGATGTAGGAGTTGGTGGTCGCGAAATTGGTTATCTTTTTGGACAATATAAGCGGATAGTGAATCGCTTTGAGGCGGCTACTCTGACCGGCAAGGGTTTGGCTTTTGGTGGTAGTATGCTCCGGCCGGAAGCTACCGGCTATGGTGCCGTGTATTTCGTTGTCGAAATGCTGAAAACCAAAGGCGAAACAATTAAGGGAAAAATCGTGGGTGTTTCAGGTTTTGGGAATGTGGCTTGGGGAGTTGCTAAAAAAGCTACGGAATTGGGAGCGAAAGTAATTTCATTATCTGGTCCGGACGGCTGTATCATTGACCCCGACGGAGTTGGAACTGAGGAAAAATGGAATTATATGCTTGAAATGCGCGCCAGCGGCCGAGATGTTGTTAAAGATTATGCAGATAAATTCGGCGTTAAATTCTATCCGAAAGCCCGTCCCTGGGATATTGTTCCGATGGACATTGCAATGCCTTGTGCTTTTCAAAATGAAGTTAGCCTTGAAAATGTTCAGAATTTGATCAAGAATGGATGCCAGATTCTAGCTGAAGTTTCGAATATGGGTTGTACTCCGGAAGCCTTCAAATTAGCCAATGCGAAAATGATGTATGCTCCCGGAAAAGCTGTCAATGCCGGTGGGGTGGCGGTTTCCGGTCTGGAAATGAGCCAGAATTCGGAACGTTTGTCTTGGAGTGCGGAAGAAGTTGACGAGAAGCTGAAATGGATTATGACAAATATTCATTCGCAATGTCTTGCCGCAGCCGCGGAAGTCGGAGCTCCCGGTAATTACGCCAAAGGCGCTAACATTGCCGGCTTCAGAAGAGTCGCCGAAGCTATGCTTGAGCAAGGTATTGTTTAGTTTGAATTAAAATCGCGTATTCTATTTTAATAAGCACGGGGTTCTGCACTATAAAAAATCTTTTATCTTTTGTCATTTCCCGACCTGAAATGGTCAATAGTGGGAAAGGAGATCTTTGATTTTACCTCTCAAGAAATGTTAGTTTTTACCGAGTACCCAGTTTATATTAAAAGATGGTATTAGTCAGGAATTGATCAAGGTAAAAGGCAGGCTTTTATGTGTGGACGTAAGACGCTGACCAAAGGCAAGATGGAAATCATCGCGGAGCTTTCCATCAAAGAGTGGGATAATTCACTCGACATTCAGCCGAATTATAATATTGCGCCAACCAGCATTATGCCGATTTTGATATATGAAAAGGGACGAACCGTGCGGGCGATGCGTTGGGGTCTAATTCCCGAATGGGCAAAAGATGCTACCTCAGTGCCAATTATGATTAATGCCCGCTGTGAATCGCTAACCGTTAAGCCTTCTTTTAGGGGATTGCTTGATTCTCAGCGCTGTATAGTAATTACCGACGGCTATTATGAATGGCAGAAAACCGAAAGTCGTAAACAACCGTTCTACATTCATCATCCGGAAAAGAGATTGCTGACGATGGCTGGACTTTATAGTCGTTGGGTTGCGTCGGATAGCAAGTCATACCTTACTTATACCGTTATCACCACTCCGGCTAACGCCCAATTGCAATTTATTCACCAACGAATGCCTGCGATTCTGACGCCGGAAGAAATTGACACCTGGATTAATTGCCGCCAATTTGATCGGCAAAAAGCGCTGACGCTTCTCCAGCCGTCGCGAATGCCGCTAATCGCTTATCCGGTTTCGACTTTCGTCAATTCCGTGAAAAATAATTCTCCCCAATGTATTCAGCCAATCAATCTAACTGCCGAACAGACCAATCTGTTAAATGATTAGTCATAAAATAATCATTACTGGAATTGTACAAGGAGTCGGTTTCCGACCATTTATTTATAATCTCGCCAGGCAATATCAGCTCACCGGTTGGGTGCGAAATAATTCGCACGGTGTGGAAATTGTTGCTCAGGGAGAACCAATTCAACTAGCTCGTTTTGCAGAGATAATTCAAAATTCTCCGCCGCCGCGCTGTCGTATCGAGCGCTTCGAGGTGACGCAATTCATAACGGCTGAGAAATTTTTGGAATTTAGGATTGTTGAAAGCCAAAATGAGCAAATGAAAAGTGTCCAGATTTCTCCCGATCTGGATGTTTGTCCGGATTGTCGCCGCGAAATGTTCGATTCGTCCAACCGGCGTTATCTTTATCCCTTTATTAATTGCACGAATTGTGGGCCGCGTTTTACGATTATTCAGGATGTGCCATACGATCGCCAACTGACGACGATGCACGAATTCAAAATGTGTCCGGAATGTCAGTGTGAATATGACGATCCGTCCAATCGGCGTTTTCATGCTCAGCCAAATGCCTGTCCAGTCTGCGGGCCACGTCTGCAATTGCTTGATAATGCCAGCCGCGAATTACTTACCGGCGGCAGTGCAGATGCTAACCGTGCTGTTTTTGAAAAAGTTGCTGAACTGTTGCGCGATGGTCGGATTATCGCGGTCAAAGGTATCGGCGGTTTTCATTTAGCCTGCGATGCCCGCAATGAAGCGGCTGTCACGTCTCTACGTCAACGAAAATTCCGGGAGGATAAACCGTTTGCGGTTATGTTTCCGAGTCTTCCGGATATTGCTAAATATTGTAAATACAGCAGGGAGGAAGCGCGGCTATTGAATAGTGTGCCTCACCCGATTGTATTACTGCAAAAATTGCCTGGCAGGGATGTTGCTTCGGCTGTGGCACCCGGCAATCATTATCTCGGCTGTTTTCTACCGTATTCGCCATTGCACTATTTACTTATGTATTTTTTCCCGTACCCGTTGGTGCTTACCAGTGGCAATGTCAGCGACGAACCAATTGCTTATCGAGATGACGATGCACTTGCCCGATTGAACCGGATTGCCGATTATTTTTTAATACATAATCGTAAAATTCATATCCGTTGTGATGATTCAGTTTATCGTATATGGAATAATAAAACTTATCCTCTGCGACGTTCGCGTGGTTTTGTGCCGAGCGCTCTGCACTATAAAAATGGATTCGTCCGTCCGATTTTGGCTTGTGGTCCGGAACAGAAGAATACTTTTGCCCTTGCGCAAAGCAATCATATATACTTAAGTCAGCATATCGGCGATTTAGTGAATTTTGAGGTGTTACAGTCACTTAAAAATGGGATTAGCCATTTTAAAAATATTTTCGCTATTGAACCGGAAATCGTAGCCTATGACTTACATCCGGATTACCTCTCAACTAAATTCGCCCTCGAATATCCAGATGAAACTCCGGATGGCCAGAAGGTCATTAAAATTGGTGTTCAACATCATCACGCTCACGCCGTCGCTTGTTTAGCTGAAAATAATGGCGCTGAACCGGCAATCGGCATTATTCTGGACGGAACCGGCTACGGCACTGACGGCATAATCTGGGGCGGTGAAATCCTGAAAGTGGAAATGCAGCGCTTTGAACGACTTGGACACTTGCGACCAGCTCGTCTGCCTGGTGGTTCAGCCGCAATTAAATATCCCTGGCAAATGGCAGTTAGCTATCTCTACGAAACTTTGGGTTCGGAAATTACTATACCAAAATTTCCATTTCTGGAAAATGTTCCGCCACAACAAATCGGGATCGTGAATGACATGCTGAAATCCGGTTTCAATGCGCCACTGACGACTTCCTGCGGTCGCCTTTTCGACGGAGTAGCGGCGCTGGCAGGTTTGCGTAATCGGGTAAATTATGAAGGCCAAGCGGCGGTGGAATTTGAACAATGCATCGCATCTGAAAATTATCGCTCGGCTTATGACTTTGAAATCGAAACCGGAACTGATAGCTTTGTCATTGATTGGCGCGTTATGATTGAACAAGTCATTGAGGATGTCAAACTTCAAACTGGAATCGAGCTAATCGCTGTCAAATTTCATAACGGATTGGCAAATATTCTTCTGCAAGCCGTTTTGAAATCCCAAGAAATGACCGGCCTTAATACGGTGGCGCTAAGCGGAGGCGTTTTTATGAATATTTACTTGCTGACGCGTCTATCGCAATTGCTTAACGAGCACAATTTCAAAGTCTGCACTCATCATCTTGTACCTTGCAACGACGGTGGAATTGCTCTCGGGCAAGCGGTTATTGCCAACGCAATTATTCAAAACCAATTGGAGAAGTCATAATGTGTCTGGCTGTGCCGATGAGAATTATTGAAATTGATGGAAGCCGCGCCAAAGCTGAAGTCGGAGGAGTCCTATACCAAGCCAACCTCGACTTTTTGAGTGACGTTAAAGTCGGTGATTATATCATCGTACACGCCGGTTTTGCCATTGAGAAATTGGATGAAATCTTGGCGCTCGATAATCTCGCCGCCTGGCAGGAAGTTGCTACCGACAACAAGACCAAATACCGAAAATGATTAAATACATTGACGAATACCGCAATCCGGAATTAATTACCAAAGCCGCCAAGCGCATTCGAGCGATTACACCAAACAAAATTATTAACTTAATGGAAGTTTGCGGCGGTCATACAATTACCATTTTTAAATTCGGACTGAAAAAATTGTTACCGGAGAATATCCGTCTGATTAGCGGGCCAGGCTGTCCGGTCTGTGTGACCGATAGCGAATTTATTGATCGGGCAATCGAGATTGCTAAATTCCCGGACGTCATAATTACAACTTTCGGTGATATGGTGCGAGTCCCTGGAAGTTACGGTAGTTTGCAGTCAGCCCGAGCTGGGGGTGCCGATGTGCGTACCTGCTATTCGCCGCTCGAGGCGGTTGAAATCGCTGAGCGGAATCCAGCGAAAGAGGTCGTTTTCCTTGGAATCGGTTTTGAGACGACTGCACCGAATATTGCCTCGGCGATTTTAAATGCTAACAGTCGGCATATCTCAAAT
>Ga0116172_10003805_pt1 | contig 12451 bp, 9 predicted proteins | sample AD_UKC083_MetaG_FD_89799 | JGI IMG/M metagenome (GOLD analysis project Ga0116172, IMG submission 89799) | Active sludge microbial communities of municipal wastewater-treating anaerobic digesters from USA - AD_UKC083_MetaG | ecosystem: Engineered > Bioreactor > Anaerobic > Digestate | place: USA...
ATGGAAGGTTTCAAACCCTTTGGGATCCCGATGCGCGATCTTGAATCCGTTTATCTTCTCTATGAAGAGTTCGAGGCCCTGAGGCTGGCCGACTATGAGAACCTTACCCAGGCTGAAGCAGCCCAGAAAATGAACATTTCACGACCCACTTTCACAAGGCTTTACGACAAGGCACGCAAAAGCGTTGCAAAAGCTTTTGTGGAGGGGAAGGCAATAGTTATTAGAGGAGGGACCTATGTTACCGATAACTTCTGGTACAGATGCGACGACTGTCATCAGACTATCGTGTCAGACCATCCCTTAAACCAGTGTGGCGAATGTGAATCGGGGAACATAACAAATCTAAATGACGGCTGCCGTCACGAAAAAGATGATCAGAGTTAGGGGACATCCTGCGGTATTGCTTCGTGACCCCTCGCTGAAAAGAGAGACATGGGAAGATTTAAAAAGGTCTTCTTAAGGTACCTTTTGGAGATCGATCCCCGGCACTTTTCGTCGGACATAACAATTAAAGATCAACAAATATGATTAAAAAGCAGCTTATAATTCTTATCACATCATTAATGATTCTTACACCCGTGAAAGGACAGAAAGACAACCCGCAAACAATAACTTACAATGCCATAGGGTATTTCCGTACTCCTTATACTCCTGAGACGAGGGCTCCCCGCCAGGGAATCCTGAAACCTGATGTTAAGGCCAGAATCGAGATCCTGCCAAAATACAGGGAAGCCCTGCAATCGCTGGAACTGTTTGAATATATAATAGTCATTTATCACTTTGACAAGTCGGAGGGCTGGCATCCTGTAACAAGGCCGCCGGTATCGAATCCTCGCTATACATTCGGCCTGTTTGCTACAAGGAGTCCCAACAGGCCCAACCCGGTAGGCATTGCCGCTGTTAAACTTGAAAAAATCGAGGACGGTATTCTGCATATTTCCGGAACAGATGCTTTCGACGGGACACCTGTAATAGATATAAAACCATACCTTCCCTCAATCGATGCAATAGATTCCCCGCAGAACTCCCTTCTGGAAAAGGAACTGGGACTACCCGGCAAAACAAAATAGACATATATTTTATACCATAACTTTCCCCTCCTTGCGAAGGAGGGGAAAGTTATGAAACTCAGATATCAGGTTGTTAATGAGTATTTTGTTTTTCATCAAGATAAAGTAAGATAAAAACTGATAAACCACCCCGGCCCGGAATCGAATTCCGTCCCGTACAAAACCACTGTACGGGCCACCCCTCCTTGGAAAGGAGGGGAAAGTTACGAGATCAGATAACTACCTGTTAAAGATACATTAAGTACCTGATTGGCACCAAAATCCTCTGAACTTATTCTAAAGTCGACATGCCTCTTTCAACAATAAACAGACTCCGCTTCTCCCCGGGAAAGAAAGATGGTTGAACCGTAAATACTGACTTTATCTTTACCTTTCTTATACTGAGCTCAGGACAAAAATAAGCGTCAGTGCAGCAAAAATCAATTTTCAGATTTCTCAACATTCATATTTAGTGTGTTATAAAATAAAACCGCACTAATTTAGCGAGACATCACAAGTCAGGACCGGATCAGCTTTCAGTAAATTTTTATTTATGTAGTGAACATATGTTCACTTTATTTTTTTATATTTGCAGGACAGCAATATAAAACCAGAAGGAAATCTGAAAAATACTGAAGTGTAAATAAGACAAGTTTAACCAAAATAAGAAATTATTATGCCAGGAGGAGATCGCAACGGACCACTGGGACAAGGTCCCGGAACCGGAAGAGCATTAGGTTACTGTTACGGATATGATACACCGGGTTACATGAAAGGCCCGGGAAGAGGAATGGGCAGGGGAATGAGGCACGGAAGAGGATCAGGCTATGGATGGGGTTTTGGCCGTGGATGGGGCTTCTCCCGCTGTTATCCGGGCCAGGGGCCGGGATATCCCGGCATGCCTTCCATTAGCCGCGAGGATGAAATCAGGATGCTTAAAACAGAGGCTGACTCATTGAAACGCTCACAGAAGGATATCGAGAAAAGGCTTTCTGAACTGGAAAAAGAGGAATAGTTTTTCAGGGGAACGGGTTATTTTATGGGGTCACCGCAGAATTTTCGCCTTTTGCAGTCCCTGCAGAATTTCCCCATCCATACCTCATCGAACTGATCCATGACAGTCCTGATCATCTCCGGATCTGTTGTAACGAATCCCGATTCGAAGTTGCGTGTATGCTGGCTTTTCATTCCCAGACCAGCACCTGTAAGGTTTGCAGATCCCGAGTATGCATACTTTCCATCTATAATAATGTGTTTGAAATGGACTCTAGGGCATAACTGCCTTTCCATGTTTTCCCAGAGATAAGGATACTTGTCGAAACTGTTCCTGAAATTCACTCCGGGTTCCTTTGCATGAAGGAGCCTTACCGCGACCTTTCTCTTTACAAGTTCATCAAGAACCGATAAAAAAGAGCGGACAGTCCCCTTGTGCTTTACGTGAAGATCCTTGATATCGGCAGTACCGATCCAGACAAAAGACCTGGCTCCAGCCAAAGGTTCAATAACCTGATGGTAAAGGTCTTCATTGGTAATGAATTTAATGCTCATCGCTATAATTATTTCCTGACGGAAAAATTAGTTGGTTCATCCCTTTTTTCAGCTGATTTTATTTGCGAACATAAAGAAAATCATCTCAGGAAAGAATCATTATCTTGTGATTCTTATTGAATATTTTTATAAAACTATAATCCTTTGCTGAACCGGCTCCACATTAAAAAAGGGATCAATCTCTTTCAACCTGCAGTTCCGGTGAAGGAAAAAGAAACAACAGACACTGATGAGAACGGTCATTTTACTTACCCTTATTCTTGCTTCCGCTGCCGGTTGCTATGGCATGCAGGATACTGGATCCCCTGACAGCACCTTTACAAATCCTCTCTTCCCTTCCGGTGCTGACCCCTGGATCGTAAAGCACAACAAATACTATTACTATTGCAGTTCTTCAGGTAACGGGATCTCCATACGCAGGGGTGAAAACCTCAACTCCCTCAGCCGGTCGGAGGCTGTGAAAATATGGACAGCCCCTGAGGGAACGATGTGGTCAAGGGAGATATGGGCCCCCGAGCTGCATCACATAAACGGGAAATGGTATGTCTATTTTGCAGCCGACGACGGGAGAAACATCAATCACAGGATGTATGTTATTGAGAATAGTTCCTCAGATCCCCTTGCGGGGAACTGGATCTTCAGGGGCAAAGTCACTGATCCTTCCGACAAGTGGGCCATCGACGGGACTGTTTTCAGCTACCGTGGCAAATTGTACTTTGTATGGTCGGGATGGGAGGGAGATGTTAACGGGCAGCAGAATCTGTACATAGCCAGGATGTCTGATCCACTGACAATTAGCAGTGAAAGGGTTCTCCTTTCGGCTCCAAGATTCCCATGGGAAACGGTAGGAGACCTCAATAATCCCGACGATGTTCCTCATGTAAATGTAAATGAAGGGCCGGCGGCACTTGTCAGGAAGGGCCGGCTGTTCATAGTCTACTCCGCAAGCGGATGCTGGACGGATGCATATTGTCTTGGCATGCTGACCTTTAAGGGGGGAAGGGACCTGCTCGAAACAGGCGCATGGGAAAAAAGCATGGAGCCCGTCTTCAGTGGAAAAGCGGAAGCAGGGGTTTATGCCACCGGGCATAATTCGTTTTTCAGATCACCCGACGGAAAAGAATGGTGGATTGTTTATCACGCGAACTCTGCTCCCGGACAGGGCTGCGGCAGATTCCGGTCCCCAAGGGCACAGCAGTTCTGCTGGGACAGTTCAGGAAAGCCGGTCTTCGGGGAACCTGTAAAAGCAGGAATTAACTTAGGCCTTCCATCTGCAAAAAGAATCAACAGCCGCCGTTAAGGCAGGCTAAAAGTTTAGCTTCACGGGTTTTTTTACAGTACACTATTCTTGTCCTTTTCAGGCCTCTAACATGAAAGAATTTCGAGGATTAATGGGGCATTAGCTTTGTCCGGGGGAAAGATTTATCCCGAATATAATATTTGCAACTTTTTAGGAGAATATTTAGCTTTTGAATATATTGCATATACCTAATCATTACGACCTGTTCTTATGAAACTAAAAGGAACCCCTTCCAGGGGATTGCTTGGAACCACGCTCGGATTCTTCTTCGGATTTGCCGCTGTTGCACTGTATGGTCCCACAGCATTGAAATTCAAGGAGGCAATGGATCTCACTCCGGCTCTTGTAGGATTGCTGATCGCCATCCCTTCCCTTTCGGGATCTTTGCTGCGGATACCTTTCGGAGCATGGGTCGACACCACAGGAGGCAAGATCCCCTTCCTTATACTTTTGATACTCAGTGCTGTCGGTCTTGGCGGCGTAACCCTTTTGCTTCATACTTCCTATCCCGAAGGCATGAAAGGCATGTACTGGCTTGTCCTTTTCTTCGGATTCCTGAGCGGTTGCGGCATCGCAACATTTTCTGTCGGTATAGCCCAGACCTCCTACTGGTTCCCGCGGAACAAACAGGGAAGCGCCCTTGGGACCTTTGGCGGCCTGGGAAACCTGGCCCCTGGTATTTTCTCGATCATTCTTCCCCTGTTCCTAACCCGGTTTGGTTTCATTTCGGCCTACTTTGCCTGGTTCCTTTTCCTTGTTTTAGGAACGGTGCTTTATGGCCTTATAGGTCAGAATTCGTACTTTTTCCAGTTCAGGAAAGCCGGCCTGTCGGTAGATGAGGCAAAAGCGAAAGCTTCTGAACACGGACAGGAGATCTTTCCTTCGGGTGGGGTAAAGGAGAGCCTGCTTAACTCGGCGAAAATACCAAACACATGGGCTCTCGTGGCGTTGTATTTCACAACTTTCGGAGGCTTTATCGCACTTACGGCCTGGTTTCCAACGTATTGGAGCGAATATCAGCATTTTGAGCCGGTAAAGGCAGGTTTGTTCACCGCTGTCTTCTCGATACTTGCTTCACTTATCAGGGTTTACGGAGGAAAGGTTGCCGACAAGTTCGGAGGGGAAAGGACTGTTCTTGTCTCAATGTCGCTTATCATGATTTCGGCAGCCATGCTCTCGTTCTCATCGGGAATTGCTGCAAGCATTATGATAGTGATCCTTCTTGCCCTCGGGATGGGGACCTCAAACGCAGCCATATTCAAGCTTGTCCCGGCCTATATCCCTAAAGCTGTCGGAGGAGCCTCAGGCTGGATCGGCGGACTGGGAGCATTTGGCGGATTTGCACTGCCCCCTGTAATGGGTGCAATAGCAGGAAAATACGGTGCGGCAGGTTATGCAAGGGGATTCCTGGTCTTTGTTGCCCTTTCGGTTATCAACCTTCTTATAATCTATGTTCTTATAAGGAACAGATCAAAAGCCGAACTAAGTCACAAATAAAACAGAAACAACTTAATTTACAGGTTATGAGTCTGTTAAATAAACTGGTCTATTTCAGCAGAAGTGCTGAGAAAAGCGCCGACAAGCATATTGTCACGACCGGAGAGAAGCGCGGTTGGGAGGGATACTACAGGAGCCGCTGGCAATATGATAAAGTGGTAAGGTCAACTCACGGAGTCAACTGCACGGGATCTTGTTCGTGGAAGATCTATGTAAAGAACAACCTCGTAACCTGGGAGATCCAGCAGACCGACTACCCCGAGACAAGGCCAGACCTGCCGAACCATGAGCCGAGAGGCTGCCCCAGGGGAGCAAGCTACTCGTGGTATCTGTACAGCACGAACAGGATAAAGTATCCGATGATCCGCGGATCGCTTGTGAGGGCATACCAGAAGGCAAAAGCATCACATTCAGATCCGGTAAAGGCATGGGAAAGCCTGATGAACGATCCCGATGTGACAAAGGATTACAAATCCGGGCGAGGCCTGGGGGGAATGATCCGTGCTCAATGGGATGAGGTAAATGAAATAATTGCAGCCTCAAATATTTACACAATAAGAAAATACGGACCCGACAGGCTTGTTGGTTTCACTCCGATACCAGCCATGTCGATGGTATCGTATGCATCGGGGGCAAGATACATGAGTCTTCTGGGCGGACTGGTACTGAGTTTCTACGATTTCTACTGCGATCTTCCGCCGGCCTCGCCTCAGACATGGGGTGAACAGACCGACGTTCCCGAGAGTGCCGACTGGTATAACTCCTCGTTCCTGATGCTCTGGGGCTCGAATGTTCCGCTGACCAGGACCCCCGACTCGCCTTTCTACACCCAGGTGAGATACAAGGGTACCAAGGTCATAAACATCTCGCCCGATTACAACGATGCCGCCAAATTCGCCGACCTCTGGATGAAGCCGAAGCAGGGCACCGATGCAGCGCTGGGAATGGCAATGGGGCACGTGATCCTGAAGGAGTTTTACCTTGAGAAGGAAACACCCTGGTTTTACAAATATGCCATTCAGTATACCGATCTTCCCTTTCTCGTCAGGATTGAAAATAAAAACGGAAGAAATGTTCCCGGACGGATGGTAAGGGCATCGGACCTCGGCAATGATCTTGCAAAGGAAAAGAATGCGGACTGGAAGCCGGTGATCTTTGACAAGTCATCAGACGGCTTTGTGGTTCCCAACGGGACTATAGGATCGAGGTGGGATGAAAGTAAAAGATGGAACCTCGAACTTAAGGATTCGGTCAGCGGCAAGCCTGTTGATCCCCTTCTTTCCGTCCTCGACAGGAGGGACGATGTTGCTGAGGTCTCGTTCCCCTATTTCGGAGGACAGGCTTACAGGCACGAGCACTTCAATTCAACTGATCATCCCGAAATAATAACAAGGAAGGTCCCCGTAAAAAGATCCGCCGATGGAAATTTTCTATACTGCACGGTATTTGACCTGATGGCAGCCGGTTATGGTGTTGACAGAGGACTCTATGACAGATATTCAGCAGCCGGCTATGAGGAAAACCTTCCCTATACTCCTGCCTGGCAGGAAAAGATAACAGGTGTTCCTGCATCGCAGGTAATCTCAACTGCAAGGCAGTTTGCAGAGAATGCGGCAAAGACTTCGGGAAGGTCTATGATCATCATCGGAGCTGGTGTGAATCACTGGTTCCATACCGACATGATATACAGGAGCGCCATCAACATGCTCATGCTGTGCGGTTGTGTCGGTCAGTCGGGAGGTGGCTGGGCTCACTACGTCGGACAGGAGAAGCTTCGTCCCCAGACAGGCTGGCTTCCCCTCGCCTTTGCGCTCGACTGGAACCGGCCTCCCCGCCAGATGAACACAACATCCTTTTTCTACATGCACAGCGACCAGTGGCGTTACGAAAAGGTAGGGCTTTCGGAGCTTGTCTCCCCTCTTGCCGACAAGGATGAATGGAGCAAGCTGTCGATGATAGATTGCAATGTAAAAGCTGAAAGGATGGGCTGGCTTCCCTCGGGTCCGCAACTGAGCGAAAATCCTCTTGAACTGTGCAGGGAAGCCGAAAAGGAAGGACGTGATATTGAAGAATTCATCACGGCGAAGCTGAAGAAGAACGAGCTCACCATTGCCTCAGAAGATCCCGACAATCCCAAGAACTTCCCAAGGAACCTTTTTGTCTGGAGGTCAAACCTTCTCGGGTCGAGCGCTAAGGGAATGGAATATTTCATGAAGCATCTTCTCGGGACACAGAATTCTGTTCTTGGTGAGGATCTTAAATCACAGGGAGGGCAGCTGCCCTCAGAAGTCATTTGGCACGAGAGGGCGCCTGAGGGGAAGCTTGATCTTCTTGTCACTCTCGACTACAGGATGTCGACAACCGCACTTCATTCAGACATAATACTTCCGGCGGCAACATGGTATGAAAAGGATGACCTCAGCACTTCCGACATGCATCCTTTCATTCATCCTTTCTCAAAAGCCGTTGATCCGCTCTGGGAATCGCGTTCCGACTGGGACATATTCAAAGGGCTGGCGAAAAAGTTCTCGGAACTGGCGCCGGGTCATCTCGGAAAGGAAAAGGACGTGGTACTGCTGCCGCTTCAGCACGACACTCCGATGGAACTGTCCGAAACCACCGGAGGCCATGACTGGAAGGAACAGGGTCTCGCGCCGAAACCCGGAAAGAACATGCCTAAGCTTATTCAGCTTGTGAGAGATTATCCCGAAACATACAACAGGTTCACAACCCTGGGTCCCCTGATGGAAAAAATCGGGAACGGCTCAAAGGGGATCACGTGGAATACCGTTGAAGAAGTAGGGTTCCTTAAAAAGCTGAACCAAACCTCGGGACACAAAGGAGAAACAGGCGGGCTGGTAAAGATAGAAACCGATATTCAGGCCGCGGAGGTTATTCTTACACTTGCTCCCGAAACAAACGGACATGTGGCCGTGAAGGCATGGGAGGCGCTTGAGAAAACTACAGGGAGGGGCCACAGACACCTTGCCGAAGGCCGCAGCGAGGAAAAGATAAGGTTTGCCGATCTCCTGCGCCAGCCCAGAAAGATAATCACCTCCCCCATCTGGAGCGGTATCGATTCCGAGGAAGTGTCGTACAACGCCGGCTATACAAATGTTCATGAACTGATACCCTGGAGGACGCTTACCGGGAGGCAGACCAGCTACCAGGATCATCCGTGGATGCAGGCTTTCGGAGAGAACCTTGTATGCTACAAACCTCCGATAAACACCAAATCGGTGCCCGGTGTCATGGATAAACTCGGCAGTACTGATAAATATCTCATTATAAACATGATGACGCCCCACAACAAATGGACTATCCATTCATCATGGTCGGATAACCTTATTATGCTTACACTCGGGCGAGGCGGACCGGTGGCCTGGCTGAGCGAGACTGATGCGCGCAAGATAAACCTTGGCGACAACGACTGGATTGAGGTCTTCAACAGCAACGGCGCCTCGGTTGCGCGCCTTATTGTTTCCCAGAGGGTTCCGGAAGGCGCCCTGATAATGTACCACAACCAGGAGAGAACAGTCAACATGCCTGTTAACCAGATTAACGGCAACCGGGGAGGGGTTCATAACTCCGTTGAACGGTTGAGCCTTAAGCCCACCCACATGATAGGAGGCTATGCCCACCTGAGCTACGGATTCAACTACTACGGGACCATAGGTTCTAACCGCGACGAGTTCGTGATAATCCGCAAGCTGAAAAAAGCGGAATGGAACGATGAAGGTTACGAGGAAAAATAAAAAACACACTCATGCAGATACGTGCACAGCTGGCAATGGTTCTGAATCTGGACAAATGCATTGGATGCCATACTTGTTCAGTTACATGCAAAAACGTCTGGACTTCGCGGAAGGGAGTCGAATATGCATGGTTCAACAATGTCGAGACAAAGCCCGGCATAGGTTACCCCGATGAATGGGAGAACCAGAAGCGATGGAAGGGAGGCTGGAAGCTCAGCAGGGGCAGGCTTATCCCGGCAGCAGGAAGCAAGGCAGGGATTATGAAAAACATCTTTGCAAATCCCTTCATGCCTCAGATAGGAGATTACTATGAGCCCTTCACCTTCAACTATTCAATCCTTCACAGCGGCTCGCGCTTCAGGACTCCCCCGTCGGCAAGACCATTTTCAGCTATTACCGGCAAGCCTATGAAGAAAATTGAAAAGACGGCCAACTGGGAGGACAACCTGGGAGGGGAGTTTTCCAGAAGGAGCAGGGAAACGAATTTTGAGAATCTTGAAAAGGAGATCTACGCAGGATTTGAGAATTCCTTCATGATGCATCTACCGCGTCTTTGCGAACACTGCCTGAATCCGGCCTGCGTTGCTGCCTGTCCTTCGGGTGCGATCTACAAGAGGGAGGAAGACGGAATAGTGCTGATTGACCAGAGCCGCTGCCGCGGGTGGAGGCAATGCGTAAGCGCATGCCCTTACAAAAAGATATATTTCAACTGGGAGACAAGGAAATCGGAGAAGTGCATCCTGTGCTACCCGAAGACTGAAAACGGAGAACCCACCATCTGTTCCGAATCGTGTGTCGGAAGGATAAGGTACATAGGCATAATGCTGTATGATGCAGACAGGATTTACAGTGCGGCCTCGCAGGAAAATGAGAAATTCCTTTACGGCGACCATCTCGGCCTCTTCCCCGATCCCCGCGATCCGGAGATAATAAAGCTTGCCCTTGAACAGGGAATCCCGCAGAACTTTCTTGATGCTGCAGCCGCTTCACCGGTTTACAGGATGGCTGTGGAATGGAAGATCGCCTTCCCCCTGCATCCCGAATACCGGACCCTTCCGATGGTGTGGTATGTTCCGCCGCTCTCTCCGGTAATATCCGCTGCCAGCAGCGCCGGAAAAAGAGTGAACGGTATACTTCCCGATGTCGGAGAATTAAGGATCCCCAATAAGTATCTTGCAAACATGTTCACTGCCGGCGATGAAAAACCGGTTGCTGAAGCATTAAGAAAAATGCTTGCAATGAGGGCTTATATGAGAAGTAAAACTGTCGACAATGAGATAAACACCGGTGTTCTGGAGGGAACAGGCCTGACACCTGAAGCAACGGAGGAGATGTACCGGCTAATGGCTCTTGCCCATTACCGCGACCGTTATGTCATTCCGACATCACACAGGGAACATTCGGGCAATGCCTTTGAGGATAAGGCAGGATGCGGCTTTAATGAGGATCCGGGCTGCGGAACTGGTAAGATAAGAAATCTCTTCGGAGGGATATAGGATGATAAAAACTTACAAGATACTGTCCTTATTCCTGTCATATCCCGGTCAGGACCTACAGGATTTCCTTCATGAGGCCGCAGCGGAACTGAGACAGGAAGGCCTTCTTGACAAGAGTATCATTGATAAACTTGAAGAATTCGCTGATCATTTTTCCGGGATGGATATTATCGACTGGCAGGCTCATTACGTCAGTCTTTTTGATACATCCCGGAACACATCTCTATACATATTCGAACACCTCAGGGGCGATTCGAAGGAAAGGGGACAGGCAATGGCCGACCTGCTTGATTTCTACCTGGAGTACGGATTTGAAATGAAAGAAGGAGAACTGCCCGACTACCTTCCTGCCTTTCTTGAATTCCTTTCTTCACTTGATAAACAAAAAGCATCTGAACTACTTTCCCAGCCCGTTAACATCCTCAACCGTATTTACATCATCTTCAGGGAAAAGAACAACATTTACAGGCATGTTTTTGAAGCCGTTATTTCGCTTTCATCTGTCTTGCCTGACAATGAAGATACATACTCAACCGGCGACCTTATGAATGCCGGTTTTGATGAATTATACCAGGAACCCCCTGCCTTTTCAGGGGAACCGATTGAGCCGGATAACTAAACAAAAGCGTCATGGAAAATTACATCAACAATCTGTTGTTCACATATCTCCCTCATATTGCCTTTGCAGTTTTCTGGTTTGGACTGATAACCAGAATAGTATATGCCAACAGAAGCATTCAGGCACGGTCAACCCAACTGCTCGCCGATAAAAGGATCAGGCCGGGAAGCAACCTTTTTCATGTGGGCATACTTGCCGTTTTGCTTGGTCATTTTACCCTCTTCATCCCAGAAAGGATTTATCACCTTATAATGACAACTGAAACGAAACGGCTTATTGCCCTTTGCATGGGCTCATTCTTCGGGATACTGGCTATTGTCGGGATGACACTTCTTGTCTACAGGAGATTAAGTGTTAAGACGGTTAAAAGTACAAGTAATTTCCACGATTATTTTATTCTGATCCTTCTGCTTGCAGAAGCAGCCCTGGGAATGATATCAGTCGGGACAACGGCGTCAGGTACGGTAGAGCAGTATGCGGCCCTGGGCATCTGGGCCCAGAAGGTAATAACATTCCAGCCTGACGCAGGAGCGGTGATCGCATCCCATGGCATAATATACAAAATACACATCGTCATCGGTCTTGTGGTCATAATGATATTCCCTTACACGAAACTGATGCATATGCTTGTAATGCCCCTTGTTTACTTTTTCAGGTCAGGATTCCTGCTTATAAGGAAAAGCATGAAATTTTAGCCGCCTGTAAGATCAGCTGAGACATGCATTATGTTGGTTTTTTTTCCATATAACGCCTCTTCTCCTCAAGGATCGGACTTGAAAGAACATGCAGGAAATCCCGGAATTGCTATTCTTTGCTGCGGTACTGGAGATGATTAATGATCATTTCTCCTGCTTCACTGATGCCTGCTTTCCTCGTTTCAAGGATCACGGCATCACCAAGACTCCACTTCCGGATAACATCACCGGCGTAAGAATCCCTTACCGAGATCACGAGGAGTTTCTCATTCCTGGATAACAAATCACCAATGGCAGTAGCCCATCCACGGTCGTCTATTTCGAGCATACCCACTTCATCAATAATTACTATTACAGCTGACACCGATTTCAGGATGGCCCTCCCCGCTTCGAGACCATCACTGCAGACATGGAAGCGTCCTATTCTTTCAGAACCTGCTCCACCGTTTTGCCTCAGGAATGGCTTTCTTTCCCCGGTTTCAATATTCACGA
>Ga0116172_10003809_pt1 | contig 12445 bp, 7 predicted proteins | sample AD_UKC083_MetaG_FD_89799 | JGI IMG/M metagenome (GOLD analysis project Ga0116172, IMG submission 89799) | Active sludge microbial communities of municipal wastewater-treating anaerobic digesters from USA - AD_UKC083_MetaG | ecosystem: Engineered > Bioreactor > Anaerobic > Digestate | place: USA...
AGATCACGCCGATGGTGCGGCAGTATTTGCAGGCGAAATCGGAGTGCCCGGACTCGCTGCTCTTCTTCCGCATGGGGGACTTCTTCGCGCTGTTCTTCGAGGACGCGCTGGAGGCCGCGGAGCTGCTGGGTCTCACGCTGACCTCGCGCGACGGCGCGGACAAGGCGGTGCGCGCGCCCATGTGCGGCGTGCCCGTGCGCGCCGTGGACGCGTATGTGGCCAAGGCCATCCGCGCCGGGCGCACGGTCACCCTGTGCGACCAGATGGAGGACCCGCGCGCGGCCAAGGGCATTGTGAAGCGGGCCGTGGTCCGCACGATCACGCCGGGCACCGTGCTGGAGCCGGAGCTGCTGGACGAGCGGGCGAGCAACTACCTGTGCGCCCTGTCGGCCGCGCCGGACGGCACGGCGGGCGGTCTGGCCTTTCTGGAGATCAGCACGGGCGAGACGCTGGCGGCGGAGCTGGGCCCGGGCGCGCTCCGCGCGCTGCGCGACGAGCTGACGCGCATGGCCCCCCTGGAGGTGCTGCACCCGGACGACCTGGACCCGCCGCTGCTGGCGGAGCTGCGCCGGATCTTCCCCGGCACCACGTTCACCGCGCGGCCCGCGGAGCGCTTTGACACGGACGCGGCGGGCGGGCTGGTGATGGCGGTGTTCGGCCTGGGCACGCTGAAGGGCGTCGGGCTGGACGACGCCCCGAACGCCCTGGGCTGCCTCGGCGCGGGGCTCCAGTACGTGCGCGAGACCCAGCGCGACGGCGTGCCGCGCCTGCGGCTGCCCCGGCGCTACAGCCCCTCGGGCTATGTGGTGCTGGACGAGAACACGCAGCGGAACCTGGAGCTGACGGCGACGCTGGCGGGCGGCGGGCGGCGCGGGTCGCTGCTGGGCGTGCTCGACCGCACGCTCACGAGCATGGGCGGCCGCAAGCTGCGCGCGTGGATCCTGCACCCGCTGGTGGACCCGGCGGCGGTGAACGCCCGGCTGGACGCGGTGCAGGAGCTGGTGGAGGGCGTGGAGGCGCGGATGGCCCTGCGCGAGGGCCTGCGCGGCATGGCCGACCTGGAGCGCCTGACCGGGCGGCTCACGTCGCGCGCGGGGAACGCGCGGGAGATGCGCGCCCTGGGCGCGTCGCTGGAGCGCCTGCCGGGGCTGCGGGACCTGCTGGCCCGCGCGGAGGGCGCCCTGCTCCGCGAGCTGCTGGAGGCGCTGGACCCGCTGGACGACCTGGCGGCCCGCATTGGGGCGGCCATCGTGGACGAGCCGCCGCTCGCCATGAACGAGGGCGGGATCATCCGCGACGGCTTCGACCCGGAGTTGGACCGGCTGCGCGGGCTCCTGCGCGGCGGGCGCGACTGGATCGCCGCGCTCCAGCAGCGCGAGCGCGAACGCACGGGCATCGCCAAACTGAAAATTGGCTACAACCGGGTCTTCGGCTACTACATCGAGGTCAGCCGGGGCCAGTCGGAGCAGACCCCGCCGGACTACCAGCGCAAGCAGACGCTGGCCAACGCCGAGCGCTACGTCACCCCCGAGCTGAAGCAGCGCGAGGAGGAGATGCTCACGGCGCAGGAGCGCGCCCAGTCCCTGGAGCACGACCTCTTCGCCGCCCTGCGCGACGAGGTGTCCGCCCAGGCGCGCCGCATCCAGCAGACCGCCGACACGCTGGCGGTGCTCGACACGCTGCTGTCGCTGGCCGAGACCGCCGCCGCCCGCGACTACCGCCGCCCCGAGGTGGGCGACTTCGGCGTCCTCGAAATCCGCGAGGGGCGCCACCCCGTGGTGGAGGACCTCATGAAGTCGGGGCAGTTCGTGCCCAACGACACCCTGCTCGATCCGGACGGCGCGCGCGTGTGGATCGTGACGGGGCCGAACATGGCCGGCAAGTCCACCTACCTGCGCCAGGTCGCCCTCATCACGCTGCTGGCGCAGATGGGCAGCTTCGTGCCCGCCGCCTCGGCGCGCGTCGGCGTGGTGGACCGCATCTTCACCCGCGTGGGCGCGTCGGACAACCTGGTCCGCGGCGAGAGCACCTTCATGGTCGAGATGATCGAGACGGCGGAGATCCTCAACTCGGCGACGGAGCGCAGCCTCCTCGTCCTCGACGAGATCGGCCGCGGCACCAGCACCTTCGACGGCATCAGCATCGCGTGGTCCGTCGCGGAGCACCTGCACGACCGGGTGGGCGCCAAGACCGTCTTCGCCACCCACTACCACGAGCTGACCGAGCTGGGAAACAAGCTGGAGCACGCGAAGAACGTGAACGTGGCGGTGCGCGAGTGGGGCGGCAAGGTGGTCTTCCTCTACCGCATCGAGGACGGCGGCGCGGACCACAGCTACGGCATCCACGTGGCCCAGCTCGCCGGGCTGCCCGAGGAGGTCATCGCGCGGGCGCGGAACATCCTCGAATCCCTGGAGGCGGGCTCCCCCGCCCCCGCCGGGCTCCCCGAGCAGCTCTGGCTCTTCCAAACCCCGCAGGACGCGGGCCCCAGCCCCGTGGAGGAGGAGCTGAAGCGCGTGGACCCCGACGCCCTCTCGCCCCGGGAGGCCCAGCAGCTCCTCTACCACCTCAAGCACCTCTCCAACGCCCCCCGCAGGGGCCGCGGCCGCTGAGCGGACGGCGGCCCGCGCTTGCTTTGCCCGGTGGAAACCCGTACCATGGCGCGCGGGTTCCGGGGCGGGTTTCGGCGGCTGGTTGCCGCCGGGCCGTTCCGGGCTTTGTTTATACCGACGGGGTTTCCCTGCATGAAGATCATCCGCCGCCTCTATGACTGGGTGCTGCACTGGGCCGACACCCCCTACGGCATGACCGCCCTGGTGCTGATCGCCTTCGCCGAGTCGAGCTTCTTCCCCATCCCGCCCGACGTGCTGCTGATCGCGCTGTGCCTGGGCCGCCGCGAGAAATGGGCGCGGTTCGCCTCGGCCTGCGCCGTGGCCTCGGTGGCGGGCGGCATCGCGGGCTACGCCATTGGCTGGGGCGTGTGGCAGGCCGTGGACCAGTTCTTCTTCGCCTATGTCCCCGGCTTCTCGGAGCAGGCCTTTGAGCGGGTGTCCCAGCTCTACGACAAATACAACTTCTGGGTGGTCTTCGCCGCCGCCTTCACGCCCATCCCCTTCAAGGTCTTCACCATCGCGGCCGGCGTCTTCGGCATCAACTTCCCCATGTTCGTCATTGCCGCCGCCATTGGCCGCTCCGCCCGCTTCTTCCTCGTGTCGGGCATGCTGCGCCTTTTCGGCAAGCCCATCGAAAAGTTCATTGACCGCTGGTTCAACATCCTCAGCATCCTCTTCTTCGTCTGCCTCATTGGCGGGTTCGTCGTCCTGAAATTCTTCCTGGAACACTGATCCGGGGTGCGGTCTTCACGCCGTTCCAAGTAGAATGGGCCCGGGCGGCGCGCGCAACGCGCCGCCCCCGAGGAGGCCATGACGACACCGGAGTCCCCCATCGCACCGCAGGAACCGCCGCGGGACCGCACGCGGTCCGCGCTCGCCCTCCTGTTGCTGGGGGCGCTGATTCTGCGCGTGGCCTGGCTGGTGGCCCGCAGCGGCGCGCCGGACTTCAACGCCCCCGTCCTCGACCCGCAGTTCAACCGCTACTACGCCCACGGGCTGGTGACGGGCGACTGGGCACCGCCCCCGGGCGCGGCGGACCCGGACATCGCCGCCACCCCCTACGGCCGCCCGCCCCTGTATCCCCTCTTCTTGGCGGGGGTCTACGCCGTCTTCGGCGAGAATACCCTGTGGGTCGGCGCGGTGCAGATTCTCCTCGGGCTGGTCTCCGTCTGGCTGGTTTTCGCGCTGGGGCGGGTGTGGTTCGGCGCGATGCCGGGCCTGGCCGCGGCGCTGCTTATGGCGGCGTACTGGCCCGCCGTCTATTTCGAGTGCGAGCTGAACTCCCCGGCCCTGGAGGTGCTGCTGCTCCTGCTCTTCGCGGGGGCGCTCACGGGGTGGGCGGGGGCCTCCGCACGGCGCGCGTTCGGATGGGCACTGGCGGCGGGGGCGCTGCTGGGGCTCCACGCCCTGATCCGCCCGACAATCCTCCTGCCGGGCGTGCTGGCCGCCGGATGGATGCTGGCGCGGCGCGGCGCGGCGTCCCCCTTCCGGGCGCGGTGCGCGCACGCGGCGGTGGTGGCGTGCGTCGCGGCGCTGGTCATCGCCCCGGCGGTCGTCCGGAATTACCGCGTGTCCGGCGAGTTCATCCTCATCTCCAGTTACGGCGGCATCAACGCCTGGCTCGGAAACAATCCGGACTCCACGGGGGACAACGCGAAGGCCCCCGGATTGTACGACTTGTGCGGGCGCGACGAATGGAACTGTTTCAGCTATCCGGCCGTGGTGCGCGGCCTCGCGGAAAAACAGGGCTGGGAAAAGCCGTCCTTCGCGCGCGCCTCTCGCTTCTTCTACCGCCGCGCCCTGGACTTCTGGCGGGACGACCCCGCCGCCGCCCTCCGGCTGACCCTGCGCAAGGCCGCGCTCTTCTGGGGGCCGGCCACCGTGTCGGACAGCAAGGTGGTCCATTACGACCGCGGGCCGCTGCGGCTGCTGGTCTCCTTCACGGGCCTGCTGGCGCTGGCGCTGTCCACCCTCCTCTTCCGGAGGCACTGGGGCGGGCCGGGGGCGGGGGGGCTGCCCCTGGTGCTGATGGCGGGGCATTTTCTGAGCATCCTGCCCTTCTTCGTGGCCGAGCGCTACCGGGTGCCCGTGGCGCCGTTTCTGGCGCTCTACGCCGGGGCGGGACTCCAGGGGGCGGCTGTCTGGATCCGGTCCGGCGGCGCGCGGCCCGGGGCGGCGTGTGTGAGCGCGGCGGTATGCGCCATAACACTCGCCGTCGCCGTGCCCTGGGCGGCCTACACACCCGACCGGGCCACCTGGCACTACCACCGCGGGGTGGCGCTCTCCGACGCGGGGGACGCGGCGGCGGCGGTCCGGGAGTTGGAGGCGGCGGTGCTGGCCAGCCCGAAACATGACGAGGCGTGGCTGCGCCTGGGCGCGGAGCGGGCCCGCGCGGGCAACGCGGCGGGGGCGCTGGCGGCGTATGAACAGGCCGTGGCGGCGCGCCCGGAGAACGCGGCGGCGCGGAACAACCTGGGCTGGGAGCTGCAGCGCGCGGGCCGGCCGGACGAGGCGGAGGCGCAGTACCGCGCCGCGCTGGCGCGCCAGCCGCGCTACGCGCTGGCGATGAACAACCTGGGCAACCTGCTGCTGGAAAAGGGGAAGCCGGAAGAGGCGCTGGACTGGTTCCGGCGCGCGCGCGCGGCAAACCCCGACGACCCGCACGCGGTGAACAACGCGGCCAACGCGCTGCTGGCGCTGGGGGACGCGGCGGGGGCCGAGGCGCTCTACCGCGAGGCGGCGGAGGCGCACCCCGAAAGCGCCGACATCGCGAACAACCTCGGCTGGTGCCTCGCCGGGCAGGGACGCGCGGAGGAAGCCTGCGCGTGGTTTGCCCAGGCCCTCGCGCTGGACCCGCACCACGCGCGGGCGGCGGAAAACCGCAGAGCCCTCTGCGGGGAAACGCCCGGGGGATAAGAACGCCGCGCCAAGAAAGAAACCGCCCCGCCTCCGGAGGGAGGCGGGGCGGCGAAAACGCGGTCAGGGGGCTCAGGTCAGGGCGTTGATGTAGTCGCTGTAGCGTTCGGACACGTTGCCCGCACGGTCAATGAACTGCACGCGCACGGTGCGGACGCCCCAGGCCGACAGGGTCCACGCCTTGGTCGGCGCGACGGCCTCCCAGGCGGACCAGGTGGCGCCGTCGTTGCTGAAGCGCATCCGGGAGACGCCGGAGCCCGCGTCGGCCCAGTTCAGGCCCAGCGTGACATCGCGGCTCAGGGTAATCCACTGGCCGTTGTTGATCACGATGCCGCCCGTGGGCGCCGTCATGTCCACCTTGATGTAGTCGGAGGCGGCTGCGGAAACGTTGCCCGCGATGTCGCGGAACTGGACACGCACGGTCTTGTACCCCTCGCCGGCGGCCAGAAACCATTCCTTGGTGGAGGCCACGGGCTCCCAGGCGGACCAGGTGGAGCCGTTGTTGCTGAAACGCATCCGGGTCACGCGCTCCGACCCGTCCGCCCAGTTGAGGTCCAGGGTGACGATCGGGGTGCCCGTGGAGGCGGCGCCGCCGTTGATCAGGACCGACCCGGTGGGGGCGACGACAAAACTGTCCACCCAGGCGGCGTCCGCGCCGGCGGAGGAGCTGGAAGCGTCCTTGACGTAGGCAAACGCCAGCTGGTTCACGCCTTCGGGCAGATCGTAGGAGACAAGGGTCCAGTCCACTTCGCCGCTCAGAGCGTCCACGATATCCCCATTGATGACCACCGCGAAGAAATCGCTGTCCTCCTCGGAGGACACCTTAACCCAGAAATTGGCGGTGGCGGGACCGACAATGGTGGTCGCGAGGCCGGTGCCTTCGTCCTCGCCGACCGGACCGCTCTGGAGGGCGTCCACCCCGTCGTGGGTGGTGCCGGTCTGATAGAACCAGAGGGACGGCTCAAGGGGCACCCAGTCCAGGGAGCAGGCCTCAATGCCCTCACACACCGTACCAACTGGCTCGGCCAGAACGGGGGCCATTCCCAGGGCGGCCAGGCAAAATGCCAAGGCAAATCCTTTACGTGAAAACATGATGGAGTCTCCTTTTCAAGGTTGCGACGCCGTGGCGTCTTTTCACAGCCCAAGGCCGGCCCACAAACCGGCCCGACAGCCAAACACATAGACCTTACCACTATTGCCGGGGGTTGTCAAGGATCGTGACGCGCGCCGGACAGTCCGGGGGCACACGGAAACAAACTGCGCAAACTCAAATTAACAATGGGCGGGGGCGTTTTATTCGGGAACCAGGGGCGCGAGGTGCGTGAAAAAAATCTCCGCCTTCCGCTGGATGCCGTCCAGCCGCATGTGGCAGGTGTCCGCGAACAGGGCCCGGTCCCCTCCAAACTCCTCGGCCACGGGAACGCACACAACGCCGTGCCGCGCCGCCCAGTCTTTCAGGAGTCGGTTGTGGAGATCCGTCAGCGCCGCATACTGGCGGTAGGAGACCCGCGCCAGGCCGAAGAACATGAACTGGGTGTTCAGCCAGGCCCGCTCCCTCGCCGAGAGGCGCCCGGGATCGGGCCGGGCGAAGGTTGCAACCGCAAACCGGACGCCGGCCTTGGCGCACCGGTCGGCCATCCCCCTTAAATTTCCCAGCACGAGGCGGTCCGTCTGCCGGGCAAGCGCCCCCTCGCCGGGGTGGAACAGCCCGGGCGCGGCCAGGCGCGCCAGAAGAGACCCGGCCAGAAACCGCCGCACGCGCGTCCCGGGGGCGTCCGCGGGAAAATCGTCTTCCGACGCCGCGGTGACAACGGAGGCCGCATCGTTGATGAAGTTGTAGTGGACAACCATGTCCGGATCCAGCGCCAGATAGTCGTCGATGCGCTCAAGGGAGCCGTAGGTTGTGAGCGCGTCCACCCCCGCGTTGACAACCTCCACGCGCCCGTCACCGAACTCGGCAGCGAACCTCCGCTCCAGATACTTCGCGCAGGTGAGGTCGTTGTGGGGGCCCTCCACGGCCGTCGACCCCCCGATCAGGACGATGCGGAAAACGCCCGGCGGCTTGGGAAGGGTGATTTCCCGGTCGCGCCAGCCCAGGGCGTTCGTCCAGAACTCCGAACGTTTGAAGTCGTCGCTGTACCAGTCGCGCCGGTACACATGGGGCCGGTAGGACCACAGGCACTCGCTGTAGCGCGAGCGGCGGACCAGCACCGCGCGCCGCGCGGGGTCGGCGGGGTGCTCGTACAGCGTCGTCTCATAGCAGCGCGCCGGGCCGCCCCCCGCGGAGATCATGTATTCCGCCGTGCGCCGCCCCATGACCAGCCGCCCCCCCAGCAGGTCCCGCAGCTGCTCCTCCCGCAGCAGGGTCTGGAGATGAGGGGCCGCCGCGAGCGCCCCGCCCAGCGCGCGGATATCCTCCGGGGTGTCGGCATAGCGCAGGCCGGTGACCGCGCCGTCGGGCGCCGTCTCGAACACCAGCGCCTCGGAGGCCTCCGGGCGGGCCGGGTCGAGCGTGCCGTCGTCCAGCCAAGGGGTTGCGGAGAGTCCCGGACTCTCGCGGGGGGTGAAGGAAGGCGCGCTCGCATGGGGAAGCCACGCCTCGTAGACCGCGTCGTCGCGGTCCATGGCGGCCTCCGCGGCATCCATCATCCGCATGCAGGCCCAGGCTTCGAAAACCTTGCCGGCAAAACGGGCCGCGAACTCGCACCCAAGAAGCAGTGTGAGGGCCCACACTGCCCCGAAAAAAAGGCGGGGGAGGATGTGGCGGCGCCCGGCCGCGGCCGCAGGCTCAGCCGGCGGCGTCTGGGATGCCGTCGCCGTTGGCATCGGGGAACTCCACGGTGAATATCTGCTTCATGTCGAGGCCGGCGTAGTTCTTCGCCGTGCCGCCCTTCCCGTCCGGCGTGGGCACGAGGCGGTTGTAGGCCACGGTCTTCCCGTCCGGCGAGAAGACCGGCGCGTGCCGCTCGTCCTTCTGCCCGCGCGGGGTGAGGAACACCGTCCGGCCGAAGTCCGGCCCGGGCACGGCGCAGGCCGCCGCAATGCCGCCGCCGCTCATGACGAGGATGGATTTCCCGGAGGGGTGCCAGCGCAGGCCGCCCGTCACGCCCTCCGGCAGCCGCGTCACCTGCATGGGGCGCAGCGCCGGGTCGTCCGACCGGTCGGAGCCGTCCGCCCGGATGATGAAGGCCTGCTGGACGCCGTCGGCGTCCTTGCCAAGATAGAGCACCCGCGAGCCGTCGGGCGCGCCGCGCACGATGCCGCCCGCCCAGTCGTGGGTGAGCCGGCGCACTTTCAGGCCCTTCGGGGCGCGGGGATAGCGCTCCGCCGACCCGGCGTCCGCCGTCGTGATGTCCGTGTCCGCCGGAATGTCCACGATGTACAGCGACTCCTCGTAGGTCTTCCCGTCGGCGTTGCGGACCTTGCCGATGAAGGCGCGCATGGTTCCGGCGGGGTCCACCCACGAGTCGCCGTAGGCCTTCTCCAGTTCGCCGGGTTTCGCCCGGTTCATCGGCGCGATGTCCACCAGCACCGCGAACCAGTGGGTCGCGCCCTCCGGGGCCTTCGGGTGCGGCTCCAGATACCCGATGTTGCGGTCGTACTGCGGCAGCAGGAAGTCGTCGTAGGTGAAGCCGATCCGGCGGCCCGTCATGCAGTACTCGTGGCGGTGCGTGCCGCCCCGGTGCGCCCCCGGAAGCGTGGGCCGGTCCTTGGCGGTGTCCCGCCGGTCAATCCACGACGTGTTGAACTTCCCGCCGGTCAGCAGGAACCACTCGCCGTCGCGCTCCACAATCTCGCCGTCCAGGCGGACACACATCCCCGTGCGGTTCGGCTTGCCATAGGGCCCGCGCGCGGGCACCTCGTCCACCAGCGGTCCGTGGATGAAGGCCACCTCGGGCGCGGCGGGGTTGAAGGACACCGCCCCCACCCCCGGCGCGGGCGTGGCGCCCGTCATGGACTTCTCCGGCCGGTACACGACGATCTCGCGGCCCGTGGAAAGCTCCAGCACCTCGATGCCGAGGCTGTTGTCTATGCCGGGGCCCACCATCTCGCGCGTGTCGTAGCAGAGGAAGCGCGCGTCGGCGGGGAAGTTCTCGTTGTAGTCCAGGTCGTGGTTCTTCGGCGTGGTCGTCAGCTGCTTCTCAATCATGGCGGTGTCCTGTGCGTGAAGGGCGGGGCAGAGCGCGCACGCGGCGAGGAGCGCCGCGGCGCAAAGGCGCGGGGGAAAGCGCATCGGGGATCCCTTTCCACGGGCGAAACGCCCGGCAACCGCCACTCTAGCCGGGAAGCCCGCGCCGTTTCAACCCGCGCGGAACCCCGCCCGCGGCGGGGCGGGGTTCCGCGCGGCGGCGGGACTCAGGCGGGGCGGCCGCCGCCGGGGCACAGGGCCGCCTCGAGCCGGTGGAAGAGCGTCACGTCGGCACCGGCGCGCTCGCCGACGGACATCACGTCGTGCAGCTTGGCGAGCTGCTTGACGATCTGCTCCAGTTTCGCGTCGTCGTTGACCAGCAGCCACATGCGGCTGCGGTCGCCGCCGACGGGGCCGCACAGGATGCCCTCCAGGTTGAAGGCCCGCCGGGCGAAGAGCCCGGTGATGTGGGCCATCACCCCGGGGTGGTTCCTGACCAGCAGTTCCAGCACGATCCCCGCGGGGCGCGGGACGGTTTCAGTTGGCATGGACGGATCCTCCGATCATTTCACGGTTGGCGGCCCCCGGCGGCACCATGGGCAGCACGTTTTCGGTTTCGTGGACGGGGGCGTTGACGAGGCACGGCCCCGGCGCCGACAGGGCCGCGCGCAGGGCCGCCGCCGGGTCGGCGCACGCGCCCAGGTCCACCCCGCGCAGGCCGAAGCCCCGCGCGATGGCGGCGAAGTCGGGCCGCGCGGAGAAGCTCGACGCGAAGTAGCGCCCCTGGTAGAACAGCTCCTGCTGCTGGCGCACGAGCCCCAGGTGGGCGTTGTTCATGACGACCACCTTCACGTTCAGGTCCAGCTCCGCCAGCGTGGCCAGCTCCTGCACGTTCATCAGGATGGACCCGTCGCCGCTGACGCAGACCACGGGCAGGTCGGGCCGCGCCAGCGCCGCGCCGATGGCCGCCGGCAGGCCGAAGCCCATCGTGCCCAGGCCGCCCGAGGTCAGCAGCCGCCGCGGCCGCCGGAACGGGTAGCCCTGGGCCGTCCACATTTGGTGCTGGCCCACGTCCGTCGAAACGACCGTGTCCGGCGTCGAGACCTCGCCGATCAGGCGGATGAGGTTCTGCGGCAGGAGCGGGTCGTCGCCCGCCGGGGGCGCGGGGTCCGCCGCCCGCAGCGCCGCCAGCCGCGCCGCCCAGGCGGGCCGCGCCGCCGGCGCCACGCGCGCCAGCAGCCCCTCCAGCGCGAGACCCGCGTCCGCCGCGAGGGAGACGCAACTCTTCTTGATCTTGTCAATCTCCGAGGCGTCTATGTCGATGTGCAGGATGTCGGCGTGGCGGCAGAACTCCGCCGCGCGGCCCGTGGCCCGGTCGTCGAAGCGCGCCCCGGCGACCACCAGCAGGTCCGCCTCGTCCATCAGCAGGTTGGTGTGGCGCGCGCCGTGCATGCCGAGCATGCCCAGGCACAGCGGGTCGTCGCAGGGCACCGCGCCCAGCCCCATGAGCGTGCAGACGACGGGCGCCTGCATGCGGTGGGCCAGCTCGCGCGCGAGGCCGCCCGCCCCCGCCTGCGCCACCCCGCCGCCGAGGTAGAGCACCGGCCGCTCCGCGCGGCGGATGCGCTCCGCCATCGCGTCCAGCACCGCGCCGTCGCAGAGCGCGGGCGGCGCCGCGCGCCCCGGCTCGGGCCAGTCCCCCACCTCAATGGACGCCGTCTGCACGTCCTTGGGCACGTCCACGACCACCGGGCCGGGGCGTCCCGACGCGGCCAGCGTGAAGGCCAGGGGGATGACCTCCAGCAGCTCCGCCGCGCTGCGCACCAGAAAGTTGTGCTTGGTGATGGGCAGGGTCAGGCCGTAGGTGTCCACCTCCTGGAAGGCGTCGGTGCCGATCATGGGCAGGGGCACCTGCCCCGTGATGGCGACCAGGGGCACGGAGTCCAGCTTGGCGTCCGCGATGGCCGTCAGCAGGTTGGTGGCCCCGGGGCCCGACGTGGCCAGGCACACGCCCGGCCTCCCCGTGACCCGCGCCATGCCCTGGGCGATGAACCCCGCGCCCTGCTCGTGCCGGGCGAGGACGTGCCGGATGGCGCTGTCGCGCAGCGCGTCATACAGCGGAAGGTTGGATCCGCCGGGGATGCCGGCGACCACCTCCACGCCCTGCCGCTCCAGCAGACGGCAGATGATTTCGGAGCCTCGGTGCTTCATGGGACCTCCTGTCGCGCCCCGCCCGCGCGCGCCCCCGGAGGTGAAAAACGGCAACCCCTCCGGCGGTGCGGCCGGAGGGGCTGTTGGGTGCTTTGTTCAGATCAGCGGAAAGACACCACCCTCACGGCGCGCAGACGCGCGGGCGTACCACCACCACCGGGGTTCCGGTGGCGGCGAAACGCGCCGCAGGCTGGCTGCCGTAAAGGTTCATCGCGGTCTCCGTGATTGGATGACGGCATTGTACCCGCAGGCGTCTGCGGATGTCAACGCGCCGCGCAGGCGCGCGTTGTGCGCGCGCGCTTTCACCGCGCGGGGCGCGGCGGCCGCCCGGGGGGCGGTTTCCGCGGGCGGATGAGGCCGCCGTTTCGTAACCTTTTTGCCCGCACAGGGATATGCCGCAGGGATTCGGCCCGCGCCCCGAAACCCGCGCGGGGACACGGCCCGGCGGCCCCGCGTGAAAAAAACCGTTGAAAAATAAGGCTTGACAAATGCCCGCGGGATTGGTAATAAATGGAGGTGTTCTTGGAGGCGGCGGCGCGGCGCGCATGGGAAACCAGGGGTTTGCGCGGCGTCCCGCAAA
>Ga0116172_10003810_pt1 | contig 12443 bp, 9 predicted proteins | sample AD_UKC083_MetaG_FD_89799 | JGI IMG/M metagenome (GOLD analysis project Ga0116172, IMG submission 89799) | Active sludge microbial communities of municipal wastewater-treating anaerobic digesters from USA - AD_UKC083_MetaG | ecosystem: Engineered > Bioreactor > Anaerobic > Digestate | place: USA...
CCTCCCAGGTAATCCGACACCGGCCCCGGGTTCGCCCCTATCACGCCGACGGCGGCCTTCCTCAGCTCGTCGTCGCCGCTGATCTGCCCCAGGCCCTTCGCCTCCACGATCTTCCTCGGGCTTCCGCCGTCTCCGAAAGCCTCGGCGAACACCTCCTTGGCGGTCTTTCCGGAGATCTCCCCCTTGTTCAGCATGTCGAGCAGCTCTGCCATAGCCTCGGGCGTCACCGGGCATGAGGATGCGTCCCTGCCAGACGCGTTCAACGCGGCCGCCAGCTCGCCTGTGACCCAGTTTGCCAGCGTCTTGGGCTCTGCGCCCGCAAGCAGCGCCCTTTCGAAGTAGCAGGATACGTCCACATCCTGTGATATCAGAGAGGCCTCCCTTGGCCCTATTCCCAGCTCGGACACGTACCTGGCCTTCTTCTGGTCCGGAAGCTCAGGTATCGAGCCTCTCACATTGTCGACCCATTCCTCATCAATCTCGAGCGGCACGAGGTCGGGCTCGGGGAAGTACCTGTAGTCGTGGGCCTGCTCCTTCGACCTCATGAACACTGTCTCGGATTTGGCATCGTCCCAGTGCCTGGTCTCGCGCCTCACCCTGCCGCCGGCTTCCAGCACCGCCGCCTGGCGCTTCGCCTCGAACTCTATCGCCTTGTAGACCGCCTTGAAGGATGCGATGTTCTTCATCTCCGTGAGCGATCCAAGCTCGGTGGAGCCTTCAGGCCTCACCGACACGTTGGCCTCGCACCTCATGGATCCTTCCTCCATCTTGCAGTCGGAGACCGCGACGGCGAGCAATATGCTCCTGAGCTTGGCAAGGTATGCCTTTGCCTCGTCTGCCGACCTCATGTCGGCCTCGCTTACGATCTCGATGAGAGGGATGCCGCACCTGTTGAAATCGATCATCGAGCTTGCAGCGCTGGTTATGTCGTCGCCCGCGTGCACGAGCTTCCCCGTCTCCTCCTCGAGGTGGACCCTCCTGATTCTTATCCGCTTGACCTTGCCGTCGACCTCTATGTCCATGTAGCCGTTCCTGCCTATGGGCATGTCGTACTGCGAGATCTGGTACGCCTTAGGCAGGTCCGGGTAGAAGTAGTTCTTCCTGTCGAACTTGGTCCTGCCGGAAACCGTGCAGTTTAATGCCAGGGCGGCCTTCATGCAGTACTCAACCGCCTTCCTGTTCAGCACGGGGAGGACCCCGGGCATCCCGAGGCAGACCGGGCATACCTGGCTGTTGGGGCTCGCCCCGAAATCCGTCCTGCAGCCGCAGAACACCTTGGATTCCGTCATCAGCTCGGCGTGGACCTCGATTCCTATCACGGTCTCCCAGTTCATCTGGATGAACCCCCTTTCGGCTCGGCTATCCTGTCTGCAAGGCCGGACGTCCTCTCGACCGCCGCCGCCGCCGCGAACAGCCCCTCCTCGTCGAAGGCCCTCGCAGCCAGCTGAATCCCCACGGGCAAGCCCGAAGAAAGCCCGCATGGCACCGAAATCGAAGGTATGCCGATGAGGTTCGCCGTTATGGTGTATATGTCCGACATGTACATGGAAATCGGGTCGTCGGTCCTCTCGCCGAACCTGAAGGCCACTTCAGGGGCGGTGGGGCCCGCTATGACGTCACATCTGTCGAAAGCCGCGTAGAACTCGTCCTTCAACACCCTCCTGACCTTGAGGGCCTTGTTGTAGTACGCCTCGTAATAGCCTGCGGACAGCACATACGTCCCGAGCATGATCCTCCTTTTCACCTCGGCGCCGAAGCCCTTGCTCCTGGTGCGCTTCATGACCGAGACCACGTCGCCTGCGGACCTGTCGCTCATCCCGTACCTTATCCCGTCGAAGCGCGCGAGGTTCGAGCTGGCCTCCGCCGTCGCACACAGGTAGTATGCGGCAAGGCCGTACATGGAGCTCGGAAGGCTTACCTCGACCACCTCGGCCCCTTCCGCCTCAAGCCTTTCCAGCGCGCCCGTCACCTGTCCCTTGACGCCGTCCGACAGGCCAGGGGCGAAGTACTCCTTCGGAAGGCCTATTTTCATGCCCCTTATGCTCCTGCCGCAGGCCTTCAGTACATCCGGCACAGGCTTGCTCGACGATGTGCTGTCCTTCGGGTCGTGCCCGGCTATGGATTCGAAGACTACGGCCGCATCCTCTACGCTCCTAGTAAGCGGCCCTATCTGGTCCAGGGATGAGCCGAAGGCCACGAGGCCGTATCGCGAAACCCTGCCGTAAGTCGGCTTCAGGCCGACGACTCCGCAGTATGAGGCGGGCTGCCTGATGGATCCTCCGGTGTCGGAGCCCAGAGCGAATGGCGCAAAGCCGGCCGCCACCGCCGCGGCAGACCCTCCGGAAGAGCCGCCTGGCACCCTGTCGGTGTCCCAGGGGTTCCTCGATGCCCCGAACGCGGAGTTCTCGGTCGAGGACCCCATAGCGAACTCGTCCATGTTGAGCTTGCCCAGAAGTACCGCCCCCTTAAGCTTCTCCACTACCGTGGCGTCATAAGGCGGCACGAAGCCCTTGAGTATCATGGACCCGCATGTGGTCTCCAGGCCCTTCGTGCACATGTTATCCTTCAGGGCGTAGGGCACTCCCGTAAGCGGGGCAGGATACAGCGCCCCTGCCCTCGCCTCGGCCCATGCGCGGTCCGCTTTCGCCGCCGCTTCCCTCGCATTTTCGAAGTCCTTCTTCAGGAAGGCCCTTACTTCTGGTTCTAGCGCCTCTATCCTCTTGATCGAACTTTCCAGCGCCTCGGTCGGGCTTGCCTCGCCCTTGGCGAAGGCGTCCGTAAGCTTCCTTATTCCAAGCTCGTAAAGCTCCATCTTCTTCCTCCTAATCCTCCTGCGAGTTGTCCATGATCCTCGGTACGAGGAAGAACTCGCCCTTCCTCTGCGGTGCGTTCATGAGGGCCTGCTCCTGCGTAAGTCCCTCGACAGGCACGTCCTCCCTCATCACGTTCACCATCTCCTGGGCGTGTGTCAGCGGCTCCTTGCCCTTTGTGTCTATCTCATCCAGCTTAGCCGCGTATCCGAGTATGTCTCCTAGCTGGGAGGCGAACTTTTCGGCCTCCTCTGGCCCGAACTCGAGCCTTGCGAGCTCTGCTATCCTCATGACGTCTTCCTTTGTTATGCCCATCAGAACAATCCCTCCTCCGGCTTCTCGGCGGCTGCGCCTATCTTCTTCAGGAACCCCTCCTCGTCGACCACTTCCACCCCCAGGCGGGCCGCCTTCTCCAGCTTCGAGCCGGCATCGGCCCCTGCCACCAGGAGGTCCGTCTTGGCAGATACGCTGTCTGTAACCTTGGCCCCCGCCCGTTCGGCCATCCCCTGCGCCGCGGCCCTGGTCATCCCTGCGAGCGTCCCGGTGAAGGCCACTGTCTTGCCCGATAGAGGCCCGTCCCTGGTTACCGCCGATTCGGGTTCGGTCGTGTTCACGCCGGCCTCCTTGAGCTTTTCCATGAGCCGGACGTTGCCCTCCGTCCCGAAGAAACGGACTATCGACTCTGCGACTACCGGCCCGACCGTGTCAATAGCCATTAAGTCCTCGGCACCGGCCTTCTCAAGGTCCTCGAGCGACCTGAAGCGCGAAGCGATCAACCTGGCTGTGGTGGCGCCCACATTCCTTATCCCGACCGAGACGATTAGCCTCGAAAGGGGCCTCGACTTGCTTGCGGAGATGGCTGCGGCCAGCTTGGATCCGGACTTCTCCCCCATCCGGTCCAGGCCTGCCAGGTCCTCCGGCTTTAGCCGATAAAGGTCTGCGAAGTCGCGCACCAGGCCCCTGGAGATGAGCTGGTCAATGACCGCGGGTCCCAGCCCGTCTATGTCCATGGCTTCGCGGGATGCGAAGTGCATGAGCCCTTCCCTAAGCCTTGCCGGGCATGAGGCGTTGTTGCACCTGACCGCCGCCTCGCTCTCCTGGCGGGCCACGGGCGATCCGCACTCCGGGCATGAAGACGGCATGGCGAAAACCGTCTCGGAGCCGTTACGGTCCTCAGGCACCGGGCCTACTACCTCGGGGATTACGTCGCCGGCCCTCTGGACGACCACGGTGTCGCCGACCCTCAGGTCCTTCGCCTTGATGAGGTCCTCGTTGTGAAGGCTCGCGTGCTGCACGACCACCCCGCCGACGCCCACCGGCTTCAGCACCGCCCTGGGCGTGAGCACGCCAGTGCGCCCCACCTGGACTTCTATCCTCAGCAGCTTCGTCCTCGCCTGCAGCGGCGCGAACTTGTAAGCAATGGCCCATCTGGGGCTCCTGGCCGTGAAGCCCAGCTCCCTTTGCTGCGCCAGCGAATCCACCTTTATGACCGCGCCGTCTATCTCGTATTCGATCTTCTCCCGCTGCTCTTCCAGCATGCGGCAGAAGTCCAGGACGGCCTCTATGCCGTCCGCCTTCTCTATGAGCGGGTTGACGGCGAACCCCAGCTTCCTTAACAGCTCAAGCGCCCCGTAGTGGCTCGTAAGGGGCTGAGGGGCAGGCTCCGGCAGATAATAAGCGAAGAAGGAAAGCTTCCTTCCCGCCGTAACCGAGGCGTCCAGCTGCCTCAAGGACCCCGCCGCCGAGTTCCTGGGGTTTGCGAAGGGCTGCAGGCCCTCCTCGTCCCTCGACCTGTTCAGTTCCGCGAAGTCTGCCTTCTTCATGTAGACCTCGCCCCTTACTGTCATTTCGCGGGGCAGCGGACCGCAGTCCGGGCAGTCGGACAGCTTATGAGGTATCTCCTTTATGGTCTTCACGTTCGCCGTGACGTCCTCGCCCACCACTCCGTCGCCCCGCGTGGCGCCCGCCGCCAGGACCCCGTCCCGGTATTCCAGGGACATCGCCAGCCCGTCTATCTTGGGCTCGCAGACGTAACCCACCTTGTCTGCGCCTATGGCCTTCCTCACCCTCGCGTCGAAGGCGACCAGCTCCTCCGTCGAGAAGCAGTTGTCCAGCGAGAGCATCGGGGCCTTATGCCTGTATGCAGGGAACCTGCCCGACGGGGCACCCCCCACCTTCTCGGTCGGAGAGCTTTCCTTCTTGAGTGAAGGGTTCGCGTCCTCGAGCGATCTGAGCTCCCTTACCAGCGCATCGTAGTCGGCGTCGCTGATCTCGGGCGCGTCAAGCTCGTAATAGAGCCTGTTATGCCGCTCTATCTGGCTTCTAAGTTCGTCTATCCTTGCAGCGGCGTTCTCTTTCATGCGTAAAACATCCATGGGCACCTCCGGAAGATGCACATCGGCCCCTTAAGCCTTGCTAAGCGGCGCGAAGCTCAAAGCCAGCCTCTTTATCCCCTGCCCGTCGAACGCGACGGTTACCACGGTGTCCCCCGCGGTCTTGGATACGCTCACTACCGTCCCCTTGCCGAAGGCCGGATGGCTCACCTTGTCGCCGGATTTGAACGGGTCCCTGCCGCCCCTGGCCTCCGGCATGCCCTGGGCGCTTCCGATATCTTCCTTCGTCAGGGGCCTCCTCTGGACTTCGCCGTAATGCGGACCTACGGCACCCAGGCCCTCCTGCGTCCCTTTTGACCATGCCGCCGACGAATAATTCCTGCCGGGGGTCCTCCAGCTCGGCATCTCCCCCGGATTGAGGCACTCCAGCACGCCTTGGGGTATCTCGTTGACGAACCTCGACAGGAGGTTCGAAGAAGGTGCCCCGTATAGCATCCTGTACGCCGCGTTTACGAGGTAGAGCTTCTGCTTGGCCCTCGTCATGCCGACGTAGCAAAGGCGACGTTCCTCCTCCAGCTGCTTGGGCTCGTAAATCGCCCTGGAGAGCGGGAAGACGTTCTCCTCCATGCCTATCATGAAGACCACGTTGAACTCCAGCCCCTTGGCTGAATGCAGTGTCATCAGGCTTACGCTGTCCTCGGCGAAGTTCGTCCTGTCCAGGTCCGTCAGAAGGGCCACCTCCTCGAGGAAGGCGTCTATGTCCCTGGGGTCGGGCCTCTCCCCCGGTTCCCCCCAGGCCCCCTCCTGCTCCCTGCCCTCGTCGAAGGCCCTGGCGGCCGCGTTCTGCCTGGCTTCGAACTCCCTTGCGACCGAGACGAGCTCCCTTAAGTTGTCGAGCCTCGCTTCCGCCTCCAGGCTGTCGTCGGCCTTCAGCTCCCTGTAATAGCCGCTGTCCTCGAGTATCCTCTCTATTACGTCGCCGAGCCTGAGCTGACCTTTGAGCGATATGAGAGAGTCGCCGAGCGCCACGAACGTCCCTACCAGGCGCCTACTTCTTTCTGCCCCCTTGTCGGTCGAGCCGAACTCCCTCGCCGCATCCCATAGGGATATCCCCCTCTGCTCGGAGACCGCCCTTACCCTCTCCTCCGTGGTTTCGCCGATTCCCCTCCTGGGCACGTTGAGTATCCTGGACAATGCCACCGAGTCGTGCGGGTTGACTATGAACCTCAGGTAGGCCAGGACGTCTTTCACTTCCTTGCGCTCGTAGAACTTCAGGCCGCCTATGACGCGGTATGGCATGCCGTCCTTCAGGAGCGCCTCTTCCACGAGCCTCGACTGGGAGTTCATGCGGTAGAGGACCGCAAACTCCGAAAGCTTCCGGCCCTCGGATATGACGAGCCTTTCCAGCTCGCGCACCACGAAGGCCGCCTCCTCGCGGTCCCCCGGCGCGTTGAAGAGCAGCACCTTGGATCCGCCCTCCTGCTGGGTCCAGAGCGTCTTCTTCTTCCTGCCCCTGTTGTTGGCTATGACCCCTGAGGCCGCCTCCAGGATGTTGGCGGTCGACCTGTAGTTCTGTTCTAGCTTTATGACCTTCGCGTCGGGGTAGTCGTGCTCGAACTCCAGTATGTTGGCGGGGTCGGCGCCCCTCCATGTGTAGATCGACTGGTCGTCGTCTCCGACTACCGCTATGTTGCGGTACTTGCCGGCAAGCAGCTTCACGAGCATGTACTGCGCGTGGTTGGTGTCCTGGTACTCGTCCACCATGATGTAGCGGTACCTCTCCTGGTATCGGTCCAGGACCTCGGGCCTTTCGGTGAAAAGGCGCACCGTCTGCATTATCAGGTCGTCGAAGTCCATGGAGCCGTTGTCGACCAGCAGCTTCTGGTACTTGGCGTAAATCCCCGCTATGCTCTTCTGCCATGCGTCCTTGGCCGCGAACTGCGCAGGTTCCAGCAGCTCGTTCTTCGCGTCGGATATGATGTTCAGCACCGCCGACGGCTTGTATATGTCCTTGGATAGGTTTAGCTCCCTCAAGGCCCTGTTCACGGCCGCAAGCTGGTCGGACTCGTCGAATATCGTGAAAGAGCGGGGGTATCCTATGAGTTCGGCCTCGTTCCTTAGAACCCTCACGCAGAAGGAGTGGAAGGTCGCCACGGTGACGTAGCGGCCGCTCTGCCCGGCCAGCCTTTCTACCCTGGACCTCATCTCCTCCGCCGCCTTGTTGGTGAAGGTTACGGCCAGGATCTCAAACGGCGGGATGCCGTGGTCGGCTATCAGGCTCGCGACGCGGTATGTCAGCACCCGCGTCTTCCCGCTGCCGGCGCCTGCCAGTATCAGAAGGGGCCCATCTACGTGACGGGCCGCCTCGAGCTGTCTTGGATTGAGGCAATCCTCGCCTATCAAGCCTTGGCTACCTCCGATTCAAGGAATTGCTTCGCCTTCCTCACCCTCGCAAGGCATGCTTCCTTCCCCAGGAGGTGCATGCTCTCGAACATCGGAGGCGTGATGCGCTTGCCGGTCAAGGCCACCCTCACCTGCATGAGGAAGTCGCCCAGCTTCATCCCCGAAGCCGCTATGGCCTCCCTGAACGCCGCCTCTATGTTCTCCTTCTCCCATACTGCGATTCCCTCGATCACCGGTTCCGCCGCCTTGAGGACGCCCAAAGAGAACGCCGCGTCGTGGGACGCCTTGTCCTTGAACGTCTCGGCGGCGAGGGCTACCTCTTCGGTGAACAGGAAGCCGAGCATCTCGGGCGCTTCCGTAAGGCGCGTTATCCTCTCCTGTATCTGCGCGGTTGCGTCTTCCAGGAACTTCCTGTCGAACTTGTGGCCCGCGCAGACCGGCACCGCCTCGCAGCCCAGCAGGTCCGGCTTGTGATGCCCGGTCCAGCACTGCGGGAGCAGACCTGCGTCCTTTATGAACGGCAGTATCCTGTCGGCCAGGTCCTTGACGGACATCTTCCTTATGTACTCGCCGTTGAACCAGTCCAGCTTCTTCATGTCGAAGATTGCGTCGGACTTGGAGAGGTTCTCGAGGCTGAACGCCTCCACCAGTTCATCCATGGTGAACATCTCGCGCTCGTCGCCGGGGTTCCAGCCCAGAAGCGCCAGGAAGTTGACCAGGGCCTCTGGTAGGTACCCCATCTGGCGGAACTCGCCGATGTAGACGGCGCCGGCCCTCTTGGAGATCTTGGTGCGGTCGGGGTTAAGCATCAAAGTCAGATGCCCGAACAAAGGCGCCTTCCAGCCCAGCAGGTCATATGCGACCAGCTGGTCGAACGTGTTGGTAAGGTGCTCTACGGCCCTCATCACGTGGGTGATGTCCATCAGGTGCTCGTCGACTACGGTCGCGAAGTTGTAGACGGGCGAGCCGTCCGACTTCACTATGACGAAGTCGCCGCGCTCTCCCATGTCCTTCTCCTGGTGGCCGCGCAGTATGTCGTCGAACTCGTACCTCTTGGAAGGCACCCGGATCCTGATCACGGGTTTGCGGCCCTGGGCCTCGTAAGCAGCCATCTGCTCCTGTGTTAGTCGGGCGCACTTTCCGTAGTAGCGGGGGGGCTTGCCCGCCGCCATCGCCTCTTCGCGCTCGCGGTCCAGCTCCTCCTTGGTGCAGTAACACTTATAAGCAAGGTCGTGGGCCAGGAGGTAGTCCACGGCTTCCTTGTAGGTGTTGTGGCGCTCCATCTGCCTGTAAGGGGCGTAGGGGCCCCCCACGTCCGGGCCTTCATCCCACTTGATGCCGAGCCACCTGAGGCCTTCGAGCACGCCTTCCTCGGATTCCTTGGTGCTCCTGGAAAGGTCGGTGTCGTCTATCCTCAAGACGAACTTGCCGCCCGTCTTCCTCGCGTAAAGCATGTTGTAGAGGGCCGTCCTCGCCGTGCCGACGTGGCAGTTCCCAGTGGGGCTCGGGGCTATTCTCACCCTGACAGTGTCGCCCATTATGATTTCCTCCAGTTCGGTGTAGTTTTCGCAGAATGGATAACTATAATATTTTATCACAGCTGATGTATTCACGGACCAACCCACGGGAAATCATACAGCCTACAAAGACATGCTCCTTAGCGGCTCCGCCAGCATGCTATAATCTGGCTTAAACGATGCCGGGAGGTGCGGGTATGGAAGCGCTGCAGGCGATATTGACCAGGCGCAGCATCAGGAAGTACAAGAAGGATCCAGTCGACGATTCGACGATAAGGAAGGTCCTCGAATGCGGGTTCGCAGCGCCGACCGCCAAGAACAGGAAGCCTCTGCATTACATCGTCATAAAGGACAGAGACGTACTCTCCCGGCTTGGAAGCATGCACATGTACGCAGGCATGGTGGAAGGGTCGGCCTTCTCTATACTCGTATGCGGCGACTATGCCCTTGAGGACAGGCGCCAGTTCATCGACCAGGACGGCGGGGCCGCGTGCGAGAACATGCTCGTAGGCGCCAATGCGATGGGGCTCGGCGGCGTATGGTGCGGCGTTCCCGAGGGCGGCGAGCGCGAGGACGCCATAAGGAAGATCTGCAGGATACCTCCCGGGATTACCCCTGTGGCCCTTCTCGCCTTCGGAGTCCCGGATGAGGTGAAGGAGACGCTGGACAGGTATGACGCGTCCAGGGTCAGGGAGGACGTCTGGGAGTGAGAGAAGCAAGTGCAGTCGTCCATACTCAAGGCCGAACGGTGGACACCGTCCTTTTCGACCTGGACGGCACATTGTTGCCCATAGACCAGGACCTCTTCGTGAAGTCGTATTTCGCGGAGCTGGCAAAGAAAGTGGCGCCCCTAGGATACGATCCCGGAAGTCTGGTCGCCGCCGTCGTGGCAGGGACCAGGGCCATGGCGGAGAACGACGGGAGCATGACGAACGCCGAGCGTTTCTGGGATGTTTTCACAGGGCTCCTCGGACCCGGCATAAGGAAGCATGAGCCCGTTTTCGAGGACTTCTACAGGAACGAGTTCAACAAGGTCGGCGTGCTTGCCTCGCCCACGCCCAAGGCGGCTTACTGCGTGAGGACGCTCAAGCAGAAGGGATATGACCTGGTCCTTGCCACCAATCCGCTGTTCCCGATGGTCGGCACGCTGGCAAGGATGGGCTGGGCAGGCGTGGACCCCTCCGATTTCTCCCTCATTACGACCTACGAGGACTGCAGGTACTGCAAGCCGAACAGGGGCTACTTCGAAGACATTGCCGCAAGGATGGGCAAGGCGCATGGACAGTGTCTCATGGTGGGCAACGATGCCGACGAGGACCTCGTGGCACAAGACCTCGGGATGGACGTCTTTCTGCTGACAGACTGCCTGATAAACAAGTCAGGCAGGGATGTTTCCAGTTACAGGAAGGGCGGTTTCGACGAGCTTCTGATGTTCATAGACGGGCTCCCCGTGCTGGCACGATAGGGATAAGAAGGGGGGCTGCGGCATCAATGCCGCAGCCCCCCTTGTTTTACTGTGCCTATTTCACTTTGTATCCGCTCGGCAGGGCGAACCTGTCGTCCGGGATGTCCTGTTCGTTCACCATCGTTACCGTCATGTAGACGTCGTCGACGGACATCTTCATCAGTACGCCCAGCCTTTCGGACACCCATATCTCGTAGGACTTGCCGTTGTAGATCACGTTGGCGCCCCTGCATTGCTCGCCTCTGATCTCCTCCCTGCCCTTGTAGGCATACAGGGAGAAATCGGTGGCGTACATTATGCTCGGGTCATACGGGGCGAGCACTTTCAGGGCGAGGTCGTTCGGCTTCACCTTGCTTACGGTCTTCACCACGGAGTTCCAAGTATATATGTCGGCGCCGTCGTATAGCATGTAGAGCTTCACAGCTGCGTCCACCGCGCGGTATTCCTTCTTTCCCTTCACGCTTACGCTTACCTTGGTCTTGAGCATGTTGTCATATTGCTCCGTGTAGACGGCGGGTATCGTTCCCCGTTTTGCGATGAGCGAGGTGAACTCCTCTTCCGTCAGCGGCCTGTTCTCTTCCATTGCCTTTGCCGCTTCCTCGGCGGCCTGCTGGACCGCCTGCTGCACCATCTGTACCAGGCCCGGGAACATGCTGCCTGAGAAGTCGATGCCGGCGGGCGGGATGAAAGTCGAATCCGGGATGTCCCTGACGATTACGTTTGTCACGTCCATCTGCATGTTGTCCTTCAGTACCCTTATGGCAATGCCATATTTTTCGCTAATCCACTGGTACTGGACTTCGCCGTCCATCTTGATCTCGGCTTTTACGCAGTCATAGCCATTCACCGACTCCCTGCCCAGTATCCTCACCTCGGTGGTGGCCTTCTGTATGTCCTGCAGCCCTGCTTCGCCTTTGTTCTCATACTGCTTAAGGTCATATTTCTGCCCCATGTTGCTCACCGAAGTCCACATGTACATGAACTGGCCGTCGTTGATCGCATAGGATATCATTCCTTCGGACTTCGCCTCCATGTACGTCCTGATATCCTTTGCCTTGACAAGGGCTACGCTCACCAGCTCATTGTCCATCTTTACGGTGTAAGTATATTCCAGGCTGCTGAATGCCCTTTTGTTATAGTATTCGAGCAGTACCTCCTTGTCCGTCAAAGCTGCGGCGATCAAGCCATTGAAAACGAGGATGATAAGCATCGTTAAAACAATCCTACGGGACATCTTAAAAGCCTCCTCAAGATTTCAGTCACGGTTGTAATTCAATGCCTTTACCATCAATCCTTCACATCGACTCACATTGAGATGATGTGAAAGTTGCATCGCTGTGAAGGATTCCCAAGTGTTTTTATAATTCATTCAGTTATTACATTATGAGGGGTGATCAGAGTGCAGAGGTCCAGGCATTTGGCGATAGCGCACCTGGCGGTCGCATGCATATCACTGGCGGGATGCGACAGGGTCTGGACATTGACCTTCAAAGAGGCTTACGACCTCGCAGGATGGCATCTGGCGCCCTATGACGCGGATGACGAATACTTCATCGACGAAACCGGATTGATGCTCGACGCGACAGCACCGGATATGTCCTCTTCAAGATGATCAGGGTCCAGCATTACTGCGCTATGATACCTGCGGAAACCTAAGAGGTTCTAAACTGGAACCATGCCATAGCCAATCGACGGCAGGAATCCCCCGAATCGCTGAGGTTGGTTCTTCTTTCGCCTGGCATCCGTGTCCTTGCGCATCGGTCGGGGTGCCGGCCGATGCCGTGCTTCCGGGCATTTCTGATATGGCGTCGTTACCGGCTTCAGGGCCGCTTCGCCTTTAAGGCGGGCGACTTCTGACCCTGCACGGCCAGCTTTGTTCGGGAGCGCGTTGCGAGAGGACGGATGTATCCATTTA
>Ga0116172_10003818_pt1 | contig 12432 bp, 10 predicted proteins | sample AD_UKC083_MetaG_FD_89799 | JGI IMG/M metagenome (GOLD analysis project Ga0116172, IMG submission 89799) | Active sludge microbial communities of municipal wastewater-treating anaerobic digesters from USA - AD_UKC083_MetaG | ecosystem: Engineered > Bioreactor > Anaerobic > Digestate | place: USA...
CGATGATTCGTTCGATGTCGTGAAGTTCCGCGAGAAGGGGTTCCAGGTTCTGGCGCAGGACACCGTTCTTGTAAAAGAATTCGACCGCATCCAACCGCGCGTTGATCTGGTCGAGGTCGAGCAGCGGTTTGTTGACCCAAGCCCGAAGCATGCGTTTGCCCATCGGGGTTTTGGTCCGGTCGAGCACGCCCAGCAGAGAGCCTTCAGGCTTATTGTCGCGCAGGGTTTCGGTCAGTTCCAGGTTGCGGCGGGTTTCAGCGTCCAGGACCATGAAGTCATTCAGGCTGTAGGTGCTGAAGCTGAACTGAACCTCAGACAGACCTTTTTGGGTTTCCTGCAGGTACTTCAGCAGCGCGCCAACGGCACGCACCGCCAAGGGCAGGGACTTAAGGCCCAATCCTTCCAGGCTGCTGACCTGGAAGCGGGTCTTGATCAGTTCCTGGGAACGACCCGGCTCAAAGTACCAGTTTGGGATGACGGTGAGATTTCCGTCAATGTCCTCAGGTAAACTGACCGCGTCCGAAACGAGAATTTCAGCAGGCGAAAGGCGCTTGAGTTCCGCCCTAAGCTGAACGAAAACATCCTGGTCTGTCAGCTCGGTGGCGGCAAATTCGCCAGTGGACACGTCCACATAGGCTAAACCAGCCTCCTTGTATTGGGTATAAACACAGGCGAGGTAGTTATTGCGTCCAGAGGGGAGCAGGTTAGGCTCCACCACCGTGCCGGGGGTGACGACGCGCACGACCTCCCGCGGGAAGAGACCCTTATCCGGCTGATCGCCGACCTGCTCGCAGATGGCAACATGGTGCCCCTTCTCAATCAATCTGCCGATGTAGTTGTCGACCGCGTGGAACGGAATGCCAGCCATGGGCACACGCACACCTTTAGCTACTGGTCGGGAGGTCAGGACGATATCAAGCGCTTCCGAAGTGGCTTTGGCGTCATCGTCGAAAGTTTCGTAAAAATCACCCAACCGGAAAAACACAATCGTATCCGGATATTGTTTTTTGATATCCAGGTATTGCAGGCGGAGAGGGGTGATATCCTGCGACATGGCTTATTTCAGATTCTCACGGAGGAAGATGGCAACCTGGTCAAGCGCTTCAGAGAGCTTGTCCGGATCCTTGCCGCCAGCCTGAGCCATATCCGGCCGACCGCCGCCGCCACCACCCACTACAGCAGCAACGCGTTTGATCAGATCGCCGGCCTTGATGCCGCGAGCGATCAAGTCGGGGGTGACTGCCGCGATCAGCATGGGCTTGTCGTGGTTGACCGTGCCCAAAACGACCACGCCAGAGGGATGCTGCTGGCGGAACTGATCCGTCAGGCTGCGCAAGGCATCCACGTCGGCGTTGGGGATGATGGCGCTGAGCACTGGCACGCCCGCGACATGCAAGACATTTTGCATCTTCTTGCTGAATTCCGCCTGAGCGCCTTGCGCGCGCAAAAGGTCAAGCTCTTTATCAAGCTCCTTGAGCTTGCTTTCGAGCATTTCCGTCTTTGAGAGCAGTTCAAAGGGACTGGTTTCAAGAAATGCTGCTGCCTCGTTGAGCAGGTTCAGTCGTTCGCGCGCCCAGGCGTAAGCTTTTTCGCCGGTTACCGCTTCGATCCGGCGAATGCCCGCAGCCACGCTTGACTCGCTGGTGATAAAGAAAGAGCCAATCTCAGCAGTATTGTCGAGATGCGTGCCGCCGCAGAGTTCGTATGAAACGCGTCCACGCTCGTCAGCAATTTCGATCGTGCGCACCTCGGTGCCGTATTTCTCACCGAAAAGCGCCATGGCGCCATCGGCCTTGGCTTGATCGAGCGTCTTGACTCGCTTATTGACCGGGTATTCCTCGGCGATGTTGCGGTTGACAAGGGCTTCGATCTGCAGCAGTTCCTCGCTGTTGAGGGCACGCGGGAAGTTGAAATCGAAACGCATACGTTCCGGATCCACCGCGGAGCCGGACTGGTGCACTTTGTCGCCCAAGACCTTGCGCAGGGCGGCATGCAGCAGGTGCGTGCCAGTGTGGTTGCGCATGGTAGCCCTTCGTGATGGTATATCCACGCTGACGAAAGCGGGGCTATCCACCCGGGGTGTGCCATGGATGACAATGCCTGATTGGATAATCAGACCGGAAACAGGTTTACGCGTAGAGGAAATCTCAACTTTCCATTCAGGATCGCCAGCAGATAACACCACGCCAGTATCCCCAACCTGCCCGCCGGATTCGATGTAGAGCGGGCTGTCGGTCAGGATCAACTCGACCTCATCTCCAGACTGGGCGGACTGAACCAATTCTCCATCGCGCAGGATGGCAATCAACCTGGTTTCAGTCGAGAACGAGGAATAGGGGTCGTAGCAGACGCCAGCTTCAGGCAGCTTGCCACGGGTTTGCAGGTCGCTCAGAACAGCGGTGTAGCGCTCAGTGTTGTCGCCATTCATATTCCCAAATGCCTGGCCCTTGCCGGATGCAAGCCGGTGCGTTTCCATCGCCTCGAAGAAACCTTTTTCGTCAACCGTGAGACCGTCCTCTTCGAGGATGTCGCGGGTGATCTCCAGCGGAAAGCCGAGGGTGGAATAGAGGGTAAAGGCGGTTCTACCGTCCAACTGGCTCTCACTGTTGGATTTCAAGCGGGCTACCTGGTTTTGCAGTTCGGCAAAACCAGCATCGAGCGTTTCCGCGAAACGTTTTTCTTCGGAAGTGAGCGTTTCAGAGATCAATTCAGCGTTCGCTTTTAGTTCCGGGTAGGCAGCCTGGTAGTTTTCGATCACGAACCTTGCGACGTGCGCCATAAAGGGCTCGGTGAGGTTGAGCTTGCGGGCGAAACGGGCGGCACGGCGAATGATCATGCGGCAAACGTAGTTACGTCCAACGTTCCCGGGGATGACGCCGTCGGCAATCAGGAAAGCGGCCGAGCGCACGTGGTCGGCAATCACGCGGTAGGGCGTCAAGTTGGCGGTCCTCTCAGGATCAGTCTGCCCTGAGAGGCGTTGAGTTTCATCCAGAAGCGGCTTCAACAGGTCGGTTTCGTAGTTTCCGCGAACGCCCTGAATGATCGAAACGATGCGTTCAAAGCCCATGCCGGTGTCCACGTGCCGTTTGGGCAGCGGCAGGAAGTCGGTGGGGGAGGTGCGGTTATATTGGATGAAGACGTTATTCCAGATCTCGACGATGCGCGAGCAATCGCCGTTAACTTCACAATGGTGTCCAGGTACATCCTGCAGATTGCATGCATCCGGACCGAAATCGTAGTGGATCTCGGTGCAGGGACCGCAGGGGCCGGTCTCAGCCATTTCCCAGAAGTTGTCCTTGCGTCCACCCTGAACGAGGTGGGAGGAAACAAAACCAGGCTGAGCCAGCCAGACTTCGCGGGCTTCTTCGTCGGAGGGCAGGTCGCCCTGGTCATCGACGAAGTAAGTTGCGTATAGCCGTGTGGGATCGAGCCCCCAGACTTTGGTGAGCAATTCCCAGCTCCAACTGATGGCTTCCTGTTTGTAATAATCCCCAAAGGACCAGTTGCCCAGCATCTCAAAAAAGGTGTGGTGGGTGTTATCGCGCCCGACGGTGTCGAGGTCGTTGTGCTTGCCCGAAACGCGCAGGCATTTCTGCGAGTCGACCGCGCGGGTATAGGGGCGGGATTCGGTGCCCAGGAAGACGTCTTTAAACTGCACCATACCGGCGTTGGTGAAGAGCAGGGTGCTATCGCCGCCAGGAACAAGCGATGCACTGGGCACAACTGTATGCCCACGCTCAGCGAAAAAATCGAGGAAAGATTGACGAACCTGGTTGCCGGTTAGAACCATAAGATAACTCCAAAAAAGGTTTGATTAACTAAAAAATTATACCTGATAACAACGGACAGAATCTTTTAATGGCCGGCACCGTCGAAGCATCTCCCCAATAATTCAACGAGGAAAGGGCAGGCCTTTTCCCTACGGGGGTATGATCGTGACAATTTGACGAACATTAAGGCTTTCCAAAGCAATGTTTATTAGACAAAAAGCGTAAACAATCACCCATGAACAGATTGTAAACCATCATTGTCTTGACAGATGCTTCGTACCACCGGCCAAATTTCAATCCCGATGATCCTTTGTCTTTTTACCATGGTGATAGAATAATTAACAATCACACCATGCCAATTCTGCGCCGTCTCGCTTTCTCAATTCTGCGATCTGTAATAACCTTGATTTTCATTACAGCGGTGCTCTATGCCTCATTGATGATCACTCCCCCAGAAACACGTGCGTCTCTTTACATGCCGAAAAAAACTTCTCCGCGCATGACAGATGAAATGTACCAAAAATTGCTTCAACAAATGGTTGAAAAATATAAGCTCAACGCACCCTTTCCGGTGCAGTATTTTTCCTGGGCTGGTCATTTGCTCAGGGCCAATTGGGGTTACAGCCCCAACCTTCAGGAAGATGTTTTCACGGGTCTTATGCGGCGGGCTCCCGCAACGCTCGAGCTAACCTTTTACGCGATACTTGTCTACTTCCCCCTGGGACTTCTCAGCGGGGTACTATCTGGGAGCAAGAAGAAGAGCGTATTTGACAGATTATTCAGAGCTACAGCTTTCGTAGCTACGTCCCTCACCCCAATGATCCTGGCGATCATTATGATGGTTGTTTTCTATATCACCTTGCGCTGGTTTGCTCCTGGACGCCTGGGCACAGCTTTTGAACCGATGATTGGGGCTGAACAGTTTAGAGCATATACGGGTTTTTTCACAATTGACGGCTTGCTGAACGGAAATCCTCAACTCTCGCTGGACGCCCTTCGACACCTCGCCATGCCTGCGTTGACACTCGCGTTTGCTCAATGGGCTATTCTGGGGCGGATTACAAGAGCAACCATCATCGAAGAAAACCAGAAGGAATACATCATCGCAGGCAGAGCCCTGGGTTTACGAGAACGGACCTTAGCCTGGCGGTATGCCCTGGGTAATTCCGCCGCACCAGTTCTGACCCACACAATGCTCACGGCTGCTTCTTTGATGACGAACATCTTTGTCGTGGAGATCATTTTCAATTACCCGGGATTATCGACGGTTGGCGTCAAGAGCCTGGCGTTCATCCCGGACGCGCCCAGTGCGATGGGTTTCGCGATCTATAGCACGATTCTTGTGTTGGTCATCACTACTATGTTGGATCTTTTGAAAGCTGTTGTGGATCCTCGCTTGAGGGAGAGCTTTTAGATGGGCATCACCCGGAGGTTCTTCTCACATTGGCAAAACTGGCTGGGCTTGTTCATCGTGATGGCTTTTATATTTACGGCGCTGCTTGCTCCACTGTTGTCCCCGTTGGATGCTGATACTAAGGATGAGGCGGTGCTGTCATTTCTTAAGGTTCCAAAACCACCTGCTCCTGGAGCGCCCTTGGGCACATTGCCAGACCAGACCAGCGTTTACGCCGCACTTATCTGGGGAACTCGAGACGCGCTCAAATTCGGTATCGGCGTTACAACCATTATCTTTTTAGTAGGGACTTTAATAGGTACGCTTGCTGCCTTTTTAGGTGGAATGTCCAACTCTTTATTGATGTGGACCACTGATATGTTCTTAGCATTTCCTGTCATCGCGGGAGTGGTTTTCTTCAATCAACTCAACAATTCAATGCTGTTTAAAATTGTTAGCAACTCAGAATTTGCAGGATTCCCACTGGACTACTTGGCAAAATATGGGTATCTGAAAGACTTCTTACCTCTTCTCAGTCCGTTTATGAAATTAAATCCCGCAGCGGTCACGTTTGCTTTGTTTTTGTGGGTGCCTTATGCCCGGGTTATGAACGCTTCGGTAATGAGGCTGAGGCATGTGGAATACGTGCTCGCCGCAAAGATTTCAGGGGTAAAGGGTTTTCGTGTGATTTCCCGCCATTTGATTCCAAACGCGATCGCACCGGTGTTGGTTATGGCAGCCAAGGACGTTGGGGCGTTGGTTGTACTGCAAACAACATTTGCTTTCATCGGTTTGGGTAAATCCACACCGTGGGCAGATGCGCTGCTATCTGGCCGGGATTGGATCTATTCGCCGAATGGGATCGTCACCTATTGGTGGGTTTTCCTCCCAATCACAGTTGCTTTGATCCTCTTTGGCATCGGCTGGAATTTGCTTGGGGACGGGCTGATTGAGGCGATGAATCCACGCTCAGGTGAGAATTAGTCTTTTTAATTCCAACAACAGTTAAATCAATTACTCCATCTCTTGCCGGTATGACAAGGCACGTTGGAGGGTGCTTTGGTCCGCGTATTCGATATCCCCACCAACCGGCAGACCGCGCGCCAGGCGTGTGACTTTGATCCCCATCTGGCTGATCCGCTGCTGCAAGTAGAGCGCTGTCGCATCCCCTTCCATTGAAGGATTGGTGGCGATGATCACTTCGCGAACCTGGCCAGCCTTCAGGCGTTCCAACAGGGGGAAAACCTTGATCTGGTCTGGTCCGATGCCCTCAATTGGAGAAAGCACCCCCTGCAAGACGTGATACTTGCCCTGGAAAGCACCGGTGCGCTCGATTGCCAGAACATCCAGCGGCTCTTCCACGACACAGATCAATTCCTGATCACGCGTGCTGGAGGCGCAGATGTCGCACTTTTCTTCGCCTGCAAGCGTGATGTTAAAGCACTCTGTGCAGTGAGAGGTCCCAATCTGCATGGCTTCCAGCGCCTGCGCCAGGTCCAGTGAGGTTTCTGCCGGCGCCTTGAGCAGGAAGAATGCCAGGCGTGATGCGGTTTTGGGTCCAATGCCAGGCAGGCGCGCAAAAGCATCGATCAGGTTTTGAACCGGACCAGGAATAGTACGCATGTTTGCTAACGACCCATGCCGAAACCAGAGAGCATGTTGGTAAAGGGCGCCATTTTCTCTTCGGATAACTTGTGCGAACTTTCAAGCGCTTTGTTGACAGCTGCCAGCAGCATATCCTCGAGCATTTCAGCATCGCCATCTTTCAGTAAATCGGGATCGATCTTGATACCTTTGCACTGCTGATCGCCGGACATCGTCACTGAGACTGCGCCGCCGCCGGAAGTTTCGGTGACGGTTTCGTTTGCGATCTCTTCCTGAGCCTGAGCCATCTGCTCCTGCAGTTTAGCCAATTGGGACATCATATTGCCGCCAGATGCGCTGGGGCGCGCGTTAAATCCTTTTGCCATTATTCATCCTTTACAGAGTAATCGGTTGGTATTTCGCGGAGTTTTCCGCCTAATTTTTTAATTGTTTCTTCAACCTGCTGCATGCCACCGCTATTGCTCGACTTGGGCACCGCATCGCGTTCGCCTGTGGTGCAGATAAGCCGCACGTCCTGCCCAAAGTATTTGGACATTACCGAGCAGACCATGCGTGAATTTTGTTCGTCAGCCATTTTGTCCCGCAGCAAATCGCTGCTGAAGTTAATGACAACTGTTTTCCCATCCACATCAACCAGTCGGGAGGAATTCATGAGCGCGCTTGTGACCGTGTTGCGGGACTTGACAGCGCGTTTGAGCGCCTCCCAGTGCTCCTGGACCAGATCGAAGGTCAATGGACCTGTGATCTGCGCAGATTTTTCAACCTCAGCCGGTTTTGTCACAGTCTCAACAGGGATTGAGACAACTTTGGCCTTGGAGGCAGGCTTCTCTTGGGTTGGCTGCTGTTCTGGCTGAGGGGTCACCGGAACCTGGGGCGAAACTGCAGGCGCCAGGGCTTCCGCATAGGCTAGCTCGAGCCCAAGACCGGGGTGCCAATTGGCTTTGAGCTCAATGGCTGCGTTGGTAAAAGCCTGGATCATGCTGACCAGGCGATTCATCTCAAAGCGTGCGGCGTGCGCTTCCATGGTCGTACGCACTTCAGGCGTGAGCTCAAGCTGCTTACCAGCATCCATTTTGATCACCAGCAAATCCCGCAGGTAATCCACCACCTGGCGGGCGTATTGGCGCGGATCTGCGCCGCTATCGAGCGCCTGGTGGATAATTTCGAGACCTTTGCCGCTGGAACCATCCAAGCTGGCATCTACGAGGTCGATTACAGATTGATTTGTGGCCGTTCCCAGCACATCCTGTGCAATTGGGAGGGTGATTTTCTTTGAGATTGAAGAGAGTTGGTCGACTAGAGAGATAGCATCGCGCATGGACCCGGTAGCCTGGCGGGCGATGAGGGTCAGTGCGTCGTCGTCGATCTTGATCTTTTCCTGCTTGCAGAGTTCATTGAGTTTCTGAACGATCACGGGCACCGGGATACGGCGGAATTCATGGCGTTGGCAGCGAGAAAGTACCGTAGCGGGGATTTTGTGAATCTCGGTGGTGCATAGGATGAAGATCACATGGGACGGGGGTTCCTCCAGCGTCTTCAGCAGGGCGTTGAAGGCTGAAGTGGAGAGCATGTGCACTTCATCGATGATGTAAACCTTGAAGCGACCCTGTGAGGGGGCGAAATTGATCTTATCCCGTAACTCGCGAACATCATCCACACTGGTGTTGGAGGCGGCATCAATCTCGATCAAGTCCAGGAATCGTCCATCGTTAACCGCAAGGCAATTCGCGCAGTGGTTGCAGGGACGTTTTTCGAGCGAATCCTCCAGGCAGTTGACCCCTTTTGCCAGCAAACGCGCGCTGGTGGTTTTGCCGGTACCTTTGGGCCCGGCGAAGAGGTAAGCATGCCCAACACGGTCGGTCGCGATCGCGTTTTTGAGAGTCTGAACGATGTGGTCCTGACCAACAACCTCATCCCAGAGGGCGGGTCGCCAGGTGCGGTAAAGTGCCTGAGACATGGTGAGTTTCCTTTAAGGTACTGTGAATTGAGTGTGTTCGTTCCCCTGGCTGTCAAAGAGGGTCAGCAGGTCGCCACTCGCCCAAAGCGCATTGTCAGAATTCCAATGCAATTCCGTAACGGTATCGGTGCCCGGACCTGTATAAATGTTGACAGCACCTTTTGGGTAGAGGGTCAGATTTGGAAAGCGATAATTCCTGCCGCCATCAGATACTATCCGCCAGCCCGCAAGGTCCACTGCGCTTTCGCTCGGGTTACGCAGCAGGATGTACTCCACCTGAATGTCTCCAGCGCCAAAAACGCCTTCAATGCGCAGTAAACGATCTTCCAGAATTTGCGCCGTCGGGGTGGTGAGAGGTGAAGATTGGATACTCTGAACGGGGGTGATGATCGGCTGGGTGGGTTCGGCTTTGGGGAGCGTATTATTTTGCTGCCAAAAGAAAAGAACCGCCAGCATGGTTGCAGCTGAAACGACAATATTTAGCAGAATGAAAGGGAAGGTCTTTTTCAAAAATTTCATCATAATAACCGCCCTAATAATAGCATAAAAGGTCTGACGCCGCCCCTGATTATATGAAGAAATCCGCTGAAGCAAACAGGGGATAGATGGAAGTTTGTGGCGAACTCGCATAATGGAATGGTAAATCGATTTTAACAAAATCCTAACATTTCTTTTATGTGGAGTTAACTAACGCGGGTTAATATATAACCGTTCGTGCAAACATTGTTTCTCTCCTTTCAAATTGCGCGAACAGGATCGGATTGTGACAAAACACTTTTTTGATCGAAACTAAAACAGCCGCAGGTGAGGCGGCTGTTTTAGTTTAAGGTCAGTTTTAGCTTTCTCCCTGGATTTTTCTCAACGCTAATTCGCGAATGTGGTTGATGTGATCGCGTTGGTGCCAGAGTAATCGCCGAACCAGCTTTCGAGCGCTCCAATTTTCCTTGTGATTTTCAAAAACCTGGTCAAAACCTATAAGCTCTGGCAAGCAATTGTTGACGATTGCCGAGCTCTCGTTGAGCAATTGATAGGGGTCGCTGCCATCGGCAGGTTCTGAAATCTTAACCCCAGGCGGGAAAAATACCACGATTCAACCCGGGCAATATGCTCCAGGATACCTTCGATCGTCCAGCGTTGCCCTTCAAATTCGTGTTTGATGAGCTCACTGGGAAGTGTTTCCACACCCGCCAGCAACTCCTCGCGCTGCCAGTTAAAAACCAACAAAGCCTGCTGAACTTCCTCTTCGGTTAATGGCACCAGATCTGACCGAAAAAAAGCATGGACGCCATGAATTCCTCCGTCAACCTCAACCGGGAAGGAATCGAAGGTTTCGTCAATGTGCATATCCAAGCTTTCGAGCTGCACCCATGGCTGATCCGTATGAAGGTTCAGCCAGCTTTCGAACTTCAATATCTCACGCGGCATGCGCAGCAAGGCTTCAGCATCATCAGCGCCGTACGTGAACACACCCGGATGGTCCAGCGCCCAGGCGAGGGTGCGACCTTCAACGTTGCGTTCGAGCCCAATCTGGATCAGGGTCATGGCTTAGCTGTAAAAAATTGGCAGATGCCCAAGAGCGATAACCTGGCGCCACTCCGCCCGATCCCCCTCGGTCAGAATCGCTGCTTCGGCAGTGACTTTGCCGCCAGCTTTTTCCGCGATGAGATGCATTCCTTGCAGTGTTGAGCCGGTGCTGATCACGTCATCCAACAGCACGACCTGCTTGCCATGTAAAAGCTCGATGTCCTTCTCATCCAGGAATAAGTGTTGCGTTTTTCCGGTTGTGATGGAGAGCGTTTCAGCTTTGAGAGCTTCGCCCATATAGGGCTTGTATTCTTTCCGTAGAACGACGTAAGGTTTCTGAGTGACTTTTGCCAATTCATGGGCAATTGGAATGCTCTTGGCTTCAGCAGTGAGGATGACGTCGTAAGGAATCTCCGTAAGTTTTTCGGCCAAGGCGGTCGCGCAAGCATCCACCAATTCCACATCCCCGAGGATGTTCAGGATGGCGATGCGCAACCCTGGTTTGACCTCAAAAAGCCGCAAATCGCGCTTTACCCCTGCGATATCAAGTGAGTAGACCTCTCTGTTTTCCATTCTGTCTCCTTAGAAGTAAGATCGAACTGATTTTAATCCAAATCTGCTTGAAAATAATGATACTGGGCCATTAACGCAACTAATGCCGTGGACGCCGACCGCGGCATTAGCGTTTAAGGAGGAGAAGAAGAAGAGAAGTCGCCCTTTCAAAGTCTATATTACAATAAACAATAGTAAATAGCTTGACGATTGACCTACGATTACCCTACGATTTTGAGAGCAAATCGACATGACCCAAATTGAAGCAATAAATCTGAAAACGGATCTAGGTTGGTGGCGGATTGAAGCCACTGATGGGGAATTGACCCACATTGATCTGCTGATTTCACCTGGATTGCCAGCAGAGAGCGCGAACCCTGTGCTAAAGGACGCTGTTCAGCAGTTGCGGGCGTATTTTGATGGCAGATTACGAGTCTTTTCTTTGCCGCTGGCATGGGGCAGCATCTCAGGTTTTCGCCAGGAAGTGCTGCAGGCTGTAGCAGGAATCCCGTATGGTGAGTTGATGAGTTATGGAGACATTGCTAAACTTGTTGGAAAACCCGGAGCATCGCAAGCTGTTGGAGCCGCGGTGGGTAGCAATCCCTGGCTGATTGTGGTACCCTGCCATAGGGTGATCGGTTCGGACAGAAAATTACATGGTTATTCCGCGGTTGGCGGGTTGAAAACAAAAACATGGCTACTGCAGCATGAGGGACATAAAATCAATGGAGGCGAAGTGAGCCTCAAAGAGAGTTAATAATGGAAGAAAATCAAGAATCAGAATATCGTTCAGGCTTCGTGGCGTTGATTGGTAAACCCAACGTCGGCAAGAGCACGCTCATCAATCGCCTCCTCGGGCAGCCCATTGCGGGCGTTTCTGCCAAGCCGCAGACCACCCGCCGGCGCCAGGTGGGGATCCTCACTGCCGAGGGTTATCAGATCGTTTTTGTTGATACTCCAGGTCTCACGGACGCAAAAGATAAGCTGGCAAAATCGATCAACTCGGAAGTGCAATTTGCGCTGAATGACTCTGATCTTTTGTTGCTGCTGGTGGATGCCAGCAACCCGGCTGACACAATGGACGAGAAACTGCTGGACGCGATCCAGGCTTCAAGAACGCAACCGCCTGTGTTGGTTGTTTTCAATAAAGCTGACCGTCTGAACAAGTCCAGCTTTTCACAGCTTTCCGCGCTATACCGTGAGAAGCTGCCAACCGCGCATACGCTGCAAATTTCAGCATTGGATGGCGCAGGGGTAAAAAAGATGCTGGAGGAAATTGTCGCGATGCTTCCTCTGGGTCCGCAGTATTTTCCCGACGAGCAGGTTACAGATGATTATGAGCGGGACATTGCGGCAGAAATGATCCGGGCAGTCTGCATGGATATGTTGTCGGAAGAAATGCCCTATTCGATTGCCACCCAAGTGCTATCATACAAAGAACGCGAGAATGGCACAATTTACATTGAGGCAACAATTTACGTTGAGCGTGACAGCCAAAAGGCGATCGTAATTGGCAGAAAAGGTCAAATGATTCGTGAAATTGGCACCAAAGCGCGCGAAGAATTGGAAAGAGTTACAGGGCAGAAAGTATTCCTCGAGCTAGTGGTAAAGGTACAAAAGGATTGGAAGAA
>Ga0116172_10003822_pt1 | contig 12425 bp, 9 predicted proteins | sample AD_UKC083_MetaG_FD_89799 | JGI IMG/M metagenome (GOLD analysis project Ga0116172, IMG submission 89799) | Active sludge microbial communities of municipal wastewater-treating anaerobic digesters from USA - AD_UKC083_MetaG | ecosystem: Engineered > Bioreactor > Anaerobic > Digestate | place: USA...
GGATCGTATGCAGGATCTGCCCGATCTGATAGACCAGGGCGGACATTCCCCAGGCTGCAAGGGTTGTCCAGATGATCATCACCAAAGCCAAACGAAGACCGGCTTCCCGCGCGAAGATCAGCGTGGCCGCCTGGCAGGGCACGTACAACAGAATGAAGACGAGCAGAGAGAGCGCGGTCACCGGGTCGACGGAATAGTACTGCGCATCCCTGCGGATGACGGGCAGACCGCTTTGGGCGTGTTTGAATCCACCTGCCTCGGTTGAAAGGACAGCGGAGGGCGCGACGGGTGTCCTGGACAGAAAGACCGGGTCACGGCGCAGACGACTGGTCAGTCCTTCGGTATCCTCAGCCGAGGTTCCATAGATTGATCCCAGTGTTGTCACAACCATTTCCTTGGCGGCAAAACCGCTTACAAGCGCAACTGCAATCTTCCAGTCGTCCAGACCGAGGGGGCTGAGCAATGGCGCGATCAAGTTTCCAAGACGACCTGCATAACTCTTGCGGCCAAGATTTTCCTGCCAGGCGAGTTCGACCTCCCGGATTCTGTTTTGCAGGATCTCCCTCTGGATGATCATGGTCCTGGCATTTGTGTACGATGTGATATCCGCATTGCTGATGCTCGCCAGGGCATGGGCCCGCCGTGTTTCGGCCATCCGGTATTGCTGCGAGATCGGTGACGCGTTGGAGACAGCATTGGAAAAATCACTCGAGGCAAGGATGATTGAAGCCGTGGCCCGAACCACACCGGCATTTGTCATGGCGGGTTGGGCGGACAGGACATGTCCCCGTGTTTCAAGATCCTGGATGCGTGCCGTGTGTGCGGCTCGTTCCTCTTCGGATGGTTGTGGATAATTCGAAAGAAACCAGAAAGCGATGGCCGCCAACAGGAGAACCGTTCCTGCTTTTTTGAGAAAATGCAGGGATTGTTCCGCTGCCTGGTGGATGATTCCGAAAGGAGTCGGAAGTCGCCAGGGTGGAAGATCCATCAAAAACACATCCTCGTGCTTTGCATAAAAAACATGACGCCGGAATATCCGGGCTGTGATCAGGGCCATGATGATGCCGAAGCTGTACAATCCGAGGAGAATCAGCCCTCCGAGATGGGGAGGAAAGAGTGCCGCGATCAGGAGCGTGAAAACCGGAAGACGGGCGCTGCAACTGATGAAGGGGAGCGCCATCATGGTCGCGAGCCGGTCATTTTTGTTTTCGAGTGTCCTGGTCGAGAGTATGGCCGGGACGGTGCACCCGAAGCCGAGCAAAAACGGCAGGAAGGATTTTCCATGGAGTCCGATTTTGTGCATGAATCCGTCGAGCACAAAGGCTGCCCGGGCCATATAGCCGCTGGACTCGATAAACGCTGACTGCGTAGAGAAGGAAGAGCTGTGGAACAAAGACAAGTACCCCGCCAACTCCCCCGATGACACCGTCCGCGATCAGGTCTCGCATTGCGCCAGGTTCGAAACCAGAACGGACCAAGCCCGCCAGATCCGTGAAGAGACTGTCAACAAGGGACGAAAGGGGGGCTCCGGCGACAAAGGGAATGAAGAAAATCACGAACAGGGTCAGGAGAAGCATGGGGATCCCGGTCAACCGCCAGAGAAAAAGTCTGTCGAGAAAGTCCGAAAGACTGTAATCGGCCTCGGTATCCGGACTGAGACTCTCGCGAAGCATCCCACGGACGATTCCATAGCGCGCCTTGGTAATCGTCATGGCGGGAGATTCATCGAACACCGTCCGCACGTGATGGTGACTCTGGTCGACAAGTTCATGGATCTCGTTCCCGGGAACAAATCCGCTGGCATCGATGACAGGTGAGTCCAGGGAGGAGAGCAGCGCGGTGGCGACTGCACGGACAAACGGGATCTGCCGGTCCGGGTTGATCAGGGCATCTTGGACGCGGATGATCTCGTTTTCTATTTCGTTGGGATAGCGGAAAGCCGGCGGGATTCCCGGATTGAGAACAGCACCGAGAAGAACATCAAAAAAACGTTCGATGCCGGCTTCACTTTCAGGTGTTTCTGTTGTGAACACAGGACACTTGAGGAGTTTTGACAAAAGTCCGACGTCAAGGCTGGACCCGATTTGGGTGAGCACATCGGTTTTGGTGATCACAACACAGAGCGGGATGCCCAGTTCGATGATCTGCAGGACAAGGTGCAGGCCCCGTTCGAGGTTTGTGGCATCACAGGCAACCAGGGTCAGATCGGGTATCGAATCGAAGAGGGCCGTGACACTGACCCGTTCCTCGGCGGAAGGTGCGTGGATACTGTAGAGCCCGGGCAGGTCTTCGATGATGAAATTCTGGCCATGGTGGGAGAAGAGGCCGCTGGCCCTGTCAACCGTGACCCCCGGATAGTTGCCGACATGTTCGCGGGAACGGGTCAGAGCATTGAAGAGGGTTGTCTTGCCGGAATTTGGAGTGCCGAGCAGGGCTATCCGCCAGTTTCGTTGCGTATCCATTATAGCTACAATTTCGACAATTTTGGACAAAATGACACTCTTCGTGTTAAGGTGAACAATATGGAAAACAAGCGCATGTACAATCCCTTGCTGTTGCTCCTCTGTCTGGTCCGGCTTGTGCTGGTCGTGGTCCTGACTGCCATCATTCTACCCGTGGTCATCCTGGCCCGGTTTGCTGGTCACACGTACCCTCATGCCTGTGCCAGGATCTGGGCTCGACTGGTCCTCCTTGTGCTCGGAGTCAGGATTCACAAGACCGGAACCGACCGGGACTGGTCGCCCCGCTCAGTGATCATCTCGAACCATCTTGGGTACCTTGATATCCCCGTCCTCCTTGTCTCGCTCAGGATTCCGTTCCGGTTCATAGCCGATAGTGATGTCTTCCGTGTGCCCCTTTTAGGATTGGCCATGCGCTTCTGTGGCTATCTCCCGATCTGGCGGAGCGGGCACAACCGCATCAACAAAACGATGCAAGCAGCAATGACCTTTGTCCGAAACGGGATTCCGGTTGTCATTTTTCCCGAGGGCGGGATCAACCGGACCGCAGACGGGGAGGGATATTGCCGTGTCCTCTCCGGTTTTGCATCGATTGCCCGCGAGACCGGTTCGCGTGTTCACCAGGTCACGCTCTGCGGCACGGGTGATGCGCAACGGAATCTCTGTCGGTTCACCAAAAAAACCGCGAGCATGCTGTTGGAGAGTCACATCGAGATTCCGCCGGAAGACAAAAAAATGCCGAGAGAGGCTCAGTCCGTTCTGGCCAAAGCGATTGATGCCCGATCCCGTGAAGCCTTCGGGCGAATCCGGGGTTTCTGCGACTGAATCCTCCTGTGTTGACGAATGATCCCGCTTCCGGTCAGAGTTCGTCACTGCTGAAGGTGAGAACATCCCGGATGCTCGCGGCACCCGAGAGAAGCATGACCAGCCTGTCAAACCCGAGCGCCATGCCGGCGGAGGGAGGCATCCCGGCATTCAGGGATGCGATGAAGGTCCCGTCAGACGGGACTGGGGGAAGTCCACGGTGCGATCGAGTGACCGTTTCGGCAGCAAAGCGGGCAGCTTGTTCCCGGGAATCGGTCAGCTCGCAAAATCCGTTTGAGAGTTCGAGTCCTGCAATGACCAGTTCGGCACGTTCGGCCACCCAAGGCCGCCCGGGAGAGAGTCTGGCCAGGCTGGCGACGGGAGCCGGCCAGTCCGTGACGAAGCAGGGAGTCTCCCGGGGCAGGCCAGGTTCACTGGCCGCCCAGAGTCTGCTGAAAAGCTGTTCAAATTCCTCGTCATCCGGCACATCCATGCCCCGGCTCCGCATCCTGTCTCCAAGCGATGACACATCCAGGCAGCCATCGATGTCGACGCCGGTCTCTTGCAGTATGTGCTGGCTGACCGGTACCCGAGGCCAGCGGGGACCGGAAAGTGCAACATGGGTTCCATCTTCCAGGTGGAGATTCCCGTCGGAATCGACCCAGGGCGAGAGATGTGCCGTTACCCGGACAATCTCCTCGGTATCCTCCATGACCATCTCGAGGCTGGCCCCGACCCGGTACCACTCCAGCATCCAGAATTCCGGGTTATGCCTGGCGGAACGTTCGTGCCCTCGGTAACAGGCGCCAAGCGAAACAATTTTTTCGAACCCGCCGACAAGCATCCGTTTCATCTGCAGCTCGGGAGAGGTGGAGAGGATGTGGTCCTCACCCCGGATAAACTGGAAGTGGGCTTCGGGATTGACGGAAGGCAGGAGTGCCGGCATTTGAACCTGGAGAAAGCCTGCCTTGTCGAACCAGGCTTCGACCCTCCGGATAAGGGCGTGCCTGAAACGGAGGTGTTCCATTCTGGTTCGACCGCGTCTGTCCGGTTTACGCCAGCGCAAGGGATCATCGTGGCCTGCGATCGGCTTTGCCAGAACACTCAGACCGGTGCACGTTCCCGACTTGTCCAGCGAAACCTCGACAAGATCTCCTGGCGCACAGATCGGCTGGAGATTGTTCCCCAAAAAAAACGTGAGGATCTGATCCTCACGCCAGAGACGAATGCATTGTTGATCGACGGCCGTAACACGACCCGTGATGCGGTCCGGTTGCTCAGAGACGCTCGACATAACTCTTGTCACGGGTATCGATTTTGAGGATGTCTCCGTTTTTGACGAACATGGGAACCTGGACAGTCCCGCCGGTCGAGAGAGTGGCCGGCTTGTAGGAGGTTGTCACCGTATTGCCCTTGTCGGCGACAATCGTCTCGGTGACTTCCAGTTCGACAAAGGTCGGAAGGGTGACTGTCACCGGCTCGTCATTGTAAAAGAGGACTTTGACAACCGTGTTTTCCTTCATGAAGCCGGCATTGTCGCCAACCTTCGACGAAGAAATCTCGATCTGGTCATACGTCGCGTTGTCCATGAAGGTATAGCTCTCGCCGTTAAAATAGAGGTACTCCATCATGCGTTCTTCGACGTTGGCTTCGTTGATCTTTTCCCCTGACTTGAGGGTCCGGTCAAGCACAGCTCCGGTGAGGAGGTTTTTGAAACGGCAGCGGGTGAAGGCACTTCCCTTGCCGGGGTTGACAAACTGGAAATCAACGACGGTGTAAGGGTTTCCGTCTATCTCGACCATCAGCCCCTTGGTAATATCGGTCGTATCGTACACTGTTCGGTTCTCCTGACAAAATCTGGGTTGGTTGGCATGTGTATGCTCCAGTAAAAAGTACGCATATTTTCCGGTTTTTGGGCGTACAATTTGGGGAAGCGCTGCGAGATGTTCCCGGGAGGCCAGGTGCATGGATGGAAGGTCAAAACGCATTTTCATCAGGGGTGTCATTGTCCTCTCGATCCTCCCAGTCATCTTCCTGCTCGTCCATACCTTGGCCATGCATGAGACAGGATATCGACTCCAGGAACGTCAGCTCAAGAATCTGGTGCACCAGATCTCTTCCGAAGTCGAGCAGCGCGGCATGACAGTCGTTTCGATTGCAGGGATGGCTTCCCGCTTTCTTTCCGGACAGGAAGCGCTTTTTGAAAAAATGATCCAGGCACTGCCGGGGGGGCAGTGGTACGGTGGCTTGGCACTCCGTGAGGTCGATGGAACCCTCTTGTCCAGTCGTACCGGAACCAGCCAGATGCAGATCAGGATCCAGGCTGACCGGGGACGGCCTGAATTCGAAAACGAAACCAACGGATACCTGGTTTTCTCCAGTGCTGCCTGCAGCACCCCCTGCCTGGTTGCCAGGGCCATGATTGGCCAGGGACGATGGCTCAGTCTCTATTTTTCATCGGAGGTCCTGGGACTGGAATATTCCATCCGGCGACTGCGATCTCTCGGGATCCGTGCCGTTTTGACCCTGGAGAACCGCCAGATTTTTGCGAGTTCCTTCCAGCAGCGTCTCGAAGGTCTTCCTCTCTCCGTGCTGCTCCCGATCCGGGAGGGTGTCGATGGTACGGACAAGCAGGATTTTCTCCCCGAAAGGGGACGGAAACAGCTCCTGATTGTGACCAATGGAGCCAAACAGGAAGGCATCAACATGGAGACCGTTTGGGAGACCATCCGCTTTCCCGGTGAGCGGCTCCGGCTCTATCTCCTGACTCCCGAAGAGCGGGCCCTGATCGATGCCAGGCCTTCCTTTGTATACACAATCTTCCTTCACGCCTTCGTTGTCGTCATCAGTCTTGTCGCCATCGGTTTCTTCATTCTCCTTTACAGAAGACTGGGACGGATCCGCGAGGATGCCGCCCAGATTCCGGAATTGCGGCAGAATGTCACGCGACTCAAAGAAACCAGCCTGCGCTATTCGACCCTCTTCAACTCGATGATTGACGGGATACTGCTTCTGGACATGCACGGCAGAATCCTGGACTGCAACCGGACCTTTGCCGAAATGCTGGGATACGAAACGGGCGAACTGATCGGTACAAACCAGCGACTTTTGACACCACCCCGGTTTTGGCAGACCGAGAACGAGAGTGTCTTTGCACAGGTCTCGAGCTGGGGCTTTACCAAGGATTACGAAAAAGAATTTATCAGGAAAGACGGGAGTACGGTTCCGGTGATGATCAATTCCTGCCTGATCCGCGAATCCGATTCAAAAAACGGATCGATCCTCTCGACCCTGCGCGATATCTCCGAACAGAAGCGTGCCTTGGACGAGATCAACCGGCTGAATCTTCTCCTCGAGGACATCATCGAGTCGAGTACCCTCTGTATCCTGACCCTGGACGAGCGGCTGCGCATCAGGATGGTCAACAGTTCTGCCGAACGGTTTTTCCGGATTGAGCGGGCGATGGTGATGGGTTCTCCGCTCTTTGAATCAATACCCTTTTTCGAACGTTTGCGCAGTCTGTTCGAACGGACGATCAGTGAAAACAAGCCGATGTTCCAGGGCAATGAGACCGTTGTATTCGGTGAAAATGACGAGAAGCACGTCAATATCACCATCTATCCGCTCCATTCACGCGAATCCGGGAGTGTGGCCATCCATCTGGAGGATATCACGGATCATGTCCACCTCGAACGTCGGCTCTTCCAGTCCCAGAAGATGGAGGCCTTGGGGACATTGGCCAGCGGATTTGCCCATGACTTCAACAACCTTCTTTCAGGGATCTTCAGTTACCTGACAGTCATCAAGATGAAGACTAAGGATGAGGAAGTTCTCGAACCGCTCGATCTTGTATACAGTATTGCCAAGCGGGCTTCAACGCTTGTCAAACACATTGTGACCTTTTCACGGAGCAGCCAGATCAGGGCTGTGCCCGTGAATATCGGCTCCGTGATTGATGAAGTCGTCGCCATGATCCGGGAGTCCTTTCCGAAAAATATCGACTTGCAGACTGTTGCCTGTGATGATGATTGCTGGATACTCGGAGACCAGTCACAGATCGCCCAGGTCCTCCTCAATCTCTGCATCAACGCCCGGGATGCCATGCCCTCGGGCGGTGTTCTCGCCATCTCCCTTGAAAGACTCCGCATCAGTGAGGAGGATGCCCGCCGGTTCAGACTGCTCAAGCCCGGAAACACAGTCCGTGTGACCGTCAGCGATACAGGGATGGGGATCGATCCGGCCATCGCGGACAAGATTTTCGACCCATTTTTTACCACCAAGAGTGACCGGAACGGGACAGGGATGGGACTCTTCATCGTGTACGGGATTCTCCGCAGCCATCGCGGGGATATCGAGTTGTCAAGCACACCGGGCAAAGGGACATCCATCAGCATCTTCATCCCGCTTTCCGAACCACCCGAAAACGGAGAAACCCTCCCGGAAAATGAGGCCTGTTCACAAAAAACCGGAAATACCGAGTTGCGGGGGCGACTCGTTGTCATCGATGACGAAGAGATCATCGGAGGAGCCCTGCGGGAAGGATTCAGCCGGATGGGATTCGAGGTCCGGACAGCGTTGAACGGAGCAGAGGGGCTGCGTCTCTGCCGGGAGAGCCGGCCGGACATGGTCATTTTGGACATGATCATGCCGGGCCTTGGGGGGGAAGAGACATTCGATCTCCTCAAGGCGGAGTATCCCGACCTCAAGATCGTGATCCACACCGGGTTTACCCAAGGGGATGTCGAACAGCGGATGCTCGAGAAGGGCGCACTGGATGTTCTGCACAAACCCTACGAAATGACTGAAGTCGCCCAGAGGCTGGCGGCCTGGATCCGCCAGGGACAGGCTCAAGGGAACCCCTGATCCTGCCGACGGATAGCCTAGCCCGTCATCCTGGAGGTTCCCATGGTTTTCCGCGTCATTGATCGCAACGGCAATTGTCTCATCCATACTCCGACAGAAAAAATCGCCCGGCGCCTGATTTCCGACAATCTAGAGCGGGAATACCGGCTCGTCCGGACGGCCGGGGATACATCCATCGGCCGATAATGCCCGGTCAACGGGTCCAGTCTTCATACCCGCTGTCAGTACCTTGGGGCTGGGGAAGACTCCGGAGCACCCAATCATCGGAATTCCTGTTCCTGTCCAGGGCGTGACCACGCATCTCGTCACGGCCGCCGCTTCCCATGGAGGCAGGATCCGAATCCTGCCTGGCCTTGCGCTCCAGACTGGCACCGGAGGCGGGTTGGGCAGCCGGAAGGGGGCCTTCGTATCTCGTGGCCTGTCCCATCCCGATGCAGTCGATGCTTGTCGATTCCGAAGGCACCCCACCCCGGGTCAGCCAGACCGTATTGTTGGCGGCGAGGGACATCCTCGATTTGAGGACAAGACCGTCAGCGATCTCCGCGAGGGCCGTTCCGCTCGCCTGATTCGCAATCAGGAAAAACCCCTGGGCCGGAATCCTGGTCGGACTGGCCAAGCGTGAAAAATGGTTGGCATTCGCAAAATCACAGATCAGTTCGGGTGAGCCTGTGGCACTCGCTTTATAGACTCGATATCCTCCCGCCGCGAGGTCGAGTGGCGTCATTCCGGGATTGTAGAGTTCTATGAACTCGTCCGAGGCTCCCCCTGCGGAATACCCGGCGACACAGACTTCCGACAGAACGGGGTGTTCCACCAATCCCTCCGCAAGGTGCCCCTGTGTTCCTCCTGAAGAAGCCGTTGCGAAGAGCAGGACATGGACAGGCCGTGCATTCCCTGCCGGGTCCGCGATGGAGTAGAGTGAAAACACATAACAGGTTTCGGGAGTAAGTGGCTCATCAAGCGTGCAGATCACCAGATCGGTCATGCGCATGCTTGTGTCGATGGTGCAGCGCAGGTTTTTTACCCCGTCTGACAGGGAGTATTCCAGCGCAGTCGTATCAACAGGTTCGTCAAAGCGCAGGACAATTCTGGCAAGAGACGGCTGGACCGAAAAATCCTGATCGGCGGGAGTCTGGCTGACGAGGACCGGAGGAGTTGTATCGTTCCCGGGTTGCCGGATCCGGACGGAAAAACTTCCGGTGTACTCCTTGAATTCCTGTGCATGTGTCGACAGAAAACCGCCCAACGAGAGCGTATACCTTCCCGGCGGGAGCAGGCCGACTGTGAGATACAGGCGTTCTCCCGAGACCGACCAGGTCCGTGTGCAAGGAATGTTTGTCGGACCGAGCAGGACGCAATACCCGGAGTTTGTGGCACATGGGACCGAAAAATCGCAGGCAAGGTAGGGGAGATCGTGCGGGACCTCGTCCGGATAGCCTGAGGCATGTATGCCGGGTGGATCCAGGCGGAGGAGCGGTATCTCCGGGCTCTCCGCATCATCACTGCCACAGTCGAGGAATGCGAGACATGGAAGCAGGACCACCAATGCCAAAACACGAGAGTATTTCATGACATCTCCTTTCTGACGGGGCGGGTTGGAACCCGAAGCCGTTCAAGAAGGAGAGGTCCGGGCGATCGCCACGGTTCCATGTTTTTTTTGTATTGTTGAAATAATATGCCGATTATCGGATATGGAGTCTCGAAATATCCACGTGCAAGGGAGCAATGACATCGCCATGCGATTCTTTACAGGACGAAGCCCTGCCTGGCTGGTTCTGGCAGCCGTTTCCGTCGTTTTCAGCAGTTCGATGTTCGCCGCCGAACCCGTCAATCACTGGCGCCGGGATGTCAGGGTTGTCCTCTCCAACCCCGTACAATCCCTTCAGGAACTGATCCTCGTCAACGATCTTTACGGAAACGGGACTGTCGAAGCCGTCGTGCGTCATGTGGATCTCCATCGCGGGCAGGACGCGGAGTTCCGGATCTATGAGGTCACAGTACGCAACGGGAGAGGCGAGAGAGGCCGGGAAATCGCCCGAGTAAAGACGTCTGATGACTACTGTCAGGGAATCGAGTTCCGCGATTGTGACGGTGACGGAAAAAATGAACTGATCTGCATGACCATCGGCCGAGACGGCCTCCGGCGCGGACTCCACATCGTCCGGATTGACCGGGAAACACAATCCTTCACGATCCTTCAACCCGACCAGCCCCTGGGGCAGATTGAGGCGGTTCATTCATTTCAGCCAAAGACCGCATCCGGACCGGCTGAACTGACCGTGATTTCAGTTTCTTCCTCAGACGAGACGGTCTTTTCTCCAGTTGCGGCAAGCGCCGGCCAGATGCCAAAACTCTGGATGCGTCAGGTCTATCAGATCGAACCCAATGCACTCAGGCTCACCGAGAGTGTCATGCACGAGACGCCCTATTACGTCCTGACAAAAATGATACAGGCCCTTCAGCGCAAGGACATGTTCGCCGCGTACAAATACATGTTCGCCGATGCCGCTTATCACGATTTCCGGAAACAGACCATCCAAAATTTTCCCTACATTTGCGCGAAACAACCGGCCAGCCAGTTCATCCTGGCCGAATGGGGTCTCGAGATTTTCCGGGACTCCCGGACCCAGGGCTGGCTGACCTTCACGCACGTATTCGAGGAGAATGGACGGGCCAGGCGGATGATGTACCAGGCCTTCATGCGCAAGGTCTATGACGAATGGAAAATCACCTTGCTTCGCAAGATACAGGATCTCTGACAATGAAGACACGGTACTGGAACGAGCGGCTGCGCGGCATGGCGGCCTATACCCCGGGTTTTCAGCCTCCGATCAAGGCTGAGACCATCAAACTCAATACCAACGAAAATCCATGGCCGCCATCACCTCTGGCCATCCAGGCGATGGTCGAGTCGATCGGGAGCGAGCTGAGACTGTATCCACCCTCCGCTTGGGTGGAATTGCGGGCAGCCATCTCGGAAACCTACGGAATCGGAAGTGACCGGATATTTTGCGGGAACGGCAGTGACGAAATCCTCTCGCTGGTTTTCCGCTGCTTCACCGATCCGGGCGATTCGCTCCTCCTGCCCTGGCCAACCTATTCCCTGTATCCGGTTCTGGCGGCAGCGGCCGGGTGCACGGTGGAGTATGTCGAGACAAAAGACGATTTTACCATCGACCTGGATACCATGCTCGGGCGGAAAGCAAGAATCGCCATTCTGACGAATCCGAATGCACCAACAGGGATTCTTGCCCCGCCCGAAGGACTCCTGGATTTTGCCGACAGGTTTGAAGGGCTCGTGGTCATCGATGAAGCCTACATCGACTTTGCCCCCGAGGGGAGTTCCACCCTTGCCGGATTGGGCACACGGGAGAATGTCATCATTCTCCGGACGTTTTCGAAATCTTTTTCCCTTTGCGGTATCCGCTGCGGCTATGCCTTTGCCGCACCCGGTCTTGTCGAGGGATTGGTTGCCATGAAGGACTCGTACAACCTGGACCTTGTCGCCCAGCGCGGTGCCACAGCCGCCATCCGGGATATCGCATGGATGAAGGAAAACGCGGCGCGGATCGTTGCGACCCGACGAGATTTCGTGATCGCTCTCGAGTCCATGGGATGCCGCGTGCTTCCCAGCGATGCCAATTTCATCTTCATGCAGCACGGTTCGGTTCCGGCCGGCCTCATCCAGCAGATGCTTGCCGAGCAGGACATCCACGTGCGCCATTTTTCCGGAAAACGGGTAGCCGACTGGGTGCGGATTTCGATCGGAACCGATGACGAGATGCAGCGGGTCCGGACCGTCCTGGCACGGGTTCTGGCAGGAGCATGATCCCGACGGCGCTCATCACCGGAGCGAGTGGCAAACTCGGTAACCGGATTGCCGCCCATCTTTCCGCCCGCGGGTTCCATCTTGTTCTTCACGGTTTCGGACACACACCCTGCATGCATGCAGCCGATGACGAGGTCTTGCGGGCGGATCTCTCCGGCTGGGAGGGCGTGAAGATCCTCGAACGAAGACTGGGCGAGGGCGATATCGGTCTTTTTGTGAACTGTGCCTCGCTCTTCATGCGCGGGTCCTATTCCGAATTGGACTTTCAACAACTCTCGCGGATTTTTGCGATCAATGTCCATGCCCCGACAGTTCTGACCCGGGCTTTGGCCCTCGGCAGGATGGGTGCCGGGAATCCCGTCCCGGGGCATGTGATCCATCTTCTCGATTCCAAAATTCTCCTCCGGAATTCAAGATATGCTGCCTACACGCTCTCGCGGAAGACCCTAGTCCAGGCTGCCGAGATGGCC
>Ga0116172_10003823_pt1 | contig 12424 bp, 7 predicted proteins | sample AD_UKC083_MetaG_FD_89799 | JGI IMG/M metagenome (GOLD analysis project Ga0116172, IMG submission 89799) | Active sludge microbial communities of municipal wastewater-treating anaerobic digesters from USA - AD_UKC083_MetaG | ecosystem: Engineered > Bioreactor > Anaerobic > Digestate | place: USA...
CCAAGCGCAAACAAACGAAAAGCAACATGTGGAATAAAAACCCAGAGCGAAACACGCGCTGAAACGATGCGTTATACTGAGAAAAAGAAATCATGAGCAAGCTTGTCAAAACACAAAAAGAAATAGCCACAGAATATGGCGTATGCCGAAGCACATTCCGCATGTGGCTAAAACCCATCGAAAAGAAACTGAAACTCACCCGCCGCCCACTGCTTTCCTGGCAGGTTGAGATGATCTATGAGTTTTTGGATAAGCCGGAGCCGGAGGCTTAGGTGGAATCAAGTTGAATAATTTGGAAATAAGCGGCACTGATTGGGGCGGAATAGTTAATCAGCAACCATACTTCAATGCAACACTATTACTCCTTCACAAACTTCCCTCTCAAAACCCGCTCTCCGCGCGCCTCGATGAAGTAAATGCCCGACGGTAGTTGCTTGACATTAATGCAAATACCGGAAATGCTAGTTGCCGAGTCTTCGACTCCGCTCAGACTTACAACTGCATTTGAGCTATTCGGATGCAGAACTACTTTTCCCGAAACATCAAAAACAACAATATCAAATTTTCCATTTTCCGGCAGAACACAGTTGATGATATCGGAAGCCGGATTAGGATACAAGGCCAGCAGTCCGCTTTCAGAAACATATTCATCAATCCCTGTTGTGATGCAGATTTCGGTACTTTCGCAGGTGCGCGCCCAAGTAGTATCGAGCCCGAAAACACGATAACAATAGCTGTGATATTTCGGAACGGTATCGAAAAATTCATTGGTTGTTACCGGGCGTGGCGTGAGCTCCCAAAAGTACCACTGCCCGTCTTTCGAGCCTTGCACATGATGCCAGATGTTTGTTGTATCATCTTCTAACCAGGTCAGGTGCACAATGCTGCTGTCGGCATTGTAGGGCAGTTCTTCGCGCCACAAACCATATGGCACACCCGGCTTTCCGCAGCCGTTGCTGTCGGTTTTGAGCACCCAGGCGTATTGTTTGTATTCCCAGGAAATAGCTGATATTGGATAGAGCCAACCGGTTGCGGCAACACCACCATCAGGAGAAAGAACCATGTTTTCCATGATATCCTGACTTGCCCAGACATTATTGTAACCCCAGACACCATCCTGATTCCGGTAAATACGCATCCAGACACTATCACCGGTTTCGGTTATTTTCATGAAGAAATTGTCCTGAAATGAACTGGATGGCTCATTGTAATTAAGCCCATCACCTTTGTAATACCAGCCCCAACCACAACCGCCCCCAAGAATATATCCACCCGGCACGGAAAGAATTTCTGATGAATACTGTACAATGTTCAACGGAAAATACTCTTTATCCCAGATTTTATTTCCCAATGTATCGTATTTGGCTACATACATTCTGCCATACGGTGCATCATTTATTGCTCCTCCTGATCCATACGGCCAGTAATAATCGCATTTCTCACCACTCAGCAACAACTGGTTATCTTTCGTTTTCGCAATTCCACCCAAATTCTGTCCATAGGTTGCAAGAACGATATTTTTATTAAGCACAATTGTGCCATCTTCTTTAATTCCGATAAGCTTTGTGTCATCAATATAACTTGAACTTCTCTTTTTTAATGCTAAAAAATAATATGTGTTGTTTATTTTAATTATGGAACTAACAACGAAAACAGTATTGTTCAATGGCAAAATAGTATCCCATTGTTTTGTACCAACCTGATCAATTTTCATGATGTATAAATCTAATTTTCCGGATGCGTTTAACGAGTCCGAACTTCCAATTACCAAGAAGCCTGAATCTGACGTTTCGATTATTTTATGTAAATAATAACCAGCTGTATCACCCCAACTTTTCATAAAAATCTGAGTTCCGCTTTGCATGTTGAGTTTTACGAAAAAACCATGTTGTGGTTGTGATGTAATAGCTCCGCAATATGCGAGACAACTATCTGATGTTAATACAAGATCGCTATTGGTCCCATTCCCTTCAGCTCCAGTATAGTATGGATGAACCCACTGCAGAGTGTTGCTTGTATTATATCGGGCAATATAAGACTGATATTGATTTCCAAGAACAGCATCTTCTGAACTATATAATAAAAAATAACCGGTGCTGTCAAAATGCAAGGCGCAGCCATATGAATAATTTGTATCCAGTTCAGGATAAAGCCGGTAAAAAGATTGTGTTTGTGCAGAAATATTCTGCACAAACACAAAGGTGATAAATATTAAAGTGATAACCAATCTCATGATTATCGGGTTACAACAATTTTGTCAATGGCAATGTACTGTCCGCAGGATTCAATATACACATAGTAAGTACCCGTTTCAGACGGGGAACTGAGTTCAACATCACCTATGCATTCATTCACCCTGATTCGCGATACTTCTTTTCCCATGACGTTGTGAATTACCAGGAACATTTCAGTGCATGCTGATTCAACCTCATAATGCACAGTGAACTTTTCGGACGCAGGGTTTGGATAACATGTGATAAGACCCTTTTCGATTTCCGGTTGATTACCGGATGAATATGCAATCATACTGCGGTTATCTGTTTCAGGCATTGGAATCAATGTAAGTTCAGCAAATAAAGTATCGTTCAGTAATTCCAAAGTGTTTTTAGCATAAACAGCCCCATATTGCAGCGTGTCATTGGCTATTGATTGAAGAACCTGCATCTTTGAACTGTCTGACAATAATGACAATTCTTTTCCCGGTAAATCCGCTGTAAGAATATTCATTCTTTGTTTTTCAGAATATGAAACAAGATCTGCATCAATATTGACTAAGCTGTCGAGTGTCTGATTTGCTTTTGCAAAATGACGGGAACTAATGTAAGCAGACACCAGATTTAACTTCGAATTTTTGGTTGTTGCCTGCTCAAGAATATTCATCACACTGTCCATCGGATTAACTGTGAGTGTATCATTCAGATAGTAACGAACAAGATCAGATTCAAGCACTTTTTCTGTATATTCATAATAAGCTATTCCATAAGGAAGCTGATCTCTGTCTGACATTTCACTGGTCTGCAATGCAGCAATCTGATTTCGGATACCTTTTGGAAGTGGTGTTTGCATAGCTTGAACAGCCTGATAAACATCATCGCTTAATGGTGAATTGGCGGCAAGAATCTGTTGCATTGTGCCGGGCGACAGCGCATTCGGACGTTCAATAAGCGTCAAAAGAACTTCATCGGATAAATAAGGCGAAAATTCAAGCATGGTCTGAAGCATTTGCCCCTCTGGAATATTGCTCTGCGCAATTGAAACTAACAAATTGGTCTGTCCACCATCAATCAGATTGTTCAACTCTTCTTTCTTTGTACTCACTACCTGCAATTCAGTCCGTATTGCGATGGGATTGAGAATTGTTCTGTCAGGACAATCAGAAGATGAATATGTTATATTGTCTATAAGGGGAGGAGAATAAGTCTGCAGCATCGGATCATAACATTCAGGCTGCCAGTGAGCACCTGAATAATTTGCATGCATAATAGGATACTCGATAGGAGCCTTGGTAGGATCCTCGGTAGGATCCTCGCTTGAATACCAGTCAATTTTAAACTGGTTTTCGTCTCCTGTACATGTAGCAGAATACCAGTTTCTTGATAAGGTCTTCGCGTTAAACGAGTTGGCAAAATACAAACCCTGCACAGCACTAATGCCAATATTAGGATTTGATTTTGGCAAAACAGAAATATCATAAGTATTACCGTTGAATGTTTCACAATTAAATTTAAGACCATCGGATAGATATAATCCGTCATTGTCATTTAGCGCTACAATTCCAGAGTATAAATCAGTAAATGTGTTTCTGTATATTTCATTACTGCTGTTTGCGCCATTTCCGGTGTTTGAGTTGTTTACATAAATACCAGTCCAGCCTCTGTTTCCTGAAGTTGGAGACATGAAATCATTCCCCTCAACCTGAAAGCCATTACATTGATTCAGGTACAAACCATAACCATACTCATTTGTCATCATGTGGAAAGTATAGTCATCTACGATGAAATCGTTATTAATTACAGTCGGATATTCCATTCCGGAGAAATAAACACCAAAATGGCATAAATCAAAAACAGTATTCTTAACAGTAACTGCTTTTAATCCTGGGGTTGAAGAAGACCTGATTCCATAATGAAGATTGATGAATCGGCTTTTCTGAGCATTGCTGCACGGAATTGTTGGTGACAAGCAAATCTGATCAACGGTATATGAAGCATTAATGCTGTATATGCCCATTCCAAGTGACAACAAATTGGCGCTCGGATTTGTGTTTTGGAATGTGTTTCCGTATAATTTCACACCATTTACTTCATTCATCGAAATAAAGGCATATGGTCTGATACCGTCCGGCAAATCTTTTGTCGTTTCAAATGTACAATTCCTGATAGTGCTCAAATTTGGCAAGCTCGAACCTAAAGTGGGATGAACATTGTTATACGTCAGGAATTGAATTCCTCTTCTGCAATTACGGAAAGTACTGTTCACTGCTTTAATTATTCCACCGGTCTTGCTCCAATCCCAGCTACTCATATCTTCAACATTACCGATAGTAGTAATTCCATCAATGGCATTTTCAATCACAGCGCCGTTTTTTAAAATTACCTGACCCTGTGCGCCGGGTGTAAGCTGGCTCAGACTTGAATTACCCTGGAGTTCGATGCCTTGCCAGAGTTGGTCGCATAAACTTGTTAAAGTTGACCCGTCTATAACTAATTTTGCGCCTGGTTCAACAATGATTTTGCTGTTTTTATTAAAACTAAAAACACACTGATCCAATTCCAAAGTTGAATTATTGGCAACAATTATATTCTCATTAAAACTATTATTTCTGAATTGAATATGACTATCATAATCGATAACTAAGTCATTAGGAAAATCAAATAAAACAAATTCATTACACAAATAAGTTCCACATGGTTCTATGTGCTGCAGATTTAAAATCGGATTTGTCCCAATATTATATCCTTGATTTAAAATGATTTTATCAGGATAATTAATAAAAGCCCCTTCTTCAATGCAAATGTATCCACCATCATTGACTATAATTTGAGAGTTGTTATTTAAAGAAATTATTGAATTTGCCTGTATAAACAATGTTCCTCCGCTTTCAACAATAATTTTCGAATTATTAAATAATGTGAGATTTTGCCCGGAATTTATCTGAACTAAACAGTTTGCACCAACATAAAGGTCTGCGCTTGTATAATACCCTCCAAAATCAATGCTTCCGTTACGTACAACTAATTGCCCATCGCCGCACAGCCAATATGAATCAAGAGTATTTGGAACGATCTCTATATTGTTGTATAAATAAGTAGGATTAAACTCAATCTTTGTATTACTATTGGTTGCAACATTTCCAATAAAATGTTGGTCAGTAATATGGGTGTCATCTAAAGTACTACCCCAGTATTTATAGTTGTTGCTATTACTATTATTAAGATTTGATATGTGATATGTGTCTATCCACCCCATGTTTATTAAACAATTAGCTACTTCATTATATGATTGATTGCAAAAAATGAAGTCAGATGAAATATTATTTCTGTTATTTTCAACAAGATATTCCCCAATATCCCATACAATCCAGTTTTCTCTAAATGCGCGGCTAATATCACTTTGTTTTTGACAATCGTTGTCAAAATCTTCCAATAAGGCAAAATAGTAATCCTGCACAGTTTGAATTGATGTTTGCTCGTCAATTAATGGCTGGCATAGTTCAGCTATCGAAAACTCAATATCATCAATTGTTTCCCAATTAGGGTTGATAGATCCCACAAAATATCCACCTATATCATTATATCCTGGAAAATCATGCCCCCCTATATGGATTACTATTGGCAAATTTTTTTGAACACCGTCCCAGAGATCGTATAATGCTGTTGAAATATAATATTCAGATCTAATCCCTGAAGCAATATTTCCAGATGAATAATAATTAACATTTTTTTGCTCAGATATCGGAATATTGCTTTCCACGCCAAATTCGCCATCGTCTGCTCTATATACTGCATCTAAAATGAACTCGACAAAATTTGCCCAAGCTTCACTCCAAACAATGTGACTTGTGTTTTCAGATTGCCAAGTATGAGTAAAACAATCTTCGCCAAAAGCAATATTCATTTGGTTTCCCTCTAGCCTCCACATTACAAAATGACCAAATTCATGATAAACAATATTTTCGTTTCTTCCATGGCCTTCGAAAAAGTGCAGAGTGAATTCATCTTGAAGGATGTTATACTCTGGGGGAAATGAATACGAATTTGTCGCATTTGCCAGGACCTTCAAAACAATTGTTTTTATATTGGTAAAGCTTTCGTCAATAAAATATTTACAACCATTTCGGACATAATGAACAGCAGTGAAAGCTTCATTTTCATTGTATGGGCTTATTGTAATTTGCCCTATGTTTTGGTTATTATTCTGTTCAGGTGCAGACCAAGATACTGGTCGAATCGCATACCTGTCTCCAAGTAAAGATTTCGTACACCTTACGCTATAAGCGTTCTCACTTTCTGAAATAAACTTTAAAGATAATTCAATATTGTCCCCTTCAGAAAACTGATTCTCGGAATATGATAAAGTAAACTGTCCATTTTCATCAGTATATCCTGATGCAAAAGTTTGATAAACACTAATATTGAAATAAACATCCCTTTCCTGTAGCAACACTTTAATGCCACGCAACGGAATACCAGTGTTTGTTTTAAACACTCCTGATATAGTTCCGCTGAAGATTTTTCCAAAAAGATTTTTTTCAGCGTCTAAATACAGAGAGTCTGCACCATCACCCAAATGAATGAAATAAGAAATTGAGTCCAATGGAACAGGGGTCATTGGAATATAATATGGCAGTCCTGGAATATTAACTTCTCTGAAATTATCCGCATTGTCATTTTCAGCTGGAGTATTAATATTTTGCCAATTAATAACTTGGACGTTTGATTGTGGAATTGAACTTTCAGAAACAAATATTCTTGGTGAATTTGGGATTAAGTCGCTTGCCCAGATGCGAGGTAAATTTACAAAATCACTGATGCTCCATATTTCAATACTGTTATAGGATGTGAAGAAAACTTTTCCGGAAAATTCAATTTTGGAAGTATCCTCGTTACTATTACTAATGTATGAACACTCAACTGAAATATTTTGAGGATATATTGGTAAAGTACTTTCAAGTGGATAATGGATTATTGCTTGGAAACAAAATGAGTCTCCGGGTAGCATCAAAATTGGAAGACTTTGAGATGACTTCTGGCTGTACCAGTTAGGCGGCAAATTAATTTTATAATCAGGTAGAATCTGGCAAGTATCATATGCGTAAATAGTGAAAGAACAAGCAGCCGCACCTGAAATTGATGTGACTTCGGAACTGTTTATTTTCCCAAGAATAGAACTCGTTTTTTGTGAATACACGAATGTTACAGCTGACAAAAAAATTGCTATTAATAAAACTGTTTTCATTATTGGATTGTTTTAACAAGTTTGATTAAATGGTTGTTGTTATTTGACAAATTAAATATTTCGCTTCTAACCATACCAACGTTTTTCGCCCACCAAAAACGAACAGTATCAGAATTTCCCACAGGATAATCCAATTCACAAAAGAAAACGTTATTGTATAGAGAGTCATTAATGTTTTTTGATGGAAAAAAAGCCGTTTCATAATAATAATTAGTATTTTCAAACAACAAAACGCCTCTCCAATATTCATTAAAATCAATACTGTATTCAGAATAAAGCCCTCTGCTTCCATAGAAAACACTGCTACTAAAAAATGTGTCTTCAGAAGCAAATAAAAAATGTTGTAATAACACCTCGTAAAAATTAGGGTCTTCGGTATATTGCTCTAAATCTGTGTTCTGGGACACTAATTCAATGGTGTCATTTTTATTGTTCAAAGAATCGTAATAAACCCAACGAGTACCTTCGTCAAACATAATATATGGTTTGTATTCCTCGGGAATACGATACGTTTCTGGTTCCCGGCACGATTGCACAAATATGAGCAATAGTAATGAAATCATTATATAACTCAGTGACTTCTTCATAATTGAAAAATTTTCTCAAATATACACCAAAATATTTCCAAACCCAATGCTTTATAATTTTTGTTTGATGGAACAACTGAAAATATTCGATAAAGCACATCGAATGATAGTTTAAGCTCCACTGCCAAATATCCTTATGCGTCTGATCAAATAGTTCCCTTGTTTTTTATTCCTGCTGCAATATGCAATTGCAATCACATTACTTAAACAAAAAAAGTTGGATTCTTTATTTCATTAAAAATGCCAAACTAAACTACGGATTCACATCATCAAAAAGAGATTGATTGAACAATGTTATAATCATTTCATTTGAACCCGAGTCATATCCTTTCAAAAACCTCCCATAATAATTCATTTTACCCAGAAAATTTTCAGCCAGAATTCTGGTTTCACAAATTTGAACTCATTTTTAGCTCGGGAATTACCCTTCTGTTCATTTTTTTCACCAATAGGTATAGGATTTTTACCATTCTGATCAGATGAATGGCTTGATTTTACTGAAATTGTACCGGAAATCACCGGAATTTTGATTTTTTGCCATTTTTCACCTCTTTTTTCAGAATGTTCATTGTGCTGAAATGAACATTTTGCTCTGAAGTGCTTATGAACTCGCGGTTACGTGATGTTCAAAATCATGGAAACAGCTCCTGACAATCTTTCAGATGAGGCTTGACAGGCAAGAGGTCGGCAGTTCGAACCTGCCAAGACTCACAAAAACGAAAATCGGTTTCAGACCTTGTGTTTGGGGCCTTTTTTTATGGGCTTTTGGCCATAATTTTGGCCTTTAAATTCAAGCGGTTTACACATGGTTTACACATTTGTCTTTTGTTTAGTTTCTTCGGGAAAAGAATGTATAATTGGAGATGTTTTTTAATGAAAAACCTGAGAACGAGCAAATCGAACTGTCCATTTTTCAGCATGAAGGAACTCTCAATCTTATAAAAAAAGAATTCGAAAGCAGACTATTGATTTGATGATTGATAAAATACGAAATCTCACTGTTTTTTTAAGAAAGTAGTATTTGGAAACAGTGTGTACTAAAAAACTAAAAATCCCCTTAGAAATGTCCAAATGATCCGGAAATAAATCCATTTTAGGATCATTTTTGGTTCAAAAGAGGTCTATTTTTGGCGTTTTTCAGTCTATTTTTGGTCTATTTTTGTCCATTTCGGGCGAAAACCGGTTCAAAACTGGTCTATTTTCGGTCTATTTTCAGACGATTTTCAGATGATTTTTGGTCGATTCCGGAAAATTTCCGGATGTGTCTAGTCCTGAAATATGTTTAATCAGGTAAATTAAGACTAATGCGAAAAATAGCAATTAATTATTGCAAACTTACAAATGTTCACTATATTTGCGTGTTCATTGACAATGAAGTGCCCCTATTGATTGAAAACGTAAAGACACTAATATGTATCGAAACAATGATTATATTTATGATGCAGTAGCTCAATTGGATGATCTAAGTGGTATTCCAATAACTATTGAAAGTGGCCGAAAGGGTTATGATGCCATATTGACTATTAACAAAGTCCAATTTGTGGTAATCAGCAAGGCTGAAGTAAGGGCTGCTAACAAGGGCCTTGTTTATGCTCATATAAAAGAAACCAGTGAAAAAACTCAGAGACCTATTGTTGTTGTTGCGAAATTTATTGCAAGTGACATTGCAAAAGAATTCAGGGAAAAGGGTACTAATTACATTGATGTAGCTGGCAATGGATATATTAAAAATGATAATCTCGTGATTTTCATTACAGGCCAAAGACCTCAAACAGCCCTTAAAACCAATCAGGCCCGGGCTTTTCAAGAAGCCGGTATCAAATTGATTTTCAATCTGCTTTCTGACCCTAAAAACTTGACGGTATCTTACCGTGAACTTGCAGAAAAAACAGGTATTGCAATTGGATCTGTAAGCAATGTCATGAAGGAACTCGAAAGCTCTGGCTTTATCCTGAAAACCAATAGCAAACGAGTGTTGAAAAATAAGCCGGAGTTATTAAAACGCTGGTTGCTTGCATATAATGACGTCCTCCGCCCAAGACTCGTTAAACGAAGAATGCGATTTGCAGAGAAAACCCAATATATGAAATGGAAAAGTGTTTTGAGAATAAGTCATGAGGGTAATTTTTTGTGGAGTGGTGAACCTGCAGGTGCCATACTTACAAATTATCTCAAACCGGCCGCATTTACTCTTTATACAGATAAGAATTGGCAGGAATGTGCAAAGTTGTTTAATATGATACCCGATGAAAACGGGGATATCGAAATCATGACAATTTTTTGGGATATCGAAAACTATAAAAACGATAAGCAGACGGTTCCCCCAATTATTGCTTACACGGATTTAATTAATACAGGCCTTGATCGGAATATTGAAACTGCCAATCTGATACTCGAAAATGAACTACCAAATATCAAGTAAAAACTTCGATCAGCCTTTATTGAAGCCACTTTTGGAAGAATTGACTGGGTTCTTTGATTCAATCGACACAAAATTCTTTATTATTGGTGCCACTGCCCGTGATATGATAATGGATGCTCATGGTGAGAAATCAAGCCGTACAACCCGTGATCTCGATATTGCCATAGCTATTCCGGATTGGAAGAAATATGCAGATATTGAGGAAGGTCTGTTAAAACTGAAGGATTTCCATAAAGATAACTCCCAAAAACAGAGATTTATATTCCAGGAATTTTACACTTTGGACATAGTTCCGTTTGGCGAGATCATGAAGTTGGATGATAAGATTTTCTGGCCACCCTATGAGCAAATTGCAATGTCTGTTCTCGGCTTCGATGACGTGAGCAAAGCCACAATTGAAATCGTAATTGATGATCATTTGACCTTAAATACCGCTTCATTGCCGGGGATATTTTTATTAAAAATTGTCGCTTGGAAAGAGAGACATTTGATGAGAATAGATGATGCAGATGACATTGGGTTTATTCTGAGGAATTACTTTTATATAAACGAACCCCGGATTGTATCTGACCACATATTTGTATGATGACCCGGATTTCACAACAACAACGGCTGGAGCAATGTTAATGGGAAGAGATATTGGGGCTATGCTACAATCAAATTTTGAAACAAAACAAAAAATAAGTGCAATTTTGGAAAGTGAAATTGCCATGGAAGAAGAGAGCAAACTCATTAATCATATCCTTGAAACAAACAGGATTTTGAAGTATGAAGAAGTGAGAAAATGTATTTCGAATGTTGCAGCTGGTATTAACCATAAATCAAATTAAGAGGGAGTGTTCAAAAAAGTGTGTCATTTCAGACACAACTGATAAAATTCAGGGCAACGCAGGTGCTGCTTTGCATAGGTTTTTTCACACTCTCTTAATATTTTTTTCTACATTTGAGAGCTAAAACGATGTCATAACTATGAAGAATGTAAAAGAATCCGCGAACTTTATCTGGTCCATTGCCGACCTGCTGCGCGGAGAATACAAACAAAGCGACTACGGAAAAGTAATACTACCACTCACTGTGCTCAGGCGGCTTGATTGTGTGCTGGAAAAATCGAAAGACAAGGTGCTGGAGAAATTTGCACAGACTAAATCAATGAAAATTGAGAATCTTGATCCCATTCTGAACAAAACTGCCGGATATAATTTTCACAACCGCAGCAAATTCGATTTCAATAAACTCGTAGCCGATCCGGCAAATATTGCAGCCAATCTTCGAAACTACATCAATGGTTTTTCGGCCGAAGCCCGGGAAATTGTCGAACAATTTGAATTCGAAAATCAGATTGTAAAACTGGATGAAGCCAATCTTCTCTTCATTGTCCTCAAGCGTTTTCAGGAAGTTGATCTGCATCCCGGCCGCATCAGCAATATCGAAATGGGATACATGTTCGAAGAATTGATTCGGAAATTCTCGGAAATATCGAACGAAACCGCCGGAGAACACTTCACACCCAGAGAAGTTATCCGCCTGATGGTAAACATTCTTTTTCTCAACGACCGCGATGTACTTACCAAAAAGGGCATCACTAAAACCATTTACGACTGCTGTGCCGGTACGGGTGGCATGTTGTCGGTTGCCGAAGAATATCTGCATGACCTCAATCCCGATGCACGTCTTGAAATGTTCGGACAGGAGCTCAACCCCGAGTCATATGCTATCTGTAAATCGGATATGCTCATCAAGGGCCAGAACGCCAGCAATATTAAAAAAGGCAATAGTATTTCTGAAGATCATCTGAGCAACCTGAAATTCGATTACCTCATCACCAATCCGCCGTTTGGCGTGAAATGGGAAAAGTACGCAAAGAAAGTGAAAGACGAACACGAACAGCTGGGGCACGGTGGCAGGTTTGGAGCCGGTTTGCCAGCCATGACCGACGGTTCGTTTTTATTTCTGATGC
>Ga0116172_10003826_pt1 | contig 12415 bp, 13 predicted proteins | sample AD_UKC083_MetaG_FD_89799 | JGI IMG/M metagenome (GOLD analysis project Ga0116172, IMG submission 89799) | Active sludge microbial communities of municipal wastewater-treating anaerobic digesters from USA - AD_UKC083_MetaG | ecosystem: Engineered > Bioreactor > Anaerobic > Digestate | place: USA...
CCTTTCCACCATTTCCAACCTGTTTTTACACTACCTGCTCTTTCTAAAATGATTTCAGGGTGAGCAATTGAAGTAAAGAATGGAATTTTAATTAGTATCATGAATAATGCAAACATACTTACAATCGCAGAAAAAGTAGCTACTAATACCAATACTTCTTTGATTGCAAATACTTGATTAGCATTGTCCAAGGTTGTATTTATACCAATTGTTTCATCAAGCCAATCAATCGTTGTTCCAATTGCTTTTTTATTGTGAGTTAATAAACGATGATTGGTTAGTATCAATTCACGACGACGCGCAGAACCATTTTCAAAGTCACCATAAGTGGTATTCCACTTTCCAGTGCCTAAAACTATTCCTAAAAACTCGCTTGTTATTTCGTTTTGAATAATGGAATCATTGACAGTTTGTTTACTATAATCGCGGAACATATTAAATTCGTCCCATTTTGCTGTTAATAGTAAAACATTATTAAAGTGAATATTCGTACTGTCATATGCTTCTTTGGTGAACAACTCACCAGCTTGAAGAATCGTTGCTTTTGGTGCTATCTCATTTCCAGAATAAGCAGCACTGACACTCCATGAAGCCCAAGTTCCCATAGAATGACCTGAAACAGCCATCTTTTTATTATTAACATAGGGTAAACTAGACAAATATGCATAAGCAGCTATTCCTCCCATGGAAGAATCTAATAGTTGGTTCCCATCATCATCTTTTGAATACTTATCTAAGAAAAACTTCATATTTGAAAAGTTCATCATGATTTTATATCTTGTAGGTCCCCCTATCTCAACAAATGTTTGATTATCTTCCGATTCAGTTCCATAATTAACTGTAACTTTGTGGTTCACATATCCGCGATTAACCAAACTGATAGTGGTAGCTCCATGACCAAACTCATCAATTGCAAGAACTACAACTCCTCTTCTTGCTAATTCTAAAGCATAAGCAGCTGAGGTTTCATGATCGTTTTGATAACCATGTAATAAAAGTAAAGCACTTGCTTGATTAGTCGAAGTTGCTGTTTTGGGAATATATAACTTATAAGCAATTTCTCCTTCTTTTTCTTCACCATCCATGGTCTTAAATGTTGTTTCTAGCGTTCCAACACTAACATCGATGTTTCCAAAATCTTTTTGAATACCATTTGCAATCGCCATTGCAATGAATACAAAAGCAACCAAGGATAACAAAAAGATAAAAGCCTTTAAATTTTTCCTAATAAAACGCATATAAATTCCTTTCTTTTTTGTTTAAATGAGAGCGTTTTCTCATCATATATTAGAATTTTATCACTTAATTAAACTCCAGTCAACCATTGTTCTTGTTTCCTCTCTCAAGTAATAAAAAGAGCCATATAAATGGCTCGTATTATTGTTCAAAAGAACATTGAAAAGAACATAGTTCTTTCTTATCGATAATTCTTGTTGAAATAATTTCTTCCTGCAACCAATGCTTCATTATTCAACGCTATCAAGTGAGCTTTACTCTCACCAAATAGTTTCGCTAATAATTTAATAATCAACTGATCATCAAACAAGTGTGTTTTTTCAAGATATGCTCCTAATATAATCATATTGGCTACCTTGAAATTACCTAATTTCCCTGCAATTTCATTAGCAGGTATGTAATAAGCTTCAATATCTGTTCTACTTGTTTTTTGATCAATCAATGATGAGTTGATAAATAGTTTCCCAAGAGGTGCTATTTTATTTTCAAACTTTTCAAGCGATGGTTTATTCATCACGATTATGGTATCCGCTTTTGAGATGACTGGAGAATTAACTGGGTTTTCAGAAATTGTGACGGAACAATTTGCCGTTCCTCCTCTAGTTTCTGGTCCATATGAGGGGTACCATAAAGTATTAAATCCCCGTTCATTCGCTGCATAAGCCAATAATTGCCCGATTAGCATGACGCCTTGACCACCAAATCCAGCACATATAATCTTTTCAGAAATCATCCTTTAACCTCCTTTGTATCATCTCTAAACACACCAAGAGGGTAATATGGAATCATATTTTCTTCCGCCCATTTCAATGCTTTATTTGGTGTCATTCCCCAGTTTACAGGGCATGTAGAGATAAATTCAATTAAAGAAAAACCTTTTTGATCAAATTGTGTTTGGAATGCCCGTTTCACCGCTTGCTTTGCTTTTCTTACATGAGCAGGATTATGAACCGATACTCTTTCAATATAAGCAGCTCCAGGAATAGTTGCTAGCAATTCTGACATTCTAATTGGCATTCCCGATTGTTCAATCGTACGCCCAAATGGAGATGTTGATGTTTTTTGTCCTATCAATGTCGTTGGAGCCATTTGTCCTCCTGTCATTCCATAGATAGCATTATTCACAAATATTACTGTAATCTTTTCTCCTCGATGAGCAGCGTGAACGATTTCTGCAGTTCCAATGGATGCTAAGTCTCCATCACCTTGATAAGTAAAAACGATACGATTCGGTATTACTCGTTTAATACCTGTTGCAACTGCTGGACCACGCCCATGTGCTGCTTGAACCATATCACAATTGAAATTATTATAGTTTGTTACGGCACAACCAACAGGAGATATCCCAATTGCTTGATCTATTAAATTTAATTCTTCTAATACTTCTGCAACAAGACGATGAATAATTCCATGAGTGCAGCCCGCACAATATGAAAATTCATTATCAGTTAAGGCTTTTGTTCTTTCAAAGACTATTTTACTCATTTTACTAGTCCTCCTCGCATCTTCATGACCGCTTCCACAATCTCTTCTGTTTCTGGAATCATACCTCCACTGCGACCAAAGAAAGAAATAGGTAAACGTCCTTTATTGGCAATCTTTACATCATCAATCATTTGTCCCATCGATAATTCACAAGTTAACAACCCCTTTACCGTTGGTGATAATTGATCAAAAGCAATCTCTGGATAAGGCCATATCGATATCGGTCGAATTAATCCAACTAAGATGCCTTGCTCTCTGAGAATTTCAATTGCACTGCGACAAATACGCGCCATGGTTCCATAGGCAACAATCATTATTTCCGCATCGTCTCCATGCACTATTTCATATCGCTGTTCGTTTTCTTTCATTTTTTGATATTTTGTGTGGAGTTTAATACAATGCTCTTCCAGTTCTGGAGTATTTAAATAAAGAGAGTTTACAATGCGTCGTTCTCTTTGTCCCATAGTTCCATCTGTTGCCCAATCTTTTTCTGAAATTTTGTGTTTTTTAATTTCTTTGTCAACATCTACTGGTTCCATCATTTGGCCAATTAATCCATCAACAGCAATCATCACAGGATTTCGATATAAATCCGATAAATCAAATGCTTCTTTAATAATATCTACTGTTTCTTGAAGCGATTCAGGAGCAAAAGCTAAACAATAATAATCTCCATTCCCTCCTCCTCGTGTCACTTGTTTATAATCCGATTGAGAAGGTTGAATTCCTCCTAATCCTGGTCCACCTCGCATCACATTGATGATAACACCAGGTAATTCAGAACCCGCCATATAGCTGATTCCTTCTTGCTTTAAAGCAATCCCTGGTGAAGAGGAAGAGGTCATCACTCGAACGCCTGCTGCACTTGCACCATAAACCATATTAATTGCTGCAATCTCTGATTCTGCTTGTAAGAACACTCCACCATATTCCTTCATATATCGAGATAGATATTCTGGGAGTTCACTTTGTGGTGTAATCGGATAACCGAAAAAGGCTTTACAACCTCCTTTTAAAGCAGCTAAAGCCATCGCTTCGTTTCCTTTCATCATCAGTTTTGCCATATATATTTTCCCCCTAAGATAATTTTTTCATTTGTTTTAATTGTCATATCTAAAGATGCTATTAATCCAATCGATAGACTGTAATAACTACATCAGGACACATGGTCGCACAATTTGCGCAACCAATACATTTTTCCGGTGTATGAATGCGCATAGGTTGGTATCCTTTTGTATTTAATGAATGGGGATCTAATTCTAATAGATCAAGTGGACATGCAGCTATGCATAAACCACATCCCTTACAACGTTCTATTGCTACTTCAATTTTACCCTTTGCCATATGTTAATCTCCTTAAAGCCATTTTTCTCGTAATAATATCTTTAGGGGAAACTTTTCACCTAGGATATCAATTGGTAATTGTTGCATTAATGATTCCACTCCTGAAGTATAAACTACTTTAATCTTGGTTAATGCAACTACTTCTTCCATGATTTGATTCGAAGTTTTCATATCTTCGATTGTAGTACTTTTAAGATAATTGCTATTATTAATAAACCCAGTAACCTCTAATCCTGATTCGTTTTTTAATGCTTGCATCATTTTAAGTATTTGCTCCGCATTTCTTGTTTCTGGACGAAAGACATTGATGACCATCCACATTTCATAAGGTTTATCAACAATATCATCATAATATTGCTTTAACACCTTAATTCCATTGGTGTCGCCACCACAATCTAAGATTACTAATTTATCTCGTTTCACAATTCTGCCTTTAATCGCTGGGGATAGATAGGGCATATCTAATCCTTTGGTAGAATTATAAGTGTCGGAAAGCACTTCAATTTGCTGTTGCATTAGAATTTCTCTTGTTTCCCGTGAGCGAAAATAGGTGTTTATAATATCTAAATCTGCCAAACAAACTGATTGTTCTTTGGCTAGTTTTAGTGCAAGATTGACAGCAAATTCTGATTTTCCACTACCAAAATAACCAACGATAATAATTAAAGGGGCTTTCATTTACGTACTATATAATTGCTTCGAATATTACGAATTACTCGAATTCGCTCTTCTGCAAGATGATTGGCTGCTTGAGCAGGCGTAATTTCTTTTTCTTTTGCAATCTTAAATATTTCTAATACTTTATTATAGATTTTTTTCACTTTTCTTTTTGCTTCTTCAGAATCATATCCTAAGATTTCTTGATAAACATTGATGACTCCACCAGCATTTACAACATAATCAGGTGCATATAAGATTCCTAAATTTTGTAATGCTATACCATGACGTTCTTCTTTTAGAACATTATTCGCTGCGCCACAAATAATCTTAAACTTAAATTGAGGAATTGTTTCATCATTAATAATGGCTCCTAATGCACATGGAGCAAAAATATCATAGTTATCTTTAAAAATATCTTCGGGTGGAATAATTGTAACAGGAAAATCACTAGCTATACGATCAAGTTTTGCTTTCTTGATATCAGTAACAAATACCTTAGCGCCATCTTGTACTAGAAACTTCACGAGATTATAACCTACTTGACCAATTCCTTGAACAAGAACTTTTTTATCTTTTAATTCATCTGAACCATACATTTCTAGGCAAGAAGCTCTCATTCCCCAGTAGACACCTGATGCAGTAAATGGGGATGGGTCACCAGAAGTTTTCTTTAAACCAGTGATATTACTTGTTTCCATCGCGATGTAATCCATATCATCTGTATTGGTATTAACATCTTCTGCTGTAATATATCGACCATTTAACGATTGAACATAACGACCAAATGCACGCCAATAAGCTTCTGATTTAACCTTTTCTGGATCACCGATGAGAACGGTTTTACCTCCACCAAGATTAAGACCAGCAACCGCATTTTTGTATGTCATTCCTCTAGCAAGCCTTAAAGCATCCTCAACTGCCTCTTCTTCAGAAGCATAATTCCAAAGTCTCGTTCCACCAAGAGCTGGGCCAAGTGTTGTATCATGAATACAAGTAATCCCCTTTAACCCTGTTTCCTTGTCATAAAAATAAATTAATTGTTCATAGCCATATTTAGCCATATAGTCAAACTTATTCAAAATATTCCTCCTCCATTTTCATTCTTATTATAGCATATTTTGAAATTTTAGTAAACGCTTTCACAACATTTCTTAAAAAAAACTGATTACATAACTAGTCAGCAATAAATTCTTTTGCTACTTCCTCTTTTTTTAAAACTCTCAGTACTCCTTGGGCAAGAGAAAGCATTTCATTTTCCCCTGGGTACACTAGAAGTGGAGCAATAAAGATGACTCTTTCTTTCACTTCTTTCACAACATATTCACTATAAGCAAGGCCTCCAGTTAAAACAATATAATCAACATGACCCTTTAAAACAGTTGCACAAGCACCAATTTCCTTTGCTAATTGATAAATCATAGCATCAAAAATTAATTTGGCATAAGTATCTCCATTTTCGATGCGCTTTAAGATTTCTCTAGCATCGTTGGTATGCAAATAGGAAACAACTCCTCCTTTACCATAATTTTTTTGTCTGATTTCCTCATAACTATATTTACCAGAAAAACACAGTTGATATAATGGTCCTATTGGTACAGTACCACTTCTCTCTATTGACATTGGTCCATCTCCATCAAGTCCATTATTCACATCGATAACTCGTCCCTTTCGATGGCAAGCTACACTAATACCACTTCCCAAATGAGCAATAATTAAATTTAACTGTTCATACTTTGTCTGATGATCTAGTGCAACTTGGCGTCCAATTGCTTTATGATTTAAAGCATGAAAAATTGAGGTCCGTTCAATTTCTGCCATTCCAGAAATCCGGGCAATGTCTTCCATTTCATCGATAGAAACAGGATCGACAATATAAGAAGGGATTCCTAATTTCTTTCCTAAATCATATGCGATAACCGCACAAAGATTAGATGGATGCTCTCCTCTTGTTGTGTTAATTAAAGAATCAACCATAGTCTGATTGATGGAGTATGTCCCACTAATCAATGATTTCAATAATCCTCCACGAGCAGAAATAGCAGAAAGTGATCCCAATTCGATATTAGCAGTTTTTAATGCTGATAGAATCAAATCATGCCGATACTCTTTTTGGCTTACAATAGAAGGAAAATTGGCAAGTTCACTCATACTATGGCTAATTTTACTTTCCCACACCAGTTGTTCTTCGTCATAAACAGCAACTTTAGTTGATGTTGATCCTAAATTAATCACTAAAATTCTATTTGTCATAGTAATCTCCTATTATTTATTATTTTTGAAACTTTTTACTGCTAAGGCAATGGAATATAACTTAGATTCATGAGAATCAGCTCGTGATGTTAGAATAATAGGGGCTTTGGCACCCATAATAAGTCCCGCACTTTTAATTTTCTCACAACCAAACATCCAGCCTTTATATAAAGCATTTCCTACTTCAATAAATGGAACAATTAATATATCCGCATTCCCAGCAACAGGACTGGTAATATTCTTTGTTTGTGCTGCTTCAATGCTCAATGCACCATCAACAGCAAGTGGCCCATATAATTCACAGTCTGCTATTTCACCTTGTTCCCACATTTCTTTTAACTGGTTAGCTTTTAGTGTTGATGGCATTTTCTCATTCACTTTTTCTATGGCACTAATCACGGCTACTTTTGGTTTAACAATCCCAATCGCTTTTGCTAGTGAAATGGCATTAATCGTGATTTCTTTCATCTGAAGAACTGTTGGATCAATAATCATCGCCGCATCACTTAATAGAATCAAACGTTTTAATCGTGGTAGTTCGCAAACCATAATATGACTAATTACTTGACCTATTCTAATACCATAATCTTTATTTAAAACTTCTTTCATAATGATACTAGTATCAACTAATCCTTTCATTAAAATATCAGCTATTCCTTGATTAACTGCTCTAACAGCTAATTGACACGCTAATACTGAGTCTTTTACTTCAACTAAAACAAATTCATCTGGAACTTCCTTGTTCATTTTTTTGATTAATTGGATTATTTTATGAGTATCGCCAAATAATTGAAAACTACATAGCCCAAGTTCATACGCTTCGTAAATTGCTTTTAATACTTCCTCATCTTCGGGACACGCGACTGCAACTCTAATGTCTAAGAGCTTTCTTTCTTCGTTCAGTAGTTCTTTTAGTGACTTCATATTTACCTCCGTTTTTCTTAATTAGTCCCATTCTTATTATACAATATTTTATTTCTTTTTGCTATTGCTTTTGTATAATCGAAACGATAATTCAATAAAAAAAGGTTTATGGATCAAACATAATTGTGATTTTCATAAACCTACTATCTTTTCTATTCATTCATCGAATCATAGATTCTTCTAAACTGTGACTCTTTTCCTTTTAATACTTCAACAAGACCTGAATCAACATGTTCTCCTGCATCGCGATAGATAATATCCATCGCTTCTTCATGGGTGATAGGACCTTTATAGGATCGCATAGAACGAAGAGCATCATAAACCTTTGTTTTTTGCTTTTATGTTTTTTTTATGATTAAAACAAACACTTTAAGAACATCTTTGATATCTGTTGTAATCTTATTATACTTGATATATAATATTGTTGAAGGGAGCAAAATAAAATGAAAAAATTCTTATTATTAATACTTCTTCTTTTAACACCTAGTTTATTATCTTGCGTAGATACTTTAGAGGATTATTATGAAGTTCATTCTGTGGTTATTGATGGTGTGATTTATCGCTATATTGATCCAAGTGATGGAAAATCAACATTTCGTAGAGGAGATATGAATTCTGTAGGTACCTACTTCCTTTACATATATCACAAGGAAGAAGGAGAGACCTTTAGTTACGATAAATTCTTTATGCCTGCCTATGATCGATTTGTTGAGACGAGTATGAAAGATAAACTACAATACACACTAGCAAATGATGATATTGATCAATGGATATATCAATACTGGCTTGATTATGAATTTTGGAAAGAAGAAAACAAGAAAGAATAATATGACGTTTTAAACTATATCCTAAAGAAATACAGATTTTTATAAGAGAGATTACTCTCTCTTCAGACTGATGACAAACTACCTTTTTGTATTTTATAAAAAAGGCAGTTTTTTATTTTCCCCACGCGAGGTATAAAAAAGGGTATATTATAACAATATACCTCCACAAATGGTCTATATATGAAAAAAATCCCCACTTAGCAAAAATAAATAAATATAAAAATGTGAGCGTTGACTTTGTCAACGCTCTGAAGAGAGATTACTCTCTCTTTTTTTATTGAATTGTTATCTTATTTAAATTGAAAATGAGCAAATAGCAAATAAAATGTATTTACTTTTTAACAAAAATCCTTAATTGTACCTCTGTAGGGCTGTACTATTTTTGGCGAACAGGAAAATTCTCCCTTTCTACATGAAAAAAGGTCTTATACTTTTGTATCAAACCTGTGCTTCTTATATGTGTTAGCACGAATATTTTAATACAATCCTTACCCCTAGTCGATTTCCGTACCTTTGAGGCCAGTTCCGTACCCCTATAAATTTATGATTGTTTTTAGAGACACCTAAAATTTGAAGGCCTTATGTTTTGATTTTTTTGGGTTATTATATTATTCCTCAATTTTTGTAATAAGGTATTGTCTATTTGTATATTAGCTTTTTGATTAATAAGTAATTTCTCTTTATATTGGTACTTTATATATTTTATTAAATGAATTATGAATTTGTAAAATATCATCATAAATTTTTTGAATGGTCTTTTCACATTTTATAAAATCATAATCTTCTTTCTCTTTATCTTTTTCTATAGTTTGATAATATTGTAATATAATTTTAAATTCTTCTTTACTGCAATCTCTAGATATATCATATAAATTAATGTTAGCTTTCATGATTTCAGATCTTGAAATTTTTACAGTTTTTCCATTTTTAATTTTATTTAATTTGGATATTGTTGATATAAGTCGTATGCACATATAGTTTTCTCCTTATCATCTTTATAATTATTTTACAATTGTATAATAAAGCACTTTATGACAATTATCTTTTAATTTGAATCCATTAGCTATTTTAATTGCTTCACTTAGACCATTTGTAAAATAACCATTAACAAATAAGTTTACTTTATATAAATTAAACTCTTTATCTATTATGTAAGTTTCATATATATCAATCATTTGTTTTTTACTATTACTTGTTGACCCTTTTCTAATAAGATGTCCAAATAAATTAATTTTACCAAACTTAACCATTACTACTTCTCCATTAATTCCTTCCATTTCAGAAATAATACTTTCAGAGTTTCTTGCATTTAATACATTCCCTGTTATAGAACCCATTGGGTCTTCTTTATCAAAACCACATCCAAAATATTTTGATTCTTTAGTGTTAATATTATCAAGTTTGTTTAAAATATAACGAATAAAATCACAATAAGGCATATTTATCGTAACAGCATCTGTTTTTAATCCTAACATAAAATAATATGATGCTTTTATAAATTGTTTTTTATAAGAATATACTGTACCTAATAAAATATATGGTATAGCCATTTCTGCAAGCCAATTTAAATATGCGTCGTTTAATATATTGTGATTTCCTTTTGGCATATATGAACTAGATACGTTTAGTAAGACAAGCGACATTCTTTCTGCGAAATTTAAATCCTTTTTGCAGTTATAACATCCGAAAATAAAAGATATAATAACTAATCGTATATCATGTAATGTTTTACCATCGCTATTAAAACTATCAAATAAATACTTATCATCACAATCAATTATGTTATGGACTTTTTTATTATAATTAGGTAATACTTTATTTAAAATACAATTAAACTCATTTTCAGGTTTTGGCATCATACCTTCGTCACCAAATCCTGGAAACATTAATTGCATTTCTGCAAAAGTTTTTTCATTTATCTCTTGACCAAACATATTTATTAATGGTTTTTCATCATTTTGTGTTTTAATATCATCTAGTTCTTCATCTAATTCTAGTTCTTCTTCTAATTCCAAATCTTCATCTGATTCATCATCTTCTTCACCACACCACACTGATTCATTTACTGTAAAAATTGATTTAATAGTCTCTATTATTTCTTTCATATTAAATTCATTTCTTTTTTTATATGATAAATTAGCATATGTTTTAAATGTATCTTGAACATAATCGCATAAGTCGTCTGGTTTACTTATCAAACAACAAAAACATTTAGCAATCATCAAATCTATTTCATCAAAAGAATAATAATCCTTATTTTTTGGTGCAACTTTTGGAATAAAATCTATAATACTTTCACATATTCCATAATAATATTTAGGGTCTAAATTTTTATCATTCATATCAAGTGATATATTATCAATAAGATCTTGTATTTTATCTTCTTTTAGTTTAAGGGGCTTGTCTTCATCTTCTGCTATTGCTTCAATTATTAATTTAACATCTCCAGATTCCATTTTATCTCCATAGTCTATATAATCACCCATTGTAAAAATGAAATCAATAAAGCCTTTTCCTTTTTCTTTATTCCAATTCATCCTATCTATGATTTCATCTAATTCAGTAATTCCTTCATTAAAAATATCTACCAGTTGTTGTAATTCTTCTTCTGTAATTTTAAATGAATCTTCTATGAATATTTCGTCTTCATCTATCTTTGTCTCGCCTTTTATACTCTTTGTATCATCCTTTTTATTTTGTGTATTATTATTCTCTAAAAAAGGCCAATCATTTCTATTAGAATTAGGCTTCTCATTATCTGAAAACAATTGTATACAAATTCCAATAATAATATCTAGTACAAGTAATACTAATCCAATTACCCAAATATCCTTTCTATCAGCAAATGCTCCTATAATAATTATACCAATAAAAAGCATAGGTAATGCATATGTAATTTTTAATGCAGTTTTCATTTAATATCTCCGCCTTCTCTTTTATTTTTTTAAAAATTACTATCAAGTTTTGTTATAATGCTTAGCTTTTTGTTTTCATCAATGTTTGAATTAAGAACGAGTTCTTTAATCGTTTGTTTCTCTAAAGAACTAAACATATTATCATTCATGTAAAACCCTTTTCCTTTTCTATTTTCTATTTTATAGCCTGCTTCTTTAAGAGTTTTTATATACCTTCCTACTGTTTTTCTATCACAATATAGTTCTTTTTTAAAAACTTTATTACTTCCATTAATAATTACATTAGCAATAGCTTCTTGTGTTAATGGGTTATTAACATCTGTATTTTGTAAAATTTTTAAAACTAATAATAATAGAATTTTTTTATCTCTCTTCTTTTCCACTAATATTTTACCCTCCTCCATATATATTATAGCATATTAAGTGGGCTATTTTTAGACCATTGAATAAAATATATAAATTATTTTTGTTTTTTTCGATTATTAATTATTTTGCAAATCCAAACAAATAATGGCATAACCCCTCCCATAATTATTTCAACTGGAAGTGTTAGTTCCCAAGATAAATAAATAATAATTAAGACTAAAAAATAGCAACAAAAATATTGATTATCTTTTTCCAATTATCGTTAATATATAATCACTCTCCTTAATTATATTTTTTATTATCATCTTATCTACTAAATACATTTATTATCTCTTTAGCTTATTTGTTAATTGTAAAGCTATAAACATGTAAATGAGTTCAAACCCCACCTATTGTAAAAGGTTCAAA
>Ga0116172_10003834_pt1 | contig 12402 bp, 9 predicted proteins | sample AD_UKC083_MetaG_FD_89799 | JGI IMG/M metagenome (GOLD analysis project Ga0116172, IMG submission 89799) | Active sludge microbial communities of municipal wastewater-treating anaerobic digesters from USA - AD_UKC083_MetaG | ecosystem: Engineered > Bioreactor > Anaerobic > Digestate | place: USA...
CTGGGAGGTGGCCTGAAGGATTTTACGGCGGAGGAACTTGGCAGTATCGTCTTAAGAGGCATCGTCGACAAGACGAAGATCTGCGAGAGGGGTCTTCTGGATTCTGTTTTTGCCGGGGGGGCGTTTCCTGTTTCCCATGCCATCAACCCAGCCCGCTGGATAGTGTTGAACGCAGGCCTCCCTGTGACCACAACGGCGTCTTATGTGGAGATGCAGTGCGGGTCTTCCATTGACGGCATCAACCATGCAGCATGGAAGATCCTCAGCGGTGCGGCGGACTGTGTCATCGCCGGCGGTATGGAATCGTTCAGTCAGCTTTCTTTCCGGTATTCTTCCAGTACGCCCCCTTATCGTATCACGCCGCCGCGGCTTCTCGATTATCAACTTCAGCCGAAAACTAAAGAAGGGCGATTTTACGCTCCCTTTGAGATGGGATTGACGGCGGAGATTCTGGCGGAAAAGTACAGCATATCACAGCAGGCACAGGATGAGTTCGCGTTCCGCAGCCAAACCTTGGCCAAAGCATCAATCGAAGCGGGTTATTTTGTGGAAGAGATCATCCCGGTCCTTGTGTCCCAAGGGAAGAAAAAACCTCCACTCGAGTTTAAAGTGGATGAGCATCCGCGTCTGGAATCTCTGGAAAATATGGCAAAGCTGCCACCGGCGTTCAAGAAAGACGGAACCGTCACGGCAGGAAATGCCTCAGGGCTGAATGACGGCGGGGCATTCGTTCTCATGATGACCCTGGAGAAGGCGAAGGAGTGGGGTTATGAACCCATAGCCAGGTGGGTCTGTGGAGCAGAATACGGCATTGATCCCTCACTCATGGGAGTCGCACCGGCATACGCGATACCGATTGCTTTGAAAAGGGCGGGATTGAAGCTTTCCGATCTTGATGTAATTGAATGTAATGAAGCCTTTGCCGTTCAGAATCTTGCCGTCATCAAGGAGCTTGAGAATCAGATCGGGGAAAAAGTCAATATGGACAAATGGAACCCCTTGGGTGGGGCTATCGCATTTGGCCATGCCAACGGCGCGTCAGGTGCCCGGTGCGCCATGTTCGCCATGAGGCAACTGGTCCGCATGGGGGGCCAATACGGTATTTTCTCGACGTGTTGCGGAGGAGGGCAGGGTGTCGCTACAATCATTGAGAACCTGAAATCTTAGAGGGGCTCTTATACAACAAACAAAATAAATATTTCGTCATTCAGGAGGAAGCAATGGATTTTAGGCTCAGCGATGATCAGAAGATGCTTAGGGATACCGTCAGACGCATTGCGGAAACGGAATTTGTGCCGCGTGCGGCGGAGATCGATAAAACAGAGGAATTTCCCAAGAAGCATTTCAAGATTCTTTCGGAGAACGGTCTTCTTGGCATCCAGGTTCCAGAAGAATACGGCGGAGCGGGAGCCGGCATGGTTTCGCTCATTCTGACTGTCGAGGAAGTGGCAAGGTGCTGCGCGTCCACATCGGTTATCCTGACGACACAAGCCCTGGCATCGGATCCGCTACTTTTGGCGGGGACAGAGGAACAGAAAAAAAAGTATTTGAATCGATTGGCTTCAGGTACCTGTTTGGGCGCTTGTGCCATTACGGAACCCTCTGCAGGCTCCGATGTCAGTGGAATGAAAACGACGGCCAGGAAAGTCAATGGCGGCTACGTCCTAAACGGATCGAAGATCTTCATCACAAACGGTGGGGAGTCGGAGATCGTCACCGTGCTTGCCTATACCAACAGAGAAAAAGGCAACAAGGGCATCAGCATGCTGCTTGTCGAAAATGGTGACAAGGGGTTCACTGCGGGCAAGCAGGAGCACAAGATGGGCATTCACGGTTCTGACACACGGGAATTAGTGTTCGAAGATGTTTTTCTGCCTGACGACAGGGTGCTGGGCAGTGAGGGGATTGGATTTAAGGTCTTGATGCAGACCTTCAATTATACCCGTCCGGCTGTAGGGGCACAGGCTCTTGGCATTGCCCAGGGAGCCTTGGAAGCCGCCGTCAACTATGCGAAGGAGCGGGTCCAGTTTGGAAAGCCGCTCGCGTCTTTCCAGGGGATGCAGTGGATGCTCGCCGAGATGGCCTTGGGTGTCGAGACTGCGCGTACACTCGTTTACAGGGCGGCCTCCATGATTGATAGTGAGCCTGAATCTCCGGACATTCCCCAAATATCTTCCATGGCGAAATGGCATGCATCGGATGTCGCAATGAAGGTGACGACGGACGCCGTGCAGATTTTCGGCGGATACGGATATACCCGCGAGTATCCGGTCGAGAGAATGATGAGGGATGCTAAGATCACGCAGATTTACGAGGGGACCAATCAGGTGCAGAGAATGATAGTGGCTACGCAATTATTGAAATAGAGTTATTTGCTCGGTAAACCCTCAATCGCTATAAGTACTGATCAAAAAATCAGAATTGGGGACAAAATGAAAGGAATTATTATAATACCGGGGATGGGTGTGGAAGGCTTGGGCCAACTGATAATCACTGTGTGAAAAAATGGATATTCTCGATGCCATTTGAAAGCGCAAGAGTATAAGGGGCTACAAACCCGACCCCATTCCGAAGGCAGTGATCAGGGAGATTTTGGAGATTGCCATCCGGGCACCGTCTGCCATGAACACCCAGCCGTGGGAGTTTGTTGTGGTGGCAGGGGAGCCTCTCCGTAAAATCCGGGAGGGGAGTGCGGAAAAACTCAATGCCGGCGAAATCCCACAGCCGGCCACGTTATAGGATGGACGAACGACAGCATCTATCGGGTACGACAGGTGGATCTCGCCAAGCATATCCTTCAGATCATGGACATTCCCCGGGAAGACCAGGTGAAACGGGCTATGTGGATGGAGCGAGGTTTCCGCTACTTCGATGCCCCCGCTGCCATCGTCATCTTCGTCGACAAGACATTGACTGAAACAGGACCGGTGCTTGATGTGGGTGCCGTCATGCAAAACATCTGTTTTGCTGCGTTGCATTTCGGACTCGATACCTGCATCCATGACTAGGGCGTCATGTATCCGGATGTGGTGAAGCGATACACTGGCATCCCGGAATCGAAACGCCTCATCATCGCAATCTCTATGGGCTATTCGGATGAAGAGAGCATCGTGAACACGATTACCAGTACCCGTAAGTCTATCGATGGTCTCACACACTGGATCGGATTCCCCTGACTGAAACAGTTGACCTCCCCCCCTGAATCCGGTCCGGTTTTTATTTTAGGATTCTGACATAATCATGGATCATGATTAAGGAGGGTAGGATGAGTCGAAAGCGTTATACGGCAGAACAGATTATCGAGTTATTACCATGCAGAAAATGTTATATCCCGACAGCGTGATGGTCTATGGCGTATCCAGTTCACCAAACAATCTTGGCCGGAATACCGTGGAAAATCTTGAGCGTTTTGGTTTCCAGGGGACCGTTTATATGGTCGGCCATGAAGGAGGTGAACTGAATGGGCGGAGAATCTATCAGCATATCGAGGATATTGAGGCTGTTCCTGATCTGGCAACGTTTCTGATTCCCTCGAAAGCCATTCCCTCCGTGCTTGAACGGTGCGGGAAGAAAGGCATTCACTATGCCTTGATCCAGTCCGGCGGTTTTTCGGAATTCTCCGAAACGGGTCGGGAACTCGAAGATGCGCTGCAGGACATTTCCCGGCGATGGAATATCCGCTTTATCGGACCCAATTGCATCGGCGTCATCAACCTGGACAACGGGCTTGTTCTGCCTTTTTTCCCGATATTACCTGATAGCATAAAGAAGGGTTCCGTATCCCTCATCTCACAGAGCGGCGGCGTGGTGTTGGATAGCGGCCGGTTGCTCACGCTGGAAAATATCGGTCTCAACAAGGCCATCAGTATCGGCAACAAGCTGAATTTAGACGAGTGTGATTGCCTGGAATATCTGATCACCGATCCGCAAACCCGCAGCATCGGCCTCTATCTTGAGAATTTTGCCGACGGCCGGCGACTGATGGACCTTGCCGGGCAAACGGAAAAGCCGATCGTGGTCCTGAAGGCGAATCGATCTTCATACAGCCACCAGATTGCCCGATTTCATACGACCGCCCTCACCGGTGATGATGATATCGCTGATGCGGCGTTGAAGCAGTCAGGCATCTACCGCGCCCGTACCCTCATGGAAATGACCGACGCCTTCAAGATATTTTCCCTGCCCCCCATGAAAGGAAACAGGGTAGGGGTGGTCTGCCGTTCCGGCGGGCAGGCGGTCATGCTGGCCGACTGCATGCCCCGGTACGATTTCATCTTTGCCGGTTTTTCCGATCGTGTTTTTGATTATGTCCGGGAAAAAATCCGGGCTGGTGTGATACGGATGACGAATCCCCTGGACCTCGGCGATGTCTTTAATATCGAGGTTTACAAAGAAATCATGGAGAAGGTGCTTCAGGAACCGGATGTGGATGGCGTGGTCTTCGGTCATATGTACCTGACCGCCAAGGACATTCCCATGACCCAGGAACTGATTCGGTCGGCAAAAGGGCTGTCGGAGCAATATGGGAAACCCGTGGCCTTCTTTATGATTGCCAGTAAGAAACATCTCTTTACTCTGAAAGAAACCTGTGATTTTCCGATATTTGCCGACCCGGATCGGGCGGTTTACGCCCTGGCCGTCTCTCTGCGGCACCACCGGAAGCGACGGTCCCGAGTCGCAAAACAGCCGCGGGCGGCAACAGGAGTCATCCGAAAGGACAAGGGCGCCTCCGCATCGGCATTCATGGACCCGGCAGAGGCTTTCAGCCTGCTGCGCGCCTATGCCGTACCCGTCGCGGAATTTGCCGTGGCCGGAAGCCTTTCGGAAACCTGTGAGGCGGCAGAGGTCATCGGCTACCCGGTGGCCATGAAGATTGCTGCTCCGGAAATCCTTCATAAGACCGAAGCCGGCGGGGTTCATCTCGGATTAACAGATCGACAGGCGGTCGCCGAGGCTTTCCAGGCCATGAAAGCCGATCGGGTTCTGGTTCAAAAAATGTCGGTGCCGGGGCAGGAGGTGATCATCGGTGGCCGGCAGGATCGTGAATTCGGGCCGGTCGTCCTGTTCGGCCTGGGGGGGATCTTCGTGGAGGTCATCAGGGATGTGGCCATGCGCATCTGCCCGATCGATACCGGGGAAGCCGGACGGATGATGGAAGAAATAAGGGGGAGCGACATTTTAAGAGGATTCCGGCATCAGGCGCCGGTGGATCGGGAGGCCCTGAAAGCCTGCATCGTCAATATTTCAAGGCTGTTGTTCGAGCATCCCGAGGTACAGAATCTGGACCTCAATCCGCTGCTTGTTTTCGGCAAAGCGCAGGGATGTCTTGCGGTGGACGTCAAGATCCGCATTGAAAAACCCTGACGGGCATCCTCCGCGGGGGGGTAGCGTTCTATTGAAGGATAAGACCGTACCCCGTCAAAAAGTGCAGGACTCCGCGTTTTTAACTGAACAGGACGCAGCACGACAAGACGGTACCCTAATAAAAGCACTGAGGAATCACCATGCCGATCTATGAATTTAATGGAAAGAAACCTGTCCTTTCGCCGGATGCATTTATCCATCCGGCTGCCGTAATCATAGGCGATGTGACGATAGGCAGTGAGTGCCATATTGCGGCAAATGCCGTCATCCGCGCAGATTTCGGGCCGATCACCATTGGCAACGGATCCAGCATTCAGGACAATGCAACGATCCATGTATCGCCGGGAGATATTGTCGCCATAGGGGAAAACGTGATTGTCGGCCACAATGCGGTCCTTCACGATGTGACGCTCCATGAGCAATGTGTGGTCGGGATGGGGGCCGTACTACTGGCGAAGGTTGTTTGTGGGAGGGGTGTCGTCATTGCCGCGGGATCGATTGTGCTTCAAGGCATGCATATCCCTGAAGGGAAATTAGTCACCGGGAACCCTGCGAGGATTATCAAAGACGTCTCCCCGGAGATGGCAGCCCTCGTAATCATGGGCATCGAAGAATACAAGAATCTCACGTGGCTATACCTGCAAACAATGAAAGAGATGGCGCGATAATCGTTTCAGACCGGCAACTCGATGTAGTTGGTCTTATTGATGATTCTCCGGATCTCCTGACGATTGGCAAAGAAAGGGATGATCCGCTGCCGGTTGGTCTGCCAAGACTTGGAGATGGTAGGATATCGGCCGTCTCATTTCCGGCTGAAGATTTCAAGATTATACCGGGCCAGTTCTGCGGAGGCAGCCTGATAGACCCCCTTTAAATCGCAACAACCGCCTTACGATCCTTCCAGGAAATAAACCTGAGAGACCTCCTGATCATATGTACAATACAGATCTGCACCTCTTTCTTGGGAAAGGCGGCTTCGATGGCATCTATGTATAAAACCAAATACACCGCATCCAGGGGGTGATTCTGTCAATCCGTGACATCATTGATCATCCGCCGGGTACCATTGAAAGAGATCAACCGATACCTCGGCACCATAGATCTCCTGAAGATGATCCTGAATATCTCTTGCGATTATAAGAAGGGCATCCATCGAAATGATCTTGTCATCAAAACCGCTGAATCGACTCTGGTGCGTGGGGATGATCGTGTCCTTCAGGCAAGCCTGCGTAACGGTAAATATTTGCCGGGGGTGATGCTTGGGTTCTTGTACTCTTTGAAATCTCCTCCATGATCTCATCTCTGATTGCCTGACCGATACCGCACCCCATATTTTGTGGTCAATTTTCATTGACATACAATTGCAATTTACCTATATCTTTTTCTCGGAAAAGAAAATTCTTATCATATTTAGAGATTATTATTCAATATTATGACTTAATTTTCCTATCATTTTAAAAAGTGATGAAGGGGAAAGTGTAAAATTTAAAATGGAGTAGGGTATGGTGCTCAAGGATATTGTTGCTGACCCCAATGACTCGTGTGTGGGAACACGATATGTTTGTATTGAGGAAACAAGTACATTAGTCAAATGATCCTCAACTGGCACGACACATATAAAGAAAGGCTTACCGATGCAAAGACCGCACTCTCCCGGATCAGGAGGGGGGCGCGGATCTTCATTGGTTCTGCGTGTGGAGAGCCCCAGCTCCTTGTCAAGACCCTCATCGACATAACGTTGAAACATGCAGACACGGAGATCATTCACTTTCTGGATCTAGGGCTCGCCTCCTATACTGATGAAATGTATAATGAAAACTTCCGCCACAACGCACTGTTCATCGGCTCGAACACACGTGCAGCCATCAAGGACGACAGGGTGGACTATACACCCATCTTTCTCTCAGAGATCCCCCTGCTCATGCAAAGAGGGAGCATGCCCATCGATACGGCCCTCATTACCGTATCCCCTCCCGATGATAGCGGTTATGTCAGCTTGGGGATCTCGGTTGATATAACCAAGACCGCAGCCGAGATTGCCAAATATGTGGTAGCAGAAGTGAATTCGAACATGCCGAGGACTTTGGGGAACAGCTTCCTCCATGTAAGCGAAATTGATGCCTTTGTGAAAAACGATGTCCCCCTTTTAGAGTTCGTTCAGAAGTCACCAGACAATATTGCCAAGGCGATCGGTGAACTTATCGCTGATCTGATCGAGAACGAATCCACCATCCAGACAGGTGTGGGAAAGATTCCCAGTTCAGTATTCCCTTACCTCATGAACAAAAGGGACTTGGGTATTCACACCGAAACATTCACTGAGGGTCTCATCGATCTCATCGAGGCGGGTGTTATCACCTGCAGGAAAAAGTCACTACAACCCGGTAAAATCGTAGCCGCCTTCTGCATGGGTACAAAACGCCTGTACGACTATGTACATAACAACCCTCTGTTCGAATTTTACCCGTGCAAGTATGTCAACGATCCCTATATTATCGCGAAAAATGACAGAATGGTCTCCATCAATTCTGCGCTCACCGTGGATATTACAGGACAAGTCTGTTCCGATTCTTTAGGCTTTGAATTTTATAGTGGCATCGGCGGACAGGTGGACTTTGTCCGAGGTTCTGCTATGTCCAATCGGGGCAAATCTATCATGGTGCTACCATCCACCACGGATGATGGAAAAATGTCCAGGATTGTCCCGTATCCCTCTCCCGGTAGTGGTGTGGTCGTCACCCGGGGTGATATCCATTTTGTGGTCACTGAATATGGGGTTGCCTACGTGCACGGGAAATCCATACGAGATCGGGCCATGGCACTGATCAATATAGCACATCCCGACTTTTGCGAGGAGCTGCTGGAGGCGGCGAAGAAGCAATGCTACATTTATAAGGATCAGATCCTGCCTGTGGTGCTCTATCCAAAGGAATATGAGACCTACTGGACCGACAAGAAAAGAGCCGAGATCTTTTTCCGCCCTGTAAAGGCCACCGACGAACGGGCAATACAGGATACATTTTACACTCTTCCGAAACAGGACGTCTACAATCGATTCTTCAGGACCCGCAGATCCCTTCACCACAAGTTTGCCATGCCCATGGCTGCAATTAACTACAATGACAAGATGGCCATTGCCGCAGTTACCGGAAAAGAGGAGCCTGAGAGTAGGGAGCAGATCGTAGCTGTTGGGCGATACATCCGCAACCCTCTTTCCAACTTTGCAGAGGTATACTTCACAGTTCATCAGGATTGGAAGAAGCGGGGCATATGCACGTTCCTCCTCCAATACCTGATCCGCATAGCCAAAGAGAAGAATATCGAAGGATTCACTGCAGATGTCATGGCACAGAATGCCTCCATGAAGAGGATATTTTCCAAGACCGGATATCCCATGAAATCCCACCTGGAATATGGGGATATCATATCGAGATCCCTTTCAGAGGAGAGGAAAAGGAGAACGTATAGAAACCCGGAAATGGACAACTTTTTCTTCTTCATCACTCCGACCTCCGAAATAGGAATCGGCATGGCCGGAAAGGGGAGCTGTCGAATACAGCTCTCTTTTGAACGGGATAGCATACGCTTCACCAATGACAAATTAGCCAGTTCCCGACCATGCTAACAACCGGGCATGAAGCGCTAGTAGCGATCCGGCCTCCTCATCCCGGATGCCGGATTGACGGTAACCGATTTTGTCTCACTCAGCAAGTTACTCTATGATAAAGCGCCGCCCCGGCGGCGTGGGTCGCTAACATTTAAAACACAGTGTGTAAGGACTGACAATTTTCGGGCGTGAAAAGATGAACAAGGAACAGAAAATTACGAGATCGCAATATGAATATATCAGTAACAAACTAGAAACAAAAAATATTTTACTCAAACATATTTTTGACATAAGCTGCTTGCTTGTCGGATCCCCTGATCTTGATGAAGTGTTGGAGCATATTGTAGATGGGGTAATGACAGGACAAAAATTTGATAGAGCTGCGATATTGCTGCTTGATGATAGTGAAACCAGACTTGATTGTTTATGCATAAAAGGATTTTCGGAAGATGGAAAAAAGCGCGCGCAGGAAAAGCCAATCGTAATCAGCAAACATGACTGCTATGAAAAAAAAGTTATAAACAGTGGAGAATCCTTATTTATTAAAGATATTCGAAATGACCCATCAGCGACGAAAATAGATAAAATTATCGCTAAATATCAAGAAAGAAGTTCTGTCCTTTATGTGCCGTTAAAATTAAAGAATAGAGTCTTCGGTATGATTGGAGTAGACCGTTATCGCACACATATGGATATTACACAGGATGATGTTGAATCTTTATCTATTTTTGCGAATCAGGCTTCCATTCTCATCGAGAACGCAAGGTTTTATAAGGCATTATATGAAGAAAAAATTCTATCAGAAAACATAATCAAAAGCTCGTTCAATGGCATAATTGTTAGCGACATCACAGGGAATATTAAAAGGCTCAACGCGAGAGCTGAGGAAATATTAGGACTTAATAACGAAGATCTCATGCATACGTCGTTAAGAGATATATTTGACCTTAACGAGGATCAAAAAAAAGGAATAGTTGGAATATGGAAAAAGAGAGAAGCTATTAGAAACTTGGAATTGTACTATAATCGAAAAGATGAAAAGAGATTGATTATTGATGTAAATGTAGTTCCCTTGTTAGGTATAAATAATAATATTCAAGGTCTGGTTACCGTAATATCCGATATCACAGAAAAAAAGAAAATGGATGATCACATGGTACGGCTTGATAAACTTGCTGCCCTAGGCAGAATCGCATCGAGCATTGCTCATGAAATCAGAAATCCATTGGCATCGATTTATGCTCTCATTCAATATTTAGAAGCAGAATTTCATGGAAATATTTATCATAAGTCCTGCTTCCATAACATTAGGAATGAAATCGACAGAATCGAAAAACTAATTCGGCATGTATTAGATCTTTCTAGGTCGGTGCCTTTGGAAGTCAGGGAGACAAATATTCAAGATTTACTGTTGTCAATAGTGGCACTGGTCACCCAACGAGCAAGTCAAAAAGGAATCGCCATAAAAACAGAGTTTGAAAGTTGTGATGTGGTTTTAAATATAGATCCAGATCGAATGAAACAAGTTTTTTTAAATCTCATAATCAATGCTATAGATTCCATAAAGGGAAGAGGGGAAATTCTAATAAGTACAAAATTAGCAAGTGATGAGAATAGGCTTGAAAAAAGAATGTTGATAGAAGTCAGGGATAATGGAATTGGAATCCCTCGCAGTGTTATTGGTAACATTTTCGACCCCTTTTTTACAACAAAAAATATGGGAACGGGTCTAGGCTTAACTGTATCACATAAAATTATACTTGACCATGGTGGCTCAGTAGAGGTTATGAGCATAGAAAATGAGGGAACGACTTTTTATGTCTGGTTGCCAATGACTGATGAGGAATCTTTAGATATTTTGTAGGATGTACTATCTTCATATTTGTATCAAAATGACAAGTTGTTGCTTTGGAGGATTTGGATTATGCATACGATTTTAATAGTCGATGATGAGGTGGTTCTTTTAGAAGTACTGCATAAACGATTATATGGCTTCGGTTACAACACTTTGACAGCAACGTGTGGTGAAGAGGCTATGGATATTTATAAAAAAAATAATGTTGATTTAATATTGTTGGATGTAAAGTTGCCCGGTATAAATGGCATGCAGGTTCTTCAAGAAATAAGGAAAGCGGATCCTTGGTTACCTATTATTATAATGACAGCGTATAGTGGAGTTCAAGGAGCGGTAGAGGCGATAAAATTAGGAGCAAACGATTACATCGCAAAGCCATTTGCTATTGAAGAATTGAAGTTTGTCATATCTCGTTGTATTGAATCTCAAAAAGCTGAAGCAGTAGTAAGCCATATTCGATCAAATAGAAAAGAGAAATATAGTTTTGACAAAATTATAACAAAAAATGCAGAAATGCTTCGGATGATTGACTTAAGTAAGCGTATAGCTAATAAGAGTCAATCAACTGTACTTATCTTAGGTGAAAGTGGAACAGGAAAAGAACTCTTTGCGAATGCTATTCATTATAATGATGATGGATCACGTTCCAAGGGTCCTTTTATTCCTGTAAATTGTACAGCATTGTCAGAAGGAGTATTGGAAAGTGAACTTTTTGGACACGAAAAAGGGGCGTTCACCGGAGCTGTTGTGCAAAAGAAGGGACTGTTCGAGATAGCAGACAAAGGAACAATATTTCTAGATGAAATAGGCGAGATAGATCCAAAAACTCAAGTAAAATTACTGAGATTTATAGAAGAGCGGACATTTCAACGCGTGGGTGGAACAAGAGATATCGATGTGGATGTAAGGATAATTACCGCCACTAACAAAGACCTGCTTAAAGAAGCACAGAATGGAAAATTCAGAGAGGATCTTTATTATCGCTTAAATGTGATCTCACTTGTGATCCCCCCATTGCGGAAGAGAAAAGAAGACGTTCCTCTATTAATCAATCACTTCATAGATATTTATAGGAAAGTTCTTAACAAGAGCATCACTGGTTGTAGTGATGAGGCTTTAAATGTTATGTCCAATTATAATTGGCCTGGTAACGTTAGAGAACTCAGAAATATAGTAGAGCGCGCAGTTTTGCTGAGTGAAGACGAATTCATAAGACCCTCAGATTTACCTTTAGAGATTAGCTGTCAGCGTGGCAGTGATGAAATTGACAAGATTAAAATGCTTGATCTGATGGATTTGGATAAGTTAATTAAACTTTATACAGAGAAAGCGCTGGTTGAGTGTGGAAGCATGACTCATGCGGCAAAAGCATTAAACATAACTAGGCAAAGAGTAAAAAGAATTTTAATTAAGGGGAGCAGCTTATAGTGGCTCCTTGGCAGAACGATAGGGGCGACGCTGAAACTCAGATAGCATTCGGAAGGAGACTATGTAAGATATCAAACTTGAAGCCAACAGAAATAAACAGCATGCCCAGCGGGAATGGTGCAAGGAAAATCTCGGACGTTACAATCTA
>Ga0116172_10003841_pt1 | contig 12391 bp, 11 predicted proteins | sample AD_UKC083_MetaG_FD_89799 | JGI IMG/M metagenome (GOLD analysis project Ga0116172, IMG submission 89799) | Active sludge microbial communities of municipal wastewater-treating anaerobic digesters from USA - AD_UKC083_MetaG | ecosystem: Engineered > Bioreactor > Anaerobic > Digestate | place: USA...
CCTCGAAGAAAAAAGCAAAAAACTTAATGCCTTAGAGATTGAAAATGATGAGCTAAGAAACAGAAAACTCAATATTTCTGAAATAAAGAATATTCTGGATCTAGGTCTTATGGAAGTCAAAACAAATTTCACAAGAACCTGGAATGAGAAATTCAATCACAATGGAAAATTTGTTCACTTCATAGGAGCACTGCAAATCGATGTTACTGCAAAATACGGCATTGATCTGAAAGATATGAAGATAAAATTCAATCAGGAAAAAAATGAAATCATCGTGGCAAACGTCAATCCTAAATTTTTATCATTCAGTGATCTTGATTATAAGTGGAAAATTGCTGAGATCCTGGAATATAAAGAACCATTTTTTGGAAGTAATCACTGGAGAAAATCCGATTCTCTTCAGGGATTGATGAAAAAAATAATTGAAGATTACAGGCAAAAAACTCATCAGGAGGTAAAAAACGGTCCCGAAGAGATCGAATGGGTTATCAATCCGTTAAAAAAGCAAATAAAAGGTGCTTTGGAACTGATGCTGGGTTCGCATAACAGGACAATAAAAATTGTAGATACTTATGATGATTCCTTCAAAGCCTTAAGCGAATATAATGAGAATGAAGATCTGTAACTGAAAGGGTCTGAGCTGGAAAGGATAATATATAGCTGAGGTCGATATGATATCGACCTCAGCTAATCAAATATATTCTTGCCGGTCTGTCTTGCCGGAAAATTTTCACATAAAATAAAAACTCTTTAATATTTATGTTCTGATAAAACAGAATTTATTTATATGAGCTTGCTTCAATAACGGCATTGAATGCCGGCTTGGGATTCAACTCACCATCAAATAACAGTGGATCCTGTCCCCTGCGCCACGACCTTGTATCGCTAAGACCCCAGAAAGTTACGCGGTCGATGACATCTGCGTGACGCATTAGAATTTCGAATAATTTTCTGTACACCTCAGCCTGCTTTTGATAGTTCTCTGCCGGGATAGTCCTGTCGCCCTGACGTACTCCAGTTGCACCACTATTACTACCAGTCGCTGTAACGTCCAGTTCTGTAATAGATACTTTTAAGCCCAGGGAAGCATAATTTTCGATAGCTTTTTCAACGTCATCCAGGTTAGTGTCCAGATGCCAATGTCCCTGGATTCCCACACCAGTGATCGGAGCTCCTTCTGCAATCAGGCGCTTGAGAAGTAACATGGAACTGGCATGTTTCCCGGTGTTTTTAACAGCGCCTTGCTCGATGTTGTAGTCGTTGTAGTATAGTTCAGCATCAGAATCGGCTTCATGTGCCCATTTAAAAGCCAGTGTAATAACATCGGGTCCGACGATCTGATACCAGCTGTAGTTGCGAAGATTTTCAGTCTTACCGTCACCTCCGTCAGCAATCGATTCATTAAATACATCCCATCCAATTATTTTTCCTTTGTATCGTCCAACCACAGTCATGATATGACTCTTAAGACGTTCCAGGATAACTTCCCGGCTTGCCAGGGGGCCTGTGATACCCCGACCAGCACCGGGACGCGGAGCATCAGCTGCTGGTCGGGGAGTTGCAGCCTGGGTTGCTGCTTCTGCGGCTGCCGCATTCTTATCCTGAAAGAACCATTGAGGCGACTGTGAATGCCAGCCTAAGGTATGTCCCCAAACCTTCAAACCATTCTTCTGACACCAGTCAACCAATGCATCGGTGGTTGTAAAGTCATACTTATCCTCCGAAGGATGAATCGGTTGTGGTTTCATGCAGTTTTCCGGGGTGATGATGTCGTAATGCATTTTAATATTTGCAGCTTCAGCATCAGAAATCATTGTCAGATCATTTGCAGCCCCTATAAGGAATTTATTTGCGTATGCTTCCTTTAAGGCCCTTGGAGTATTGCCCTGACCATGTGTAGATATAGCTATTACCACAATCAGGAAAAAGCTGATAATCAATTTTTTGTTGATCATAATCTATTTTTTTCAGGTTGTTTTATAAATGCTTTTGAGTTTAAATTTACAGATTTTAATCTTATAAATAGTGCCATTTAAGGCTAATACATGAAAAAAACACCAACTATTTGATTATTAAATGGCTCATAGAATAGTAAAGCTATTATTAAAAGAGATCATACTATCATTTACCCGGATCGTTAAGATACTTATTCCGGAGATTATTGCTCAGGAATTCAAAAGCTACTTTCAGCACAATAGGGAATATCGCTGTCATATTGGCAAAGACTGCGGGAGCTGTTCCAATTATATTTACCAGCTATTTTCTTCCGGCAGGATTTGATAAAGATCAGATGATCTGAAATATTGTTTTTCATTTCACTTAGCCCGGTGAAAGTATTCAGACTGAAGCCGGTGATATCCTGAATGTCTTATCGAAAAACGCTGATTCTCTTAAATAAAAATGTATATTTGTTTTAATATAAAACCGGAACATCCTTAAAAACACAAAAGATCCAAAATGTCTCAGACAGATGCATTTACTGATCGGATATTTTCAGGCAATCCTGCAGCTGTTTGTGTAATGGATAAGCGGCTGAACGACGATCTGAAGCAATCAATAGCATCTGAAATTAGATTAAGAAGGAAAGTATAAAAAGTTCATTTTGAAATTGGAATTATCTTATGACCTTTTTTAATCCTGATGTTTTATAATACCTTAAAATTAATTTTCTTAAAAGATTGATTTTTGCTTTTTTTAAACTGAAATACGTCATATGATGAAAAAATTCCTTCCTTTCTGTTTTGTTATATTTTTAACAACCCCGATGTTATCACAGCAAAACTCGGTAAAAAGTCCTGATGGCAGGCTCATCCTTAATGTAGCCGTCAAAAACGGCATGCCTTATTACACCATTGATTACAATGGCATTACAATGCTTGAAGATTCTCCTCTCGGATTAATTACAAGTGTCGGGGATTTCAGCAAGGCTCTTCAGATATCTTCTGTAAAAGAAGGGAAAATTGATGAAGAGTATACCCTTGACCGTTTTAAAAGATCATCTGTCCGTTACCAGGCGAACGAACTTACTGTTGCTCTTACAAACAAAGAAAATCAGCAAATAAATGTTGTTTTTCGTGTAAGCAATAACGATGTAGCTTTTCGTTACTCTTTACCTCAATATGGTGAAAGGATAATCTGTATAATTGAAAAAGAGCTTAGCGGTTTTAATTTTCCTCAGAAGACTACAACTTTCCTTACACCTCAAGCCACACCGGGAATTGGATGGAAAAATTCAAAACCCAGCTACGAAGAAGAATATGTTGCAGACGAACCGATAGGAACGCCTTCAAAATACGGCCTCGGTTACACCTTCCCCTGTCTTTTCCATATCGGCAGTGATGGCTGGGTTCTTGTTTCTGAGACAGGTGTTGGCAGTAATTATTGCGGATCCCGTCTGAGTGAAGGAAGCGCTGATGGTATCTATACTATTACTTATCCTGATCCACGGGAGAACAACGGTTTTGGCAATTCTTCCCCCGGTCTTTCATTACCGGGATCAACTCCATGGCGTACCCTGACAATAGCTAACAGCCTGAAACCAATAGTTGAAACAACTATTACAAACGATCTTGTTGAACCTCTGTATGAAGCTTCTCAGAAATACAATTACGGACGTTCCACATGGAGCTGGATACTGTGGCAGGACAGAAGCATGAACTGGGATGACCAGGTAACATTTATAAATCTTGCTTCCGATCTGGGTTATGAGTTCATTCTTATTGATGCTCTATGGGATACTGAAATAGGATATGAACGAATGCCTGCTTTAATTGATTATGCTCACTCCAAAAATGTTGACGTTTTCATATGGTATAACTCCAACGGATACTGGAACGATGCTCCCCAGGGTCCGCGGAACAGGATGAACAATGCAATTGTCAGAAAAAAAGAAATGAAATGGCTGAAAAGCCTTGGAGTAAAAGGATTGAAAGTGGATTTCTTCGGAGGCGATAAACAGGAGACTATGAAGCTCTATGAAGATATTCTTAGTGATGCAAATGATCACGGATTGATGATAATCTTCCATGGAGCCACAATACCAAGGGGTTGGGAACGAATGTATCCGAATTATGTCGGCAGTGAAGCAGTTCTGGCTTCTGAAAACCTTGTTTTCGGACAAAGAGCCAACGACATGGAAGCATTTAACGCCTCTTTACACCCTTTCATCAGAAATGCTATCGGCTGCATGGAATTTGGACCCGTCCTGCTGAATAAAAGACATAGCCGAACCAATGACAGGGGAACAACCCGGAAAACCTCGGATATTTTCCAGCTCGCTACTTCTGTTCTGTTCCAGAACCCGGTTCAGATATTTGCTTTAACTCCGAATAACCTCACTGATGTCCCTTCCTTTGAAATTGACTTTATGAAAAATGTCCCGACTACCTGGGACGAGACTGTATTTATCGACGGCTATCCGGGCAAATACGTTATCCTTGCAAGAAGGAATAAGGATAAGTGGTATATAGTAGGCGTAAATGCACAAAGTAATGCACTCGAATTAAAGGTTCAGCTTCCTATGCTGGCAGGAAAAGAGGTAACACGATATTACGACGACAGCAATTTAAAACCATTTACAGGAAAAATCAAAGTCGGCAAAAACGGTGAAGTGCCGGTAACAATACAACCTAACGGCGGGTTGATTTTAACTGACTTTTAAACAATGTGAATTCAAATATTTTACAAATAATTAGTTTATGAAAGCAAAATGTTCCTTCCATGATTTATCGCTTGTATTGCTCATAGCGATTTTATTTTCGTTCGGATGCTCACGTTCAGCTGAAGCTCCCCTGGTATACGAGGATGGCTTACAAAGAAGCACTCCTGAAGAACAGGGTGTCCCTTCCGAAACTATTGCCAGCTTCTTCAGAGCTGTTGAAGAAAAAGGCTACGATGTTCACGGCCTGATGATGATACGCCATGGAAAGGTAATAGTTGAGCACTGGTGGGCACCCTACGCGCCTGAGTATCAACATGCAATGTATTCGGCAACAAAGACTTTTACAGCAGTTGCTGTCGGATTTGCTGTGCAGGAAGGTTTGCTGGATATCGAAGATAAGGTCACTTCGTTTTTCCCAGAACTTCTACCCGAAACAATTTCACCCCAGCTGGCTGATCTGACTGTAAAACATCTGCTTACAATGTCGGTTGGACATGCCTCAACACGATATGCCGGATCCGGATTAAGCCAGGTAAAATCTTTCCTTGCCGGGGAATTTGCTCATGATCCGGGAACATCTTTTGCATATAACATCACTGCATCGCATATGCTGTCTCATATCATATCCAAGGTCACCGGTATTACAATACATGAATACCTTAAACCGAGATTACTTGATCCGCTTGGTATTAAGGACGTTATATGGGAAATGGATAACGATGGCTATAACATGGGTAACGGCGGTTCACATATGAAAACCTCCGACATGGCTAAAATGGGCCTGTTCCTTCTTAACAAAGGGAAATGGGACGGAAAGCAGCTTCTTGATCCGGCCTGGATTGAAGCAGCTACTACACCACATATTTTTCAGCATCCCGAATGGACCCAAGAACAGTTAGAAAACGCAAAGGATGATGGTGCCCAGGGATACGGCTATCAGATCTGGATGGGACGCAAAAACTCCTACAGGGCTATAGGCGGTCAGAACCAGCTTATAATGGTGATCCCCGAATACGATTTCATACTTGTATGCCATAGCAGCATTGGCGATGAAGCCGGTTTCAACAGCCTGATCTACGACATGCTGCCTTCAATGAGCGACAAGAAACTGCAGGCTGATAAATCATTTGATCTGAAAGCTGAAATTTCGGGATATGAGATAAAACGTCCCTTCACAGGAGTAAGCACATCAAAAGTTACAACAAGTACCAGAAGATATCAGATGAATGATAATCAATCAGGTATCCGGAATCTTCTTTTCCGTTTTGATGCTTCCGGCAACTGCTATCTTACCTTTGTCACAGCCGGTGCAATTCATAACATACCATTCGGGCTGGACACATGGCTGCATGGAATGACTGACCGAACACTATCAGTTGCCCGTACTGTTTACCCAAATGCAATGGGGGTTACTCCAGTCCAGACAGCGGGTATCTGCACCTGGACAGCAGAGAATCAGCTTTCGGCTTACTATTTATCAATGTTCAACCCGGGATCAGATGAGACATTCAGGTTTACATTTGATGGTGATGATCTGAAGATGGAGATCATTGTTCCTGCCCCTCGCAGAATGGGTCCTCCTGATATGCAACAGCCTGAACCGGGTAATATTATCTTGTCAGGAACAAGAATCAGGGACTAGGATATAAACAGATCTGTAATCTGACAACACTATGATCTGTATTTACATAGTCTGCCAGTAGTACAACAACAGTTAGAAAATTGCAATTGTAAGGCATCAGGAACAGGGAATCTGAATCAATTATATATTTAATCCAGCTTAAAACCTTATGGCAATGAAAAATAAATTGTTTGTTTTTATTGGAATCATTTCCCTGCTGACGGGCTCCTTAACAGCGAAAGAACCACTGAAAGACTACAGCTTCGTTCGTGGAGTCTGCCATAATTTAACTCCCGACCAGGAAACCCTTGACAGGGATCTGGGTTTAAGGGAGGAAATCCGCAAGTTTGCTTATGACCTTGCTCTTCAACTGAAAGAATGGTGCGAACTGTTTTAAGATTGATATATGTTAAATTAACCGTCTTAAACGGACACTGGTGACATAAAATAAAATTATCTGAGCCGGTCTGAAAAAAGAAATCAATTCATATCTGTCATGCGATTCAATTTATTTATAATCAGCATTATTATTATATGCTTGTGTTCTTCAATTAAAGCACAGCAAAAACCTGTTATTCTTGAAATCGATGTAAACGATCCTGTTGGAAAAATGCTCCCTATTTATGCTTTCTTCGGATATGATGAACCAAATTATACATATTACGAAAACGGCAGAAAACTGCTTGCAGAGATCGCTGATCTGAGCCCGGTACCGGTATATGTCCGTACGCATAATCTCCTTACTTCAAAAGAAGGTGAACCTGACCTTAAGTGGGGTTTTACAAATGTCTATACGGAGGACCCGAAGGGAAACCCTATCTATGACTGGACTATCCTGGATAAGATACTGAATACACAGGTTGAACATGGCCTCATACCTCTTGTGGAGCTCGGATTCATGCCCAAGGCACTGTCAACAAATCCTGAACCCTACAAACATGAATGGAAAACCACTGGAAATATATTTACGGGATGGACGTATCCTCCCAAAGATTATAAGAAATGGGCTGAGCTGATCTATCAGCTGGTAATGCATCAGAAAGAGGTCCATGGTGAAAATGAGATAAAAAAATGGCTGTAGGAAGTATGGAATGAACCTGATATTGGTTACTGGTCAGGAAGCTTCGAAGAATACTGCAAGCTATACGACTATGCTGTTGATGCTGTAAAACGTGCCTGTCCTGATTGTACTGTCGGTGGTCCACACACAACCGGACCTGCAGGCAAGAGCGGTAATGAGTACCTCTATCGTTTCCTTGATCATTGCGTGAACGGAACAAACTATGTAACAGGAAAGAAAGGATCACCCCTTGAATACATAAGTTTCCATGCGAAGGGCAATCCTCAGACTGTTGACGGCCATATTCGCATGAATATGGGCACTCAACTGAATGACATTGCCAAAGGATTTGAAGCAGTTAACAGCTTCCCGGAACTAAAAGGTCTTCCAATTATAATTGGGGAATGTGATCCGGAGGGCTGTGCAGCCTGTTCCTGGAAACGAGATCCCAAATACGGTTACAGAAACGGAACAGTATATCCAAGTTATACAGCTTCTTCCTTTGCCAAGATATTTGAGTTAATGGATGAATACAATGTAAATCTCCTTGGCGCGCTTACCTGGGCTTTTGAATTTGAAGACCAGGAATGGTTTGCCGGTTTCAGGGAACTGGCATCAAACGGAGTTGATAAACCTGTAATGAATATCTTCCGGATGTTTGGGATGATGCGTGGCCAGAGGGTCAGGGTTGATGGGAATCCTTATCCTGCTAAAAAGGTCATTAAGGAAGGAATTCGCAATCAGCCGGATATAAATGCTTTTGCATGTGCCGATGAGAAGGAAGTGACTATTATGGTCTGGAACTACCACGACGACGATATTCTTGGAGAAATCAACGATATAGAACTGATCGTAAAGAATATACCTGAGGGCCCTGCTCTGATGCATCATTACAGGGTCGACCAGGAATTCAGCAATTCCCATACGATGTGGCAGAAACTGGGTTCTCCTCAACAGCCTTTGCCGGAACAATACCGCCAGGTTGAAGAAGCAGGACACTTAAAACTGTTTACTTCTCCGCAATGGATAGCAGGTAAAAGGGAAGGTACACATATTCGTTTTGCCTTGCCAAGACAGGGTGTCTCTTTCATTAAACTTGAATGGTGATTGAGAGATTATTATTTTGAATGACTTCCAAATACAGAAATTACAAAAATTTCTATTACGATATATCAAAGAGATTTCTTTTGTAACTTGTGAAATAATTAAAGCTTTCATTATGAATATCTCATTTTTAAAAATCCGAAATCAGCTTGTTATAATGTTTTCCCTGGTGATCTTTACGACAGGAAATATCCTGGCACAGGAAGACATTGATGTCGGAGAAACAGGCTGGAATGTAAAGAGACCTGTCATGGCTTCTGCATGTGCCAGCGGTTGTCCCTGGGGAGAAATTGGCGACTTTGTAAGGGATGCTATGAAACCTTATGGCTATTCTGTTATTCTCTGCCGGAACTGCAACAGGGCATACGGCCCTCCCCTTGTTTCTCAGAATGCCTATCCCCCACCCCTTGACGAGATAAACCTTGAGGATGGCGTTAATGTACGTGTAAATGCCCGGGTGGATTTCGGTGTCACATCAAGCGCTATGCTAAGCTCTGCCTATAATGGAACCCCCGGCAGTAAAGAAGGATACAGAAACCTGCGCCTTATAGCTAAAATAGAAGACCCTTTTTATTTCCTTGTTGCCGTGAAAAAAGAATCGGGAATAAGGGATTTTAACCAGATAAAACAAAAACAACTCCCGGTCAGGATAATGGGCGCTGATGCCAATATGATGACAGTTCTGAAATATTATGGAATAAGTTCCGGAGATATTGAAGCATGGGGAGGTAAAATGAGAGTCACCCAGGAGGAGGCATTAAAAGGTGATTTTGACATAATATCCGGTTTTCTTGCCAGTCCGGCTCTTAACAGGGAATCTTCATCCTGGACGACACTGAGCCAGCAATTTGACCTGTATTTCATTGAATTACCAGAGGAACTTCTGAAACAAATAGCCCAACAAAATGTTGATTCTGAAATTGTTACAGCTCAACATGGTTTATTGAGGGGACTAAACCGCAGGATAAAGACACTCGGGAGATCGGGCGAATCGGTTTTTGCACGCGATGATACACCTGAACAGGCAGCTTATGACCTTGCAAAAGCAATTGATGAAAATCATGGGGCATTGAAATGGTTTATAAGAGTATATACCTACGATCCGAAAACAGTATGGCAGAATTTCGGAGTACCCCTGCACCCGGGTGCTGAAAGGTATTACCGGGAAGTGGGGTATATGAAAGATAAGTAAGAAATATAGCTGTTAAGTACTTAAAGGAAGCCAAAGTATAGGGTACTTTAAGCTTATTATTCACTAGTAAAACTTCTGGCACGTCAGACAGTTTAGACGCTTAAACCTTATTTAAACTGATTAATCAGGCAGACAAAAATCAATAATATTATGGCAGGAAACAGACGTGATTTCATATGGCAGTCGTTTGCATCGATTGCCGGCTTAACAGCCTCAGGAATAATACCTTCAGCTGAGCTTAGGGGATTGAATAGCTCAATTTGTCAAGAAGAGATCATATTAAAACCCGTGAAAAAACCTGCCCCCTCAGAATCAATAAGATTTTCAGTGATAGGCCTAAATCATGATCATATTTATGGAATGGTAAACGCACTTATCGGGGGTGGCGGAAAACTGGTTGCCGTTTATGCAAAAGAAGCTAATCTCCTGCAGTCTTTCCTCAAGAGATATCCCGATGCAAAGGTTGCCAGAAGCGAAGATGAGATACTCGATGATAATTCAATTCAGCTGGTAGCAAGCGCTTCAATCCCCGTTGAGCGTGCTCCCCTTGGTGTTAGAGTAATGCAGTCAGGAAAAGATTATATGACTGACAAGCCTGGTATCCTTACACTCGAACAGCTTGATGAGGTAAAAAGGGTGCAGAAGCAAACAAAACGAATTTATTCCATAATGTACAGTGAGAGATTTGGCAACCCTGCTGCGGTTCAGGCAGGAGAATTTGTCAGGAGCGGGGCCATTGGTAAAGTTGTTCAGACTATAGGGCTCGGTCCTCACAGAATGAGGCCCCGATCGCGCCCCGACTGGTTTTTTGATCCTGACAAGGCCGGAGGAATACTATGTGATATTGGCTCTCATCAGAGTGATCAGTTCCTCTTTTATACCGGCTCAAAAGAGGCCGAGGTGAACTTTGCCCAGATCGGGAATTTTAACACCTCGGAATATCCCAGGTATCAGGATTTTGGAGATATGAGTGTAAGGAGTCCGCTGGCAACAGGATATATCCGTATTGACTGGTTCACCCCCGATGGCCTCAATACCTGGGGTGATGGAAGGATGTTCATCCTTGGGACAGAAGGCTACATCGAACTGCGTAAGTATGCCGACATAGCCGGTCGCGAGGGAGGAAACCATTTGTTCCTTGTTGACCGGAAAGAAACAAAGTATTACAACTGCAACAATGTACATATGCCCTACGGTGAACAGCTTGTTAGTGATGTTGTAAACCGTACCGAAACAGCTATGACCCAGGATCATTGTTTCCTTGCAACGGAATTAGCCCTCAGGGCCCAGAAAATGGCAATTAAGATTAGCGGATAATCATTCTTTCTGCAGTAAGATTTACTAAATAATCAGTAACATGACAAGAATAAGCGTTTTTAAAACCCCTGCAGTCTTTTCAAAGTTTTTTATTGTCTTCGGGGCATTCTTTTTAATATTTGGTGTTACATTAACAATTAGGTCATTAATGTACGGATTCGATACAAAATTCCCGTCAGGAGACTGGAATTCTGTTCTGTTTACAATCCAGGGATTTCTCTTTGTAATCATTGGTTTATCAGGACTTATAAGCAGAAAATACTATATAGAATGGGATGACAGGGAACTGAGGTATTTCCTTCCCTTCCCGAAGAGGTCTGAAACAATAAAATTTGAGGATATTGTATCGATTAATATTAAGTTGTTTGAGATACAGCTGAATCTTACCGGGAGGACTGTGATACTGGATCTGAATTCTCTTCAGTTCGAGGATCTGAAAATGATAAAGGATAAGTTTGAGGCATTGGCACAAGAGAGGCAAACTGTGTGAAATGAGTTGTGTGGGGTTGATTTATGAACATAAGATTTATAACCAACGAACAATTATATAAGGAGGCTGTCAAGCCTGTGGCGGAAGCTAAGTCCTTTGTATGGATTGGCACATCGGATATGAAGGACCTTCATGTTCATACAAAAGGAAGTGTGAATTCCTTTTTATCTATTCTTGATGCTTTGGTAAAGAAAAAGGTGGCTATAAGGCTTCTCCATGCAAAAGAACCTGGTCCAAACTTCAGGAAAAGCTTTGATAAATATCCGATGCTATGGGATAATATAGAAAGACAGATTTGTCCTAGAGTCCATTTCAAGCATATAATAATTGACGGAAAATTTGCATATTCCGGTTCAGCTAATCTCACGGGGGCAGGCCTTGGAATAAAGGGTGAAAACACACGGAATTTTGAGGCCGGATTCATAACAACTGACCCAGAAACTGTTAAAGCCATAATGAATCAGTTTGATGAGGTATGGATGGGAAAATTCTGCAAAAAATGCAAAAGGAGAACCTTTTGCGGTGACCCTATATTATAATTTTTGCAGCTTCAAAAGAATCTCCTGGCAATGTCGATGACAGAAATCCGCTTTTGGGAAGCAAACCTGCTCCAAAAGATCTATGGAAAGCTCTATAAAGCTCTATGGAGATATCATAAACTCTTCATAGATGGTATTCACCTGATCACCAAACTAAGAAAGAACATGAAGAACTACCTGATGCTTCTCTCAGACAAAATCCTGCTTAGAAAACACTGATTGAGTCTACAATCGATGAGCTTAAAAACATCTGTCAAATCGAACACACTCGCCATAGAAGTCAGAAGGATTTATTATAAATCTGTTATCCAGTTTAATTGTGCATATTCTTATATCAAAAAACTATCTCTTTATCTGGAAATAATCGATGAATCAATGGTTTTATTTTATTAACTTTATATCGAACTC
>Ga0116172_10003844_pt1 | contig 12384 bp, 19 predicted proteins | sample AD_UKC083_MetaG_FD_89799 | JGI IMG/M metagenome (GOLD analysis project Ga0116172, IMG submission 89799) | Active sludge microbial communities of municipal wastewater-treating anaerobic digesters from USA - AD_UKC083_MetaG | ecosystem: Engineered > Bioreactor > Anaerobic > Digestate | place: USA...
ATTGACTATGCCATCACCGAAGCGCATTGCACCTACGGCGTAATCGGGATCAAGGTGTGGGTTTATAAGGGAGAAAAACAGAAATAAATTAAAAACTGAGAACGAAAAAGGAAAAACGAAAATTATAAATTTAAAATTATCAAATTCAATTTTTAATTTTTCATTTTTACCTTTTAATTTGGAACATGTCTTTATTGATGCCCAAAAAAATCAAACATCGGAAATGGCAAAAGGGACGCCGGCGCGGGTTGGGAGTCGCATTGCGCGGCGCGGAATTGAACTACGGCAGTTTCGGATTGAAGGCGATGGAAGAAAAATGGATTACTTCGCGGCAGATTGAGGCGGGCCGGCGCGCGATTTTGAGATATTTGAAAAAAGGCGGCAAATTGTGGATCAGGATCTTTCCGGACAAGCCCGTCACCAGCAAGGGGGAAGAAGTGCCGCTGGGGGGCGGCAAGGGCGCGGTGGATCACTACGCTTTTGTGGTCAAGCCCGGCAGGATTATGTATGAAATTGACGGCATCAAGGAAGAGATGGCGCGCCAGGCGCTGGAAAAGGCCGGCGACAAACTGCCGATCAAGGCCAAATTCATCAGAAAGGAAGCGTAATTTTTAAATTTTAAAAAAAATGAAAGCCGCCGAACTGCGCCAAAAAAATATTGCGGAACTGGAAGGATTGCTTGAAGAAAAGCGGGCGAGGATTGCCCGGCTCAGATTTGATTTGGAAGGAGGCAAGACCAAAAATTTGAAAGAATACCGCCAAATCAAACTTGATATCGCCCGCGTTAAGACATTATTAAGCGAGGGAATGTCTGCGGACAAAAATTAAATTAAGAGCTGATACAATTTTTCGTTTTACGTTTAAATTTGGAATATGAAACATCAACTAACCGGAAAAGTCGTTTCCGACAAAATGCAAAAAACCGTGGTGGTGATGACCGAAAGCCTCAAAGAGCACCCAAAATACCACAAGCGCTACCGCGTGAGCAAAAAATACAAAGCGCACGACGAGAACAACAAATGCAAAATCGGGGACGTGGTGCTGATTGAAGAATGCCGCCCGCTGTCCGCGGATAAGAGATGGAAGGTGGCGAAAAAAATCGCCGCGGGCCGGGAAGAAGAGGCGGTCAAAGCCGCGGGCGCGAAAGAAGAGGAGTGATTGAAAGTGCCCGCATTGATTTTTTTTCCGATTCATAGTATATAAATGAAGTTGCGGTAATTTTAAGCCGATTTCCGAAATTATGATCCAATTGAGAACAATGCTAAAAGTGGCGGACAACAGCGGCGCCAAGATGGTGCAGTGTTTCCACGTCGCCGGCGGCACGAGACGCCGGTATGCGGCGGTGGGGGACGTGATTATGGCCGCGGTCAAGATCGCTGAGCCGCGCAAGCCGGTCAAGAAGCACGATAAGGTCCGCGCGGTGGTGATTCGCCAGAAAAAAGAGTATCGGCGCGAGGACGGGACTTATATCCGTTTTGACGACAACGCATGCGTGATTTTGGAAGGCAAGGGAAAAGAACCGAAAGGCGGCCGTATTTTCGGCCCGGTGGCCAAAGAGCTGAAAGCCAGAGGATATGACAAAATCGCCGCTATGGCCGAGGAACTCATATAAAATCAAAATTAAGGAAGAATTGCATATCGTTGAAATTTTTTGCAAAAAATTTCAACTCCAAAATTTTTCATTTTGATATTTCAATTTTAAATTTTTAGGATGAAGATTATTAAAGGCGACAATGTGTTGGTGATATCGGGCAAGGATCGTTTAAAGACCGGCAAGGTTTTGCGGTCTTTGCCGGCAGTGGGACGGCTAGTGGTGGAGGGCGTGAATGTCGCCAAAAAGAGCCGGCGGCCGAGAAAGCAGGGGGAAAAAGGCCAGATTGTTTCCCTGCCGATGCCGATTGACGCTTCCAACGTGAAACTGCTGTGCCCCAAATGCGGCAAGCCGGCGCGGGTGGCATACAAGGCGGCGGAAGGACGCAATCCCAAAGAAAAGAACAAGACCAGAATTTGCAAAAAATGTTCGGCTGAAATTTAGCGAGCGGTTGAGGAAATTATCTTTTATTATGGCGGGCTTATACGAAAAATATAAAAAGGAAACGGTGCCGGCGCTGGTGAAGCAGTTCGGCTGGCGCAACGAAAATCAGGCGCCGCGCCTTGAAAAGGCTACGGTCAATTGCGGTTTCGGCCGGATGGTTTCGGGAAAAACAAAGGATGAGCAGAAAAAGATCCAGGAAGCGATTGCCCGCGATTTGACGCAGATTTGCGGCCAGCGCGCGGTGATTTGCGCGGCGCGCAAGTCAATTGCGGGGTTTAAGATCCGCGAAGGGCAGAGCGTCGGCGCCAAGATCACTTTGCGCCGCCGCCGGATGTATGATTTTTTGGAAAGAGCGATTACCGTCGCCCTGCCGCGTACCCGCGATTTTCAGGGAATTCCTTCCAAAAACGTGGATCGGGACGGCAATTTGACTTTCGGGATTAAAGAACACATCGCGTTTCCGGAGGTTTCTCCCGAAAAGATAAATTTCATTTTCAGTTTTGAAGTTACCGTTACCACCACGGCGCGCAACCGCGAGGAAGCGCTGGCGATGTTTAAGTCATTGGGGTTTCCCATCAAGAAAGATTGACTGCCGGGATTGAATAATTTTTAAACTTTTCGTTTTTAATTTTAAATTTGAAACATGGCGACAAAAGCGCAAATCGCAAAATCCAAACGAACACCGAAGTTCAAATCACGCGTGGTGCGGCGGTGTTTCCGTTGCGGCCGAAAGCATGGCTATATGAGAAAGTTCGGATTGTGCCGGATATGCTTCCGCGAAGCGGCCAATCAGGGATTGATTCCCGGCGTGGCCAAAAGCAGTTGGTGATAAAAAATTAAAAATAAACATTAAAAAATCAAAATTAAGGAAAATTGCATATCGTTGAAATTTTTTGCAAAAAATTTCAACTCCGAAACTTTTATTTTGATATTTCAATTTTAAATTTGAAACATGGATAAAGTAGCAGACATGTTAACCGTGATTCGTAACGCGCAAGCGGCCGGCAAACCGGCGGTTGCCGTTCCTTATTCCGCGTTAAAATACAATATTGCCAAGATTCTGGAAAGGCGGGGCTATGTCGCGACGGTGGAAAAAAGAAGCCGCAAGGCGAAAAAAAACGGCAAAGCGCGCCCTTGTCTGGAGATTTCTTTGAAATATGTTGATAGCGTCCCCGCGATCACCGGATGCGAGAAAGTTTCCCGGCCCGGCCAGCGGATTTACGTTCCCGCCAGCGATATCAAGAGGGTCAAGCAGGGCAAGGGAATCGGCATCATTTCCACTTCCAAAGGATTGATGACCGAATATGATGCCAAGAAACAAAATATCGGCGGCGAAATACTGTGCCAGATATGGTAAAACCAAATTTAAATTTCAAGAAATTATGAGTCGAATTGGTAAAAAACCGGTAAATATTCCCGCGGGAGTGACAGTGGAGGTAAGCGGCGATGAGGTAAAAATCAAGGGCGCCAAAGACGAATTGTCGCGCCGTTTCGGGTCCAAAGTTGCGATTGTCCGGGAAGGGGACGCGCTGAAAGTTTCGCCCGCCGAGGGAAGCAAGGCCGCCCGCGCCATGTGGGGCACCGTCAGAATGCACTTGGCGAATATGGTCCAAGGGGTTTGCGCCGGTTTTGAAAAGCAACTGCAAATTGAAGGAATCGGCTATCGGGCCGCGGTTGAGGGGAAGGATTTGGTTTTAAATATCGGGTTTACCCATCCGGTGAGGATTGCCGCGCCGGCCGGTATTGCGTTTAAAGTGGAAAAGAACATTGTTACGGTTTCGGGTTGCGACAAGGAAACGGTGGGAAAGATTGCCGCACAGGTCCGCCGGGTGCGCCCGCCGGAACCATACAAAGGCAAAGGCATCCGCTATGTCGGCGAAAACGTCCGGCGCAAGGCGGGCAAAAAAGCCGCCGGGGCTTCCAAATAATTAAAACGAAAGAAAAACGGAAATCTATGAGCATCAGCAACAAAACACGCCATAAATTCGTGAGAAGAGCCAATCGCCACCGGCGGGTGCGCGCCAGGATTGCCGGCACCGGCGAAACGCCGCGGCTTTGCGTTTTCCGATCAAATCGGCATATTTTCGCCCAGTTAATTGATGATCGCCGGGGGAAAACTTTAGCCGCTTGCGGCGACGGGGATGTGAGTGCCGAACAGACCGCGGAAAAAAGCGATTTGTCGGGAAAATGCGCTTCGGCGTTTGCGGTCGGGCGCCGGATCGCCCGCCTTGCCGGCGAATTGAAAATTTCCCGTGCGGTGTTTGATCGCGGCGGTTACCGCTATCACGGCAGAGTCAAGAGTTTGGCGGAAGGCGCGCGCGGCGGCGGATTGAAATTCTAATTTTAAATTTTCATTTTTACTTTTTAATTTGAACATGGAAGCATCACAAACAACTCCAGTTAAAAGCGAAGCGGCAAAGCCGGCATTCAAGCCGTTCCCGTCCGCCGGTGCGCGGCCGCAATTTAACCGCAATCGCCCGGGGCAGGGCGGCGGCGGTTCGTCTCGGTTTGGCGCCGGGCGTTTCGGCGGCCGTGGCCGCCAAGGCGGCGGACGGCGCGATGATGGCGGACGGAAAGACGAATTTGATTCCAAATTACTGGACTTATCCCGCGTGTCGCACACGCGGGCGGGCGGGCGCCGTTTGCGTTTCCGCGCCATTGTGATCAGCGGCAACAAAGCCGGCAAGGTCGGTTTGGGCGTGGCGTCGGGGCTGGATGTGGCGCAAGCGGTGGAAAAAGCCACGGTGCAATCAAAAAAGAAGATGATTGTTGTGCCGACGGCCGGAGGAACGATTTCCCGCGAGGTGGCGGCCAAAGTCGGGCCGGCGCGGGTGATCATCAAGCCGCAACGCAAGGGCCGCGGATTGATGGCCGGCGGCGTGGTACGCTTGCTCTGCCAGCTGGCGGGGATCAAGGACATTTCTTCAAAAATGCTGGGCACGACCAAAAACAAACTTAATAACGCCCGCGCGGTGATGAGAGCTTTTGAAGATTTGTCGCGGCAATCGCGGAAGGACTCCGCGCAAAATCCGGAGCCGGGGGCCCAAAACAAAATTGAGGCCGAAAAAGAAAATCCGAAAAATTCACCGGCCGCGGACGGAGCGGCGAAAGTTTCGCAGTAGGTTTAATAATTCCATGCAGATACATCAATTAAAAAATTCTTCCGGCGCCAAGACCCGAAAACGAGTCGGCCGGGGAGGCAAACGAGGCACCTACTCGGGCCGGGGAGGCAAGGGCCAAACCGCCCGCGCGGGGAGAAATTTCCGCCCGATAATCAGGGAAGTGTTGAAGCGCTATCCGAAACTGCGCGGCCATCGCAACCGCGCGGCCGGTTTGACGGCTTTTGCCGTCAATCTTGCGGTGCTGGAGGCCGGATTTGAAAACGGCGCGGCCATTGATCCCCGGGTTTTGATTGAGAAAAACATTGTGCGTTGCGCCGGCGGCAAAACTCCCCGGGTGAAAATACTGGGGCGCGGAGAGATCTCAAAAAAATTCAATATCTCGGGATGCGAGATTTCGGCGGCGGCAAAAGCGAAGATTGAGAAGGCCGGCGGCGTTGTCAACTAAGCCATTTTGCCGCCAAGTGGCGGAGCATTTTCTTAAAATAAAAATCAATGTGGTACCAGGCGATCCTTCAGCCGTTTAGAGTGAAAGAACTGCGCAACAAGATATTTTTTGTGCTGGGCGCGTTTGCGGTTTTTCGTTTAATGGCCAACATTCCGATCACCGGCGTTGATACGAACCAATTAAAGCAATTCTTCGGCGAATTCGGGATTTTCCAGCTGTTGGGCGCGTTCACCGGCGGTTCGCTGGATCGTTTTTCGGTCGCGATGCTGGGGCTGGGGCCTTACATCACCGCGATCATTATTTTTCAATTGATGACGATGATTTTTCCGGCGCTGGAAAGGCTTTATAAAGAAGAGGGTGAAGCGGGCCGCGCCAAATTTAACCAATACGCGCGCATTGCCACCGTGCCGCTGGCGTTATTGCAGGGGTTTGCGATGATCGCCCTGCTTTCCGGGCCGAACGTGGGTATTTTGCATTTTGATTCGTTGCTGGAAAAGATCGCGGCGCTGTTTTCCATCACCGCCGGCGCTCTGCTTTTGATGTGGATCGGGGAATTGATGACGGAAAAAGGGATTGGCAACGGAGTGTCCCTGTTGATCTTTGCCGGTATTATGGCTGATTTTCCGCGCAACATTCGCCAGATGATTGAAGTCTACGATTCTTCAATGGCGCTCGGATACATCGCGTTTTTCGTGATGGCGGCGGCGATGGTGGCCGCGGTGGTGCTCGTGAACGAAGCCCGGCGGAACATTCCCGTTTCTTACGCCAAGCGGATGCGGGGCACGAAAATGACCGGCGGCGTTTCCACCTATCTGCCGCTCAACATCAACCCCGCCGGCGTGATTCCGATCATTTTCGCGCTTTCCATTTTGATCTTTCCGCCGATGGTGGCGCAATTCTTCGCGTCTTCCGGAGGATGGGTCGGCGATGCCGCCCGCGCCGTGGAAGGACTGTTTGCCATGGACGGCGCATTCTATATGATTTCTTATTTCGTGCTGGTGGTGTTGTTCACTTATTTTTACACCGCGGTGACTTTTGATCCCAAGCAAATTTCAAAAAACTTGCAAAAAATGGGCGGGTTCATTCCGGGTATCCGCCCGGGACAGCCGACGGCGGATTATTTGCGCTATATTTTAAACCGGGTTCTGCTTTTGGGGGCGGTGTTCCTGGGCTTGATCGCGGTGATGCCGCAGATTGTCGGACCGTTCACGGGAGTGACTTCATTTTCGTTCCTGATCGGCGGCACGTCGCTGTTGATCGCGGTGAGCGTGATTTTGGAAACCGCGCGCCAAATCAAGGCGCAGCTTCAAATGCGCGAATATGAAAATTTTTAATCGGGCAATTTTAAAAAATCTCAATGGCAATCAAATCCAAAAAGCAATCCTGCTTTTTGGGCCTCCCGGGGCGGGCAAGGGCACGCAGGCCGAGCTTTTGGCGTCAAAATTTTATTTTTACAATTTGGATACCAGCCGGGTGCTGGAAGAAAAATTCAAAAACGCCAAACCCGGCGCGCAGGTCAAGATTCATAATGCCGTTTATCCGGTGGCCGACGAGCTGGCCAAAAGAAAGAAAGGCATGCTTTGTTCGGTGGAGTTCACGGCCTTTTTGATGAACAAAAGGATTGCCGAAATTCACGGCTTGGGGAAATCGCTCATCTTGTCGGGGTCTCCGCGATCGCTGGCCGAGGCCGAGATTGAAATGCCGTTTTTGGAAGAACTTTACGGCAAGGAAAACATCCACATTTTGTTTCTTGATTTGCCGGCGGAGCAGACGATTTTCCGCAACAGCAATCGCCGCATTTGCGAATTGATGCGCCATTCCATCTTGTATATTCCCGAAAACGCCAATTTGAAGCGCTGTCCGTTGGACGGTTCGCGCTTGATGCACCGCGACTTGGACAATGTTGAAACCATCAAGGTGCGTTTGGAAGAATTTGAGCAGACCGCCGCGCCGTTGGAAGATTATTACCGCCGGCACGAATATAATTTGAAAAAAATCAACGCTGATCAATATGTGGAAAATGTTTTTGACGATATTATTGCCGCGCTGGGGCCGGGTTTTAAAGTTTATGAAATGTAATTAAACGCCCCGAAGGGGGCGTTTTGCGATTGCCGATGATCAAAATCAAAAGTCCGGAAGAAATCGGGATTATGGCCGAAGGCGGGCGCCTTTTGGCGGCCGTTTTGGAAGAACTGAAAAAGAAAACCGCGGCGGGAGCGTCCACCAAGGAGCTGGACGATCTGGCGGTTTCCCTGATCGCCGCGGCCGGCGGCCGGCCGTCTTTTTTGGGCGAAGGCGGATATCCGGCGACAATCTGCGTTTCCATCAACGATGAAGTGGTGCACGGCGTGCCGTCTCCGAAAAGAATTATCAAAAACGGCGACATCGTGAGTTTGGACGCGGGGATGATTCACCGCGGCTTTCATACCGATATGGCGGTTACCGTGGCGGTGGGCGAGGTTGATCCGGAATTGCGGCGGATGATCAAAGCGGCTAAAAAAGCGTTAAAATACGCCATTAAAAAGGCGCGTCCGGGAAACACCTTTGGCGATGTGGGCAACACTGTTGAGCGTTACGTGGAAAGCCAGGGATTTCACGTGGTGCGCGATCTGTGCGGACATGGCATCGGCAAAAAATTGCACGAAGATCCGCAAATCTTGAATTACGGCCGCCGGCATCGGGGGCCGGTCATAAAAGAAGGTATGGTTTTTTGCGTTGAGCCGATGATCACCGCCGGCAATCCGGAGATTATTTTGGCATCGGACAAACAAGCCTATAAAATCAAAGACGGCAGTCCCGCGGCCCATTGGGAACACACTCTGGCAATCGTCAATGGCGCCTGCCGGGTGCTCACTGCCTTCCCCGATACGGAGGACAAAGAGGATTGAAAAACGGAGCAGTCTCCGTTTTTTTGTTAAACGGGCGGGTTTGTGATAAATTGATAATGAGATTTAAACGTGATTTCAATATGAAAAAAAATCAATGCTGTCCGTCGCAATTGCGCTATGACGTGGTGTCCAAAGACTGGGTGGTGATCGCGCCGGGGCGCGGCAAGCGTCCGGAAGAATACAAACGGCAAAGAAAAATCATTGAAATGGATTTGCGGCAATGTCCGTTTTGCAATCTCACCGAGGCCGCCGATCCGCTTCTGGTTTTTTCCGCCGGGAAAATCGCCGCCAAAAAAACATTGCCCGGCGATTGGACGCTGGCGGTGATTCCAAATAAATTTCCGGCCTTCTATCCCATTACGGGGAAAAGCGTTTGCCAGTGGAAGATCGGGCCGGTCTACCGTTCAATGGACGCGGTCGGTTTTTGCGAAGTGGTGGTCACGCGCGATCACGATTGCCATCTCGGACTGATGGATTTGCCCGCAACCGAAGAAGTGATGGCGGCTTACCAAACCCGTTATTTGGAATTGAAAGAGCACAAGCTGGTGAAATATATTTCAATTTTCCACAATCACGGCGCCGAAGCCGGCGCGTCCCAACCTCATCCGCATTCGCAAATTATTACCAGCCCGCTGATTGACGTTGATCTCTTGGGTGAATTGGAAAATTCAAAAAAATATTGGCGGACGCATAAAAAATGTCTGGCGTGCGAGATGAACAAGTTTGAACTCAAAGATCGTTCCCGCGTGGTCTGCGAGAACGCGGATTTCGTCGCTTCTTGTCCGTTTGCCTCCAAGACGGCGTTTAAAGTGGTGATCTCTCCCAAATTCCATTCGCCGCGGTTTGAGAATATTGATCCGGGACAGAGAAAATCTTTGACGCAAATTTTGTCGGCGGCGATCAAAAAAATCTATAACGCCTTGGGTGATCCGGCCTATAATTTTTATCTGCACACCGCGCCTTGCGACCGCAAAGACTATTCCCATTATCATTGGCATCTGACCATCGTGCCCAAAACCGCGATTATGGCCGGCTTTGAAATTGGCACGCGCATTGAAATTTCCACCATTGAACCGGAACGCGCCGCCGAATACCTCCGCGCCCAATAGTATTGGTTGACTTTTGGTTGTGAAATAGTATGTTTAAATCACGATTATCAATCATTTGAATCATTTGAATTATATATGAAAACATACACTTTCAGAGTTATTATTGAACCGGACGGCAAAGCCTTCCACGGCTATGTGCCGATTTTGCGCGGTTGCCATACCTGCGGCAAAACATTGGAGGAAACCAAAAAGAATCTGAAAGAAGCGATCAAGTGCCATGTCCAGGGGCTTGTCAGGGACGGCGAAAATATTCCGCAAGAGGAAAATGCGTTTGAATTGGTGCAAACCTTCACCGATAAGGAACTGGCGTTGACTTGTTAAAATATGGCAAAATTGCCGGCGGTAAAAGCGCAAAAATTGATCAAAGTTTTGCTCAAACTCGGCTTTTTCAAGTATAGCCAGGTTGGTAGTCACGCGCAATTTAAACATCCCGGAGGCCGGCGGACCACGGTGCCGATTCATCAAGGAAAAGAGATTTCACCCGGGACATTGCTGGCGATTTTAAAAGATATCGAAGTTTCAAAAGACGATTTTATAAAACTTTTGTAAAATTGCTACTACTTAAAATTTGATTTGATTAAATATTTCCTGTTGTGATTTCCATATTTCGGCTACGAAAAATTCGTCAGTCGTCGGCAGGTTTGGAGTGAAACGAGTTTTACTCCCGCAAACTAAAGCCGAGTATGCCTCCTTCTTTCTTAAAATTAAAATATGAAATATATTGTTGGGAATTGGAAGTGCCATCCGGCCAATAAAATTGAGGCCAAAAAAATACTTTTGGGATATAAAAAGGGGGTCAAGAACAGCGCCAAGGCCAAGGCCGTGATCTGTCCGCCGGCGTGCTATTTGGAGCTGGCCAAAAAGATTTTAAAAAATTCTGCGGAGTTGGGCGGCCAGAATTGCCACTGGGAAGAGGGAGCGTTCACCGGCGAAATTTCCGCAACGCAGTTAGAAAGCGCGGGTTGCAAATATGTGATTCTTGGCCATTCGGAGCGGCGGCATAAATTCGGCGAAACCGATCAGGCGATCAACAAAAAAATTATCGCCGCACTGACGGCGGGATTGGTGCCGATTTTTTGTTGCGGCGAAACCCGTGAACAGCGCATTGAGGGACAAATCACCGGCATTGTGGAAACGCAAATTCAAGAAGGCTTGAAAGGCATTGACTTAAATTCCGCGCCGGTAATGATTGCCTATGAGCCGGTGTGGGCCATTGGCACGGGCCAGGCCTGCGATTCCGAAGAAGCCGCGGTGATAAGCCGCTTCATCAAAAACATTACCAATGAAAAAATTCCGCTCTTATACGGTGGTTCGGTAAATTCCAAAAATGCCGCATCCTACATCAAAAACGCCGACTATGACGGCCTTCTTGCCGGCGGTGCCTCTTTGGATCCCAAAGAATTCTCTGCCATCTTCACCACCCTGCATTCCCTTTGACGGAATTAAAACCAAGATTATTAGAGAACAAAAATAAAATCCTGACAAATTTTGCGACCGCAAAATTTGTCAGGATTTGCCGAATTCCAAATTTCAATTTTTAATTCTATGATTTATAAATTTACCACCATTATAATTCGTGAAGGAAAATGGTTTGTCGCGCGTTGCGCGGAATTGGGAGTTGTGAGCCAAGGCAAGACCGTTTTGGAGGCAAAGAAAAACATCAAAGAAGCGGTTGAGCTCTATCTGGAAGACAATCCAAAATCAAAGAAACAGCTTTCTTCCGGAGGCGCGCCTTTAATTGCGCGTCTTGAATTGGAATATGCCTAAGAAAGTTTTCTCAGGCAAAGAAACAATCAGAATTTTATGCCGTGAATTTGGTTTCTATTTTGTTTCGCAAAAGGGAAGCCATGTGAAACTGGGAAAAATGAGCGGTAAGCGGGAAATTATTACTGTTGTCCCGTTGCACAAAGAACTTGCTATTGGCACATTCAGAGGAGTTTTGGAATTAGCCGAAATTGAATTAAAAGAATTTTTATCAAAATCTGACAGATCGTTTCGCTAACAATATTCCAATATTCTGCAGAATACCAGAATAGTTTGTCGTCAAGGCGGTTAACGGATATTCCAACATCCTTGAGAATGTTGGAATGTTTTGTTATTGGTAACCACTCGCTGGGGGGATTGTATTTTGAGGGTCTATCCCTCGCGCTTGTCCCGAGGTAATCCGAGGGATAATCGCGAGCGGTTAGACCCTGGCAAAAGAATTTTAAGCGCGAAATTAAAGGGGACTAACCCTCGTTACTGCGAGGGTTAGTCCCCTTTAAAAACACAAATATCCGGTGAGCAGTTACGATCTGGGCGCTTGACATATTTTTTTTTGATGTATTTTATGGGCAGGTCTTTAGGAGAGGAGTATTATGACTAACGGAACTAACGGAATGGATGAAAAAGATATGGCGTTATTGGCCGGGAAGATTGGTTTATTCAGGAATAACAATAAATTGGCGGTTTTTATGGCAATTCATAAAAATGAAAATTGTAGCGCCAAAGAAGTTTCACAAAAAACCGGGCTACCAATAACAGAGGTAAGCCGCGTTTTTACCGAACTGAAAAAGGAATATTTGGTACCGTTGGGGTGTCGAAGATCCTCATATTCCTTGACTGAACTGGGGAGAAATCTTGCCGAGATTATTGAAATTCTGGCAAGATTGGGACAGTCAAAGTTTATCGTTGGCTTTGAAAAGATGAAACTTCCCGTCTGAACCTGAAAAACAGACAAATAGCCTAAGCGAAAGCCGAGGCATTTTTTTATCCAAAGGGCAATCAGGTCATTGATATTTTGGGG
>Ga0116172_10003849_pt1 | contig 12371 bp, 13 predicted proteins | sample AD_UKC083_MetaG_FD_89799 | JGI IMG/M metagenome (GOLD analysis project Ga0116172, IMG submission 89799) | Active sludge microbial communities of municipal wastewater-treating anaerobic digesters from USA - AD_UKC083_MetaG | ecosystem: Engineered > Bioreactor > Anaerobic > Digestate | place: USA...
ATCTGATTACTGCCTGATGGTACCACAATTAGGTCCCCATGAGTGTTCATGTATGTCAGCTCGAAAAATGTCACAGAATCAGCGATACCAACCACGGCCACAACCGGATTGGCAGTAATTTCCTGCCGTGACAATGTATCGGTTGTCTGCCCGGCGAGGGAGATTTTGTAAGTGTTCTGGGCATTGATGTTCATCGATACCATAGTAGCAAATGAGGCGATGAAAAACATGATTGATTTCATAATGTTGAGTTATTTTGAGACAAATATAAACAAATATTTTAAAATTCATGAGTGTCTTAAAACAAACCACACCAATCCAACATTCCATAGTTCTACCGATGGGTGTAGTCTTAAGAAATGAACGGTTGGGTTTAGTCTCAAAGACTAAACCCTGCACAAAATATTTAAAGACTACACCCAGCACAGAACATGGAATAGTTGGTAAGAGGCCTCAGCATCCGACATTTTGGCGTCCGCTTGTCTTTTTTTTGAGTGAAAGAGCGGACACGGAATCGTCGGGTTCAAGAGGTCTCAGCATCCGACTCTTCCAGGTCCTTCATTGCATTGTGGACTCTGGAAGGTCGGTTCGCTTTTCGAGGTTGTTTTTTTTGCTGCAGTAACTTTTGAGATAGTCCCGGTCACAGAATCTACCGGTCAAAAGACAACCTTTTATTGTAAAGCACTTTATCGTCGGCAACCAGCTTGAGATAATACACCGGATCGGAATACACCTCGGCATCGTATTCAAATGTAAGTATCTGATGTCCTTCAACCGGACCGTTGTACATCTCGCGCAGCAGGATACCGTCTTCGCTGTAGAGTGCCCACACAACCATGATTTTGTGTTTCATGTCGAATTCCACTTCGCCGCCGACAGTCACTTTGTGCGGTTTTACATGATAATCGTATAAATAGGATTGATCTTCGGGAATTTCTTCAATTTTTTTACCGGTAATTTCCGACAGATATTTCTGAAGGATGGCTGCCTGTGAGGTATCGAGTGATGAAACAGCGTACAGCGGCTCATCATTGATGAGCGTCCACATGGCTTGCTGTCCGGCCGGAGACCAGAATTTGTTTTTTTCAATGAACTGCGCCAGCTTGACGATTTTCTCCGAAGCCATTTTGTCCGGGTTGTAATGACATGTCCCGCTGGGTGCATGATCGCTGCGTTCCATGCACATACCGCGCAGGTTTATCTGCTTCGTTTGTCCGGGTTGCAGTGTAGCGACAACCGATTCAGTAATTACAATGTTCTGATACGATGAGTCCGTGGCAACAAAAACAAAGCCCGCCGGAATTTTTACTTCGAGTTTTGTTCTGGCCGCATTCACCAGCCGAATGGCCAGCGGCTGTGCATAATGCACGCTCGAATCATTGCCGATGGTGTAACATTTAATGCTGCCGGATTTCTGCAGATCCGAAATCATTTGCGCCTGCAAAACAACGGACACAAGCAGTAATGCTGCAAAGATGATGGTTCTCATGGCTCAGGTGTTTGGGTGAATAATCGGCTCAATGAAATATAAACGTCGGTGAAAATACAATTATTTTAATCGGGAGAAATATTTTTTTTGCGTTTGATATTTGTCAGATTTCGACATTTGCTTCGTCTGATTATTGAATTGTTTCTAACTTTGAGCCATAATATCAGAAAAATGGGAATTACAGAAAAGATTGCGTTGTGGGCCACTGCCTTTATTGCTTCAACAGGATACGTCGGCATTTTTGTATTAATGGTGATGGAAAGCATGGTGCTTCCGGTGCCCAGCGAAGCCGTGATGCCGTTTGCCGGATTCAACATTGTGGATGGTGAACTCACCTGGACAGGCGTAATTATCGCATCAACACTTGGCAGCATTGTCGGCTCCATGATTTCGTACTACATTGGTTATTATGGTGGAAAGCCATTTATCGCGCGCTTTGGGAAATATTTGCTGCTTAATCAGCATCATCTTGAATTATCGGAAAAATTCTTTTCAAAACGCGGAGAAATTACGATTCTCATTGCCCGTTTTATTCCGATCGTACGTCATCTGATCTCAATTCCGGCCGGATTCGGAAAGATGAATATTCCGCGATTCATTATTTTCACTGTTATCGGAGCCGGCATCTGGAATACGTTTCTCACCTGGATTGGATTTGTGCTGCGCGAAAACTGGGATGAGGTGATGAAATATTCTCATATCATCGATCTGGTAGTACTGGCCGTTCTTGGTGGTGCTGCCTTGTTCTATCTGTACAAGATTATCAAAAGCAGAAAAGCCCAGAGTAACAGCGCAGAATAATTTAAAAACTGAACCATGAAAATCAGCATCGACATTTCATATTACCCGCTGACAGAGGAGTTCAAACAACCGATAAAGAAATTTATTGCGCAGTTGAATTCATACAACGAAATTGCAGTGAAATCAAATGGCATGAGCACTCAGGTTTTTGGTGAATATGCCGATGTGATGCGCATAATCACACATGAAATTGAATCGGCCATGGAACTGCCGCACAGCATATTTATTCTGAAGATGGCCAATGCAACACTCGACAAGGATTACAATCCGCATAAATGAATGAAGCCCTGAATTATATCGCCTCCAACTGGTTTGAGCTGACAGCGGCTGCGCTGGGCATTGTTGCCGTTTTTCTGCAGATCCGCGTCAATTCATTCTATTGGGTGGTGAGCATCCTCAATGTGTCAATGTATATCTGGGTTTATGTGTCGCAGCGTTTGTACGCGCTTATGATACTCATGATCTATTACGTTGCCATGAGTGTGTATGGTTATTTGAAATGGCGGTTTGGCGACAAACACGGAAGCAAATTATTAAAACTGCGAATCTCGCACACAAACCTGCGTACATGGATCTACACGGTCGTTACAGTATTTGCTTTTTTCATGATTTTTGCGTGGGCACTGTATAAATTCACAGACTCAGGCACTCCGATACTGGATGGTCTTGTAACGGCTCTGAGTTTTGCTGCAACATGGATGCTTGCCCGCAAGAAACTTGAAAACTGGCTCTTATGGCTCGTCGCAGATGTAATTTCGTGTTACCTGTACACTTATCAGAAGATGTATCCCACATTGGTACTTTATATTTTTCTGAGTATTATGGCTGTGATTGGATATTATTCATGGAAAAGAAAAATGAAAATTGTTGATGCATAAAAATATTCGTATAGCCATAACAGGACCTGAAAGCACTGGAAAAACAACGCTCACGGAATATCTGGCTGCGCATTTCAGCGGTGTTGCAATCCCGGAGTTTGCACGTATATATCTCGAAAATCTCGGACGCGCATACAATTACGACGACATTTTGCATATTGCTCAACAGCAGATTCTGAGCGAAGATCGGGCCGCCATTGAAAGTGAAATCGTTTTTTGTGATACAGAATTGCTGGTTACCAAAATCTGGTGTGATGATAAATTCGGCCGTTGCCATTCATGGATAACTGAAGAGTTGGAAGAAAGAAATTACGATCTCGTTTTGCTGTGCAACACCGATATGCCCTGGGAGCCTGACCCCCAGCGCGAAGACCCTGACAGGCGCGAATATCTGATGGACCTTTACAGGAAGCAGATTGTGAATTATTATGACAATGTGATTGAAATTTGCGGAGATGGCGAGGATCGTCTGAATCTGGCTTGCAGTGTAGTAAGTGAGTTTCTGAAAAGTAATTCTTGAATATGAAAACGAAAATCAGTATTCTCTTTTTAACTGTCTCTGTTGTATTTCTCCTTGCATCATGCGGAGGTAATCAGCAGGCGGGCAGTAGTGATTCCAGTTCAGCCGGGAATGAATGTGTGAAGGAAACTTCATTGTCGCTTTTTGTTGACAAAAAAGAGCTGAAGGACAAGACGACATTTATTACAGCGGACAGTGTTTTTAAAATCATTGATCAGAAATTTATTTTCATCAACGACTCCGTAGCTGAAATAAAATTATCAGGCGTTTCAAAGCTGGCTTCAGGAGCCGATAAAGATGTTATTGTGGAAATTTCACTGCAGGCAAAAAACGGCAAGACGCTGCATGCTGGTATTTACAAAAATATGGATTTCAAAAGTGATTATTTTGCGAAAGTCAATTTAAAAACCGATGCCGGAACCATCTGGTTCAACTGGGCCACCGGCTTGCCTGATCCGGGTGCTGTGAAAATACATCAGATCGATCGCAATTCGGTCTGCGGCTCTGTTCATCTGAATGTAGACAAGCCCGACAACAACTCAATCGGCGTTGTGAAACTCAACGGAGATTTTTACATCGAAAAATAAACAGCCCGAAAGCGGGCAATGCTATCGTTTACTTAGTTGCAGCCTTGTTTTCAAAATCATTCATCTGCAATGCTTCAATTTTGTCGTCGAAGCGCAATGTCTGAATTTGCCACAATTTATCTGGCTTGTAAAGGATAAAAGTAAAGAACAGCGGCTGACGTTTATACCTGACCATGTAGGTGCCGACAGTCATCGAAGGACCCAGCTCTTTCACTGATACCGGATCGAATCCGTAATAATCGCCGATTACAGCAACAGCAGTGGCCAACTTGAGTTTGATTGCGGTAACCTGCTCTGAATTGGGCTCCAGATATGGATTGGTCGAGAATATATAATCAATCGCTTTCTCAGGACCATCGTTTTTATAGATGGAAAAGAATTTTTCAATGACGCCCTGATAGGTGGTTTCCTGTGCATTCATGATCAATGCAGGAAACAATAGCAGCAAAGCGAAAACAAGTTTTTTCATTTATTGGATTTTGATGATTTCTTTATCGGCAGGTTTTGTTTTTTTCCAGCGTTTGTGCGACCAGAGCCAGCGTGATGGCTGCTGCCGGATTGTTTCTTCGAGCAATTGTGCGTAACGCGCAGTGATATATCCTTCCGGCATATCTTTTCCTGTTTCCGTAATTGGAATCAGATTGATTTCGTAATGGCCACGTTTTGTTTTCAATACCTGCGTAAAAACCACTGCCAGTCCGAATTTCCGTGCATAAGTCTCAGGTCCGTGCAGAAAACCGGATGTCTGGTGCAGGAATTCAACCCAATATGCTTTGTCGAGTTGTATGGGGGACTGATCTGAAGCCATGATGAACGCACATGGTTGCTGAGCCATGTTACGGAACATGAGCCCCGTGTTTTTCAATGGCACCACATGATAATTCCGGCGTTCCCTCGATTTGCGGATAAACGCATCAATTCTTGCGTTCCGCATGGGTTTGTATATGGCAAATACTTTATGTTGAAAAACACTGCCGAAAACGCCGGTGGTCCATTCCCAGTTGTTGAAATGAGCCATGTCGAGAATGACACTCTTCCCTTCTTTGAAATATTGCTCCATCAGCTCCGGATTATTCACCTTATAGCGTTTCTCCAGCTTGCGGCGCGACATCTTGTATCCCTTGCCTGCTTCGAAGAGCATATCGGCAAAATAGCGGTAGAACTGTCTTTCGGTACGAATGATTTCCTTATCATTTTTTTCGGGGAAAGCTGCTCGCAGATTGCGCTGTACCACTTTCCGGCGATAGCGGATAACATGACGCAGCAAAAATCCGTTCACATTGCAGAGTCCATACATCAGCCAGAAAGGCATAATGCGGATCAGAGTCTGCATGAATATGAAAACAACATACTGAAACATGACGCTAAAGTACCAATTTTTTCAAAGAAATTATTAACCACACGGCATTACATTGAATAATTTGTATATTCGTGTCTTCAATCGTGTGCGGAAGATGTATGGCAGGTCTCATGATTAATCTCAGTGTTTCTATGAAGAATGGTTACTTTTTAATTTTATTATTGTCCGTTGTCTCGTTTCAACCTGCATCTTCGCAGGAAATGTGGGGTGTGGTGAACAGCAATTATGCCGGTATAAATTCAAATCTGATCAATCCTGCAGGCATGGTGGATTCGAAATACTGGCTCGATATAAATTTTGTCACACTCGACGTTTTCGGCGAAAACAACAGTCTGTATGTGCCGCATGAAGAATTGTATTTTCTGGAGATTCTCACGCCTGCAGTCGATTTTGGGGATGAGACCCCGGTTCTCAAGGATACTTACGACAAGCAGCGTAATCTGAAAGCCAATTTCAGCACGCGGTTGGAGTTGCCGTCATTCATGCTTTGCAAGGGCGATCAGGCATTCGGATTGCAGATGTCGGTGCGTGGAGCCGGCAGTACGCGCGGGATTGAATACCATACCTCCAAATTTATTTACGAGGGAATTGATTTTGAACCTCAGCAGAACGAATTCTATGAGCTGCGCAAAATGAAAACATCTGCATTGTCATGGGGCGAAATTGCGCTGAGTTATTCAAAAGCGTTCACGACGTTTTCCTCAACTTATATGGCTTTCGGTGGAACGCTGAAAAAAACGATGGGATTGGGCGGGGCGTATTTCAATTCCCCTTATGCCAATTACATTGTGTATGATGACTCAACTCTGGCTGTAGAAGAACTTGATGCTGAATTTGCTGCGGCTATGCCCATGGATTATTCAAACAACGAGTACTCTTCCGATCAGGGCATGTTCCTGGGCGGTGGCTGGGCGGTTGATCTCGGTTTTGTGTTTCAGAAAAAACGCGATGGCAATGGATTTATGCGGGTCAGACAGCTTTGCGCGCAAAAGTGGAGCTCCTACAAATATAAATTTGGCATCAGCATTCTCGATCTCGGATACGTGAAATTCCGCGACAATGCTTTTGTTTATTCATACGACGATGCCCAGACCTACTGGCCCGGATTCAACAGCTTCGATCCGCAAAATGTTGATGGTTTCAGAAATGAATTCAATTATCATTTCGCTCATTCTGCCGAGGCCGATGCAAGAGAATTCACCATCGGCCTGCCGACAGCCGTTTCGCTGCAATACGAGTGGCATCCGGTGGGGTATTGGTTTTTCAATACATCGTTTGTTTATCCTATGCCTGTGTTTAAGAATTCAGTCATCAGGCCCACGCAGCTCAGCTTCACTCCGCGTTTCGAAAAGCGCAGGTTCGAGCTCAGCATTCCGTTATCGGTGTACGAGTGGAGCAGACTTCGGGCAGGTCTTGCTTTACGATTCTGGAACCTGACCATTGGCACCGATTATTTTTCATCGTGGACTGGCTGGTTCGATTTCTACGGCAGCGATATATACGTCAGCTGGAAAATGAGTTTTGCAAAAGGGCATTGCAAAAAAGGTCCTTCGAAATTCCACAAAGGCAAACGCTATTACAAAGACGCCTGCCCGGACTTCTGATCGATTGTGGCTAATCACGATGTTCGAAAACTTCCACTGATAACTCATCGACCAGAATGGGTGCACCTGAAATATTCCAGACAAATGTTCTGAATATATCGCTTTTACGACGGACTTCTGGCGTGAGATAATCAAATGTTATTTCATTCCATTCGTTTTGTTTCAGTTTCATTGCGGGAGATTCAATGCTTCTGTACTGATATGTGAGTCCGTTAAACGAAAAATGCATCACAAGCGCAAATCGGTCGGTGTCAGACAGGGAAAGAGGAAAAACTTTGACACGTACACGTAGCCAGGCATGGTCCTTCGTTGTAATATCATTATATGGAATATCAATTACAGGAGAATATGAATCAGCTTTGTCAAGTATGCAATAGCGTGTCCCTTCAGCTGCTGGAACTGAGTCAAGCATTCCACCATCTTCGAACCCATTGGTTTTAATCATTTTACTGCTATACTCCTGTTCATTGCCGAAGCCATTTAATTCGCAATCCCAACGGTCCAGCAACATCAATTTTCTGTCTTCATCAGAAACCGTTGTTCGCAGGAATATTTTTTCATAGTATTCTTTTGTCATCCGCTCTCCATCAATGATTCCGACATGAAACTGCCAGATCTGAAAAATGTTCAGAAAAACCAAAAAAGCAATAACAACGGACAAAATTGTTCTTGTAAATATTTTTTGTTGCAGCAACCATTGAATGAAATAGCCGAGTGGAATAACCAAAACAGCCAGCGCCGGCACCATGGGCCGCTGACTGAAGGATTGCGCGTACCACCATGTGCTCCACGAAGAAATCAGGTAAAGATTGAATAAAGTATAAGCCAGCACAGAGAGAAAAATTTTCCGGTTGTTTTTGTACATAAAATAAAAACCGGCAAATGCAAAAAGCATTATCGGAGTATAAATAATCCACCCTTTTCTGAAGCTGAATAGAAACTGTGAAATATAGGGCGAAAACAGTTCAAGTCCTTCACCTGGATTGGCGCTATAACTGTAGTACAGGAAATGACCGGTATGGATTTTCCAATAGATCAGTTGCAGAAAACCAATCGAAAAAACGATGGCACCAAATAAAAATATTTGGCCGTAATGTTTTCGTAGAATATTGAATTTTTCTTTAAAACTATTCCACGAAAACACGTTCCAGAAAACAGGAATAGCCAGTATCACTATTTCAGTTGGCCGGCTGAGAACTGCGAGTCCGCAAACAATTCCAAGATAAATGATAAATTTCATGCGAAATGTTTCATGCCATTGTATTGTAAACCACAATGCCATGCAATAGAGTGCGAACAAGTAATTATGCGACATTGCATTCTGCCCGTACATTGCCATATGAACTGGAATATTTGTTGCGGCAACTATTAACAACAAACTAATTGATGTGATAATTTCACTGAAATATTTAAGCAACACCTTTCTCAGAAACCAGAATCCTGCTATGGAATACATTAACCCGCCCAGAAACAATGATAGTTGATATGGGAATGAATACCCATCAGCAGCATATCCGAATACAGGTGCCAGGGCATGTGCAATAAAAAAGAATGGTGAATACAGGATGGCAAGTCCCATTGAGTATTTCATCACATACGTTCCGTCAGGAAGTATTGTTGCCTGATAGAAAGTTGAGCTACTTCCGTATTGTTCCATTAGGGACAGAACCTGAGAAGGATTATGCATGCTCAGGTCATGAAAAATGAATGTCTGAGGCAGATACAGGTAATAACCGTAAATATCGTAGCTGATAATCTGGGTAGGAAAGAAAACAAAATTACTGATAATGAGATATGCCGCAATAATGGCGAATACAATCAATGACAAGCTGTTTTTATATGTTTTCACGGCCCTGTATTTTGAGCAAATGTAAGATAAATACTTTTATTACTTTTGGAGAAAAAATGGATGGCACAGTTCCTTTCAATTGTTATTCCCGCCTATAATGAGGCAGGAACTATTCACCTGATCCTTGACAGGGTTATCGATGTACGATTAATTGATAATTTGCAGAAGGAAATCATTATTGTCAATGATTTCTCGAAAGATAATACACTTGAAGTTCTTGAAAAATATGCTCAGGCGCATCCCGATGCAGGAATAAAAATATTTTCACAGCCGAAAAACATGGGGAAAGGCGCAGCTTTGCATCGTGGAATCAAGGAAGCGACAGGCGATTTCATCATCATTCAGGATGCTGATCTTGAATACGACCCTCGCGAGTATAATGATCTGCTGAAACCCATTGTTGAAGGGAATGCTGATGTAGTCTATGGTTCCAGATTTATGGGCGGAAATCCGCACCGGATCCTGTTTTTCTGGCACTCAATCGGAAACCGTTTCCTGACGCGGCTTTCCAATATGTTTACCAATCTGAATCTGACAGATATGGAAACATGTTACAAGTTATTCAGAGCTGAAATAATAAAGGGACTCAACCTGCGCGAAATGCGCTTTGGATTTGAACCCGAAGTGACTGCAAAAGTTTCGAGGGTAAAAAATGTGCGCATATATGAAGTTGGCATTTCGTATTATGGCCGCACATACGAGGAAGGGAAGAAGATAACTGCGAAAGACGGATTCAGAGCCATCTGGTGTATTCTGAAATACAATATTTTCTGCAGGAAGTAATGGCTAAAACCTGGTGACAAATCCGAAATGAACCTTGCCGTTTCTGAGTGCAAAATTGCCGGGATTTTGTTTGCCAAGCGCATAAAAAATATTGAAAATTCCGGCTTTGGTACTAAACGATAATCCGGTTCCGGTCGAAAAATAGTAACGGTTTGTAAAAGCTGAATTCACCATCTGGCGCACGATTCCGTAATCAGTAAATAATGTCAGGTAGCTGTATTTTTCAAAGAAGAAACGTAACTCCGCTGTTGAAACAGAATACATGGAAGCCGGCATGCTTTTTTCGTCAAAGCCGCGCAGTGTACGCAATCCGCCTATGAGGTACAAATCACTTTCGAATAATTTCGGAGCTTCGATCATTCCGAAACGTGTAGCTCCCATAAAATGCAATGCACCTTTAAGCGGCATGTAGAGCGATATTTCTGAAGTCCCTGAAATCACAAGCGTTTCCAGATCGATGTTGTCATACAGCCCTTCGGCTGCATCGGGACTGACCATGATTTTTTTCTTACCTGCCGATGATTCGAAAGCGAGAATAAATCCCTTATGCGGAACAATCAGATTATCGACAGACGGGATAAACAGTCGCAATCCACCTGCTGTTGTGCGGCTGTCGGCCCAGGCAGGCAATGTAGTGGCCGTTTCAAAAATGGTCTGATCAATCACGCGCGATTCAATGTTTTCGGCAAAAAATTCAATCTCGCTGGCAATGCCGGAAAAGAAGTTCAGCCCATAATGCTGCTTTGTTTTTACATACAAAGTGTCGCGTTTGTAGATGTCGAGACTCGCATTGATTCCCACCGGCAGATTGAAGAGGTAGGGAACAGAAGCTTTGATATTCACTTCCTGCGATTTATTGGCGCTGCTTTTCCATTTCAATGAAAGCACATCGCCATGGTTGAAAGAGTTTGTTAGTCTCAGATTCACGTCACCGTTGAAAACAATTTTTGCCGGATTGTCCCTGTCGGGCGAAAATCCAAGGATTCCATCAAATGAATTTGATTTCTTTTTTTTCAGAAAAAAATACAGTCGTGCTTTTCCATTGGTGAAATGAACCTGCATGGGCTTTTCTTCTTCAACAAGTTCACTGATTTTCAGGCGGCGCTGATATGCGGCTATTTTCCTTTCATCATAGGGCTTGCCTTTTTCAATATTGAGCCAGCTGGACATATATCCCGCCGAAGGTTTGAATTTGCCTTTCTGAACGATGCTGTCGAAAACCACGGCTGGTCCGGGCTGCACGTTCCACGATGCACTTACAGAGTCATTGATTATGGAGTCAACACTGAATGAAACCGTAGCAAATGGAAATCCGTTGTTTTCGTAATGACAGATTATTTTGTTTTCCCATTCCAGAATCCGCTCCGGATCGGGTGTCTGCCATTTCCGGATTTGCTTTTCTCGTAGTCCGATACTTTGGAGAACCGCTTCATCAGCGTTTCCTGAAGTGATTTGTTTTAAAATCGTTTTTTCACTTAATGAAACAAAAACGTATGGATTTTCTGATGACCATGGTTGCTGATAATAATAGGACGCATATAAAAATCCTTCTGAAAATCGCTCTCTGAGCAGTTGTTGAAGATATGATTCCAGCTCAATTGAATCAGCAAACGATTTTGTTTCCGTATTTTTATCGCTGGCAGTTGCAATAATCACATTTTTCTGGCTCATCACATTCAGAGTCAAAATCAGGAGAAATGATATTGCAATTGATTTTATCACAGACGCCAGTCGATGGGTTCAATGTTTTTATTCTTCAGATATTCGTTGGTTTTCGAAAAGTGGGCGCAGCCGAAAAATCCGCGTGTGGCTGAAAGGGGAGAAGGATGAGCCGCTGTCAGAATGCAGTGTTTCGAAGCATCGATGATCTGCGTCTTAACTTTTGCATTGTTGCCCCAGAGAATAAATACCACATGTTCTTTCTTTTCGGAAATCTGTTTGATGACACTATCGGTAAATTGTTCCCATCCTTTGTTTTTGTGCGAGTCTGCCGTGTTTTCGCGCACGGTGAGCACTGTATTGAGCAGCAGCACCCCTTGTTTTGCCCATGCACTGAGTTCACCGCTGGATGGAGGCATAATACCAAGGTCAGTTTTAAGCTCTTTGAAAATGTTCACCAGTGAGGGAGGGAAGGCTATTCCCGGATTGACCGAGAAGCAAAGCCCATGTGCCTGTCCGCGGCCATGATAAGGATCCTGTCCCAGAATAACCACTTTTACATTATCAAAAGGAGTCAGGTCAAAGGCATTGAAAATCTTGTCCCCGGGCGGGAATACAGCGTATTTTGTTTTTTCTTCAAGCAGGAAATTCTTCAATTGAATGAAATATGGCTTTTGAAATTCTTCAGCCAGCAGACTTTTCCAGGACGCTTCAATTTTTGGCTCGATACTTGCCATGCAATAATGTTTTGCGTAAAAACGTTTTTTTGGGTAGATGAGTGTAAAATTACGCAAAATATTTTCCTCATGTCGCGGAAATTATTAATTTTGAACCTTAAAAA
>Ga0116172_10003852_pt1 | contig 12363 bp, 13 predicted proteins | sample AD_UKC083_MetaG_FD_89799 | JGI IMG/M metagenome (GOLD analysis project Ga0116172, IMG submission 89799) | Active sludge microbial communities of municipal wastewater-treating anaerobic digesters from USA - AD_UKC083_MetaG | ecosystem: Engineered > Bioreactor > Anaerobic > Digestate | place: USA...
CGCGTGTGTCGCAATTACCCAAGGGCGTGGAATTGACGCGGGTGATTGTGGGCGTGGACCCGTCCACGACGGCGACAGGCGACGAATGCGGCATTGTTACGGTGGGCTGCGGCAGTGACGGGCTGATTTATGTACTGGACGATAGCAGCGTACAGGGCGCGCCGATAGTATGGGCAAAACGCGCTGTTTCCGCGTACCTGGCGCATGATGGCGACGAGATTGTTTACGAGGCGAACCAGGGCGGTGAGATGGTGGCTCAGACGCTGATGACGGTCGCCACGGTCCCGCTACGCCGCGTGTTCGCCAGTAAAAACAAGCGCGCGCGCGCCGAGCCCATTAGCATGCTTTACGAGCAGGGCCGCGTCAGGCATGTGGGCAATTTTTATAATTTGGAGGATGAGTTGTGTGAATGGGAACCGGCGCAGGGTGCCAGCCCGAACCGGCTTGACGCGCTGGTCTGGGCGGTGACGTGGGCTCACCACGAATACAGGCCAAGAACGAAAGCGAGGGTATACAAATGACGAACGGAATATATACTCGCCCGACAATCAGCATGGATCAGATCAAGGCGCTTGATGGGCAGTTAAAACCTGCTGACGTGGACAGGCTACACTGGCTGGGCGAACAGGTGCCGGACAACGGGACGGTGGTGGAGATCGGATCGTACAAAGGCAAATCAACCGCGGCGATATTATCCGGGATGCCGGACACCGCGCGACTCGTGGCAATAGACCCGTGGTGTTTGCTGGTCGACAATCCCACTTATGGCGGACTTGACGTGGTCGCCGCATTCCGTGACCAGATCGCACCGTGGCAACAGCGTGTCACACAGGTAATCGGATGGCCGGTTGAGGTGGCCGCGTGGTGGAACGCGCCGATAGACCTGCTATTTGTTGATCTCGTGAAAGATTATGCGTGTCTGTCGCAGGTGTGGCGCGCGTGGATACCACATTGCGTGGGCTGGGTGGCGAGTCATGACTACCACGAAGACCCCGAGCACAAACAGTATTATCCGGGAGTGCACCAAACATTAAACGAGATTGTTAAGCCCGCCACAACAGACCATAACTGGCAGGAATATTCTTACACATGGAGCGGGAGAATAAAGTGATTCGGGATAAAATCAATATCATCTACAATCATAAAATGGATTGGATACTTTCCCGCCTTGCCAAGGGATTAATAGCAGGATTACCCAATGCGCGGGATGTGGACTATGGTGACGATGCCTTGATCAATGCCCCGGATACGGCCATAAATTATTATATCAACCTACGCACGGGATACAAGAAACCGTCGGCGGCTATTGATGTTGGTCTATTTGACCACAAAGCGCCAGATGCGGACGACTACAGTAAAGCGCAAAGACTTGACCACGTCGTGTGTATTACCCCGCAATATCAGCGGCATCTGGAAAATATGGGAGTGGAGGCGTCCCTGGCCATGCTGCCCGTGGACACTGCCGCATATACGCCAAAATTGGTATTGGGCTTTTGCGGTAAGTTCCAGGTTGGCCCCTATAATCAGAACGCGCGCAAGGGGCGCCCGCTGCTGGACCACGTAGCGCGCCTGCAGTTTATCGAACTGCGCTGTACAGACGGGCAAATACCCGATGCTGATATGCCCGCCTGGTATCGCGGGCTGGATTATGTGCTAGTGACAAGCACTGTTGAGGGCGGGCCGATGTGCCTATATGAGGGGCTTGCGTGCGGCAAGCGCGTAATTATCCCGCGCACGGTAGGGGGTGCGGAACTGTTCCCGGACGGGACAATAGATTACCCCGCAAGCGACGAGGCGGCGCTGGAGGCAGTGTTACGCTCGCTGTATGCGGAAAAACAGCGACTGGCCGATATGGTGCGCAGTTACACCTGGGATTATTGGGTTGACCAGCACGCCGTAATATTTAGCCGACTACAGGAGCAGCGCGCGCCGACCATAGAGCCGTGTGATTACGACCGGGCTATCGTCGTTGTTGCCACGCCGGAAATCCACGAAATCACGCGGCACACACTGCCTGCTATCGAGGCCTATGCCAAGCGGTGCAATGCGGAGTTGATTGTTTGGCGTGATTGCCCGCCCGAATACCAGCACCCTAAATACAGGCTTATGGCGCTGCGCGATGTCAAAGCGCAGCGAGTGCTTCATCTGGACGCGGACTGTTACCCGCTACCGGACGCGCCGGATATATTCGATGAGTACCCGCCGGGGGCTGTATACGCCTGGGACGAGATGGAGATCCGATCTTGGCACACCGTGCGCGGATTCCAGCGGACCATAAACTGCCACGTGGGCGCGGCCGCGGCATGGGACCGGCACTGGTGGAATCCCGGCGTAATGCTATGCGATCGCGAGCACCTGCGATTATTTGAGATGCCACCGTGGAACGTGACCGACAAAACACATTTGTGGTTCGGCGACACGGTCAAGAACCAGCCTTGGATAAATTGGCGCATACGAAAGTGTGGTATACCTGTCAAGCGACTGGATAGACGCTATAATTGTATTACCAGCCTTGCTGATGCAAAGCCGGACAACGCATACATATTGCATTTCGGCGCGGAAAAGATACCAGAGTCCTGGCAAAAAAAAATGTCCATGGCAAAACAATATACCGCTATGCCAGAAATAAAACCAAGCGTCATATTGCCTGTACAGTCCAGCCGTGTGCTTATGGCGACCGTAGTCAGCGGGGATGCGTTCGAGGCGCTGTATACGCTCACGGGGCCATACCACGAGGCATACGCGCGCAAGCACGGCTACGACTACCGCGTGATACGCGAGCCCAAGCGCAAGGACTGGCCGTCGCCGTCATGGTGGAAACTGGAACTGTACCACGACCTCAGCGACTACGACTGCGTGGTATTCGTGGATGCGGACGCGTGGCCCTGGCACGACGCGCCGGACATTACGCAGGCGGTCCCGCGCGGCAAGTTCGGCGCGTTCAATTCGCTAACGCTGTCCTACATGAATGACCGCAATTGTCACAGTCAAAAGTCGTATCGTGATTGGTGTGAGCGAGCGGGCCTACACTGGCAAGATCATGACCCGATTGATATCGGCTATTACATCAACGGCGGCGTGTGGGTGTGCTGGCGTGAGGCGCGTGACGTTCTGTTGTGCGACAAGCCGATGGAAACGCCGTTATATGTCGAACAGCACCAACTCAACTGGAATCTGTACGAACATCCCGGACTGTACTACGAACTTGGCCGGGAATGGAATTTCGGTCACCTGAATGTGTCAGGGAATACGCAGGCATGTATTCAGCGTAGCGTGTATATCGCGCATTTGACCGGCGTGACGAAAGAGCGCCGGGAACGCATTTTCAGGCGTTGCATTTCACAACGTCAAATATTGCTCAACCAACAAGGAGAAAAGATAACATGGCCTTAATCAGCGAGCTGCTGGAATACAAGTTAGACAAACAGACGGCCCACGACGAGGCGTTTAATTTTTACGATAGTGTTGTGCAGTTATCGTTTCTGTCTGACAAGATGCGGACGTTTTTTAACAGGAACCCCATTTACAATCAAAACTGGTGCGCCACCATAGTGAATGCCGTTACAAACAAATTGGGCATTGACGGGTTCGTGTTTGCGCACCAGCCGGACGCGTCGGGCAACCTGTCCGAGGATGCGCGCGCGGGCGTGTGGGGCGCCATGTGGGACCGGAACGGCATGCAAAGCAAGGCCGACCTGGTCCATGAACACGCGCACGTCTGCGGCGAGGGATTCGTGATCCCCGACGTTCTTAACGGCGAGGTGCGCGCGTTCGTGCAAGACCCGCGTTCCATTGTCGTGCTATATAACGGTCCCGACCCGGACCAGATTACGCAGGCGGCAAAGTTCTTTGTCTGGGGCGGACGCCACCATGCGCGAGTATGGGAACTAATGGATGACGGGCGCGTATGGACGCAGGACTTTGACGGGGGGGCCACCACGAGCCGCACGGAATCCGGCGCGGACGCGTCGGCAATGAAACACTATATTGAGACAAGCGACGCGATCCGCACGGAATACACGCGCGTGCCCGTGTTCCATTTTCGGCGTAGCTTGCGTCACATAAAACCGGAGTTCTATCAGGTGGTGGACATCCAAAAGTGCATCAACCATGTCAACACGGCATTGGGCTACAGCGCCGAGAACGCGGCCATGAAAATACGCGCGGCCATTACGCGCCAAGACTTGGCCGATGTGCGGCGCGACCTTGAGCCGGGCGGCGTGTTGCAACTTGAACCGGCGGCACTCGGTGAGCAGCCAGTAAGCGTTATGGAGATGGGCGCGGAGGATTTGGCGCAGTACATTTCCATCATCGACACGCAGATCAATTACATGGGGTCCATTACCGCGACGCCGCGCCATTATTTCGCGGATGCCGGTGTACTGTCCGGCGAGGCGTTGCAGGCCATGGAAGCGCCGCTGATAGCCAAGGTGGAACGGTACATGCGCCTGCATGCGGAGCAATGGGAAGATTTGTGCGCGTTCATGCTGACGCTGGACGGGAGTCCTACCAGTGCAGACGAGGTGACTTGTGCATTCAAAGACCCGCATACGACGCTAACAATAACGCAGGCGCAGGCGCGGTTGACCAACGTACAGGCGGGTCTACCACTTACAACGCAGCTGCGGCTTGAGGGCTGGCGGCGGTTTGAGATTGAGAACATGCTTATTGACCGGGACAACGAGCGCACAGTAGACTTGGACGAGGCGCAATTACAGGAGGTCTATGACCGCATGAGCACGGCCAACGCGCGGTTAGTCGAGCCGCTAATGAAAGAGGCGCTGGACGCCATAAGCGTGGCCGCGCTGGACGTGGTCGCCCGGTCCAAACTGGTCGAGCGTGCCGTGGCCGCCCCGCCGGAGGCTGCTGAATAATGAACGTGCTAAGCGAAGCGGAACAACTGGAAGCGCAGGTCATGGCCGAGGAGATGTTTGATGAGGCCGTGAAAAAAATCGGGGAGGCCATGGCTTCAGCTACCGTTGCGGGAGATGCCGCCTATTTTACGGGCAAGGTGTCTGAACTGACCCTATCCCGCGCGCGTCGACTAGCCGAGACGGCTGCCAAATCGCTGGCGCAGGATTTGACCAAGGCCGAGCTGAAAAAAATAGGCGAGACAATAGCGCAGGCAATGATAGACGGAAAACGGCCGCTTGACATTTACAACAAATTGCAGGAGGTGAAATCACTTGACAGCAATCGCGCCAAGACCTACGATAACTTGAAAAAGAAACTGGAAAAGTCCGGCCTGTCACCGGACGCGCAAAAGAAATTACTGGACAAGGAATACCAGCGCCTGTTACAGGAACGGCGCAAAGTCATAGCCCAGACCGAGGGCCGATATGCAACTAGCGAGGCGCGTGCGCTGGAGGCGGAGGCGCGCGGTGATGAATACAAGGTCTGGTACATACAAGGCGATGAGCGCACCTGTGATATCTGTTCGGGGAACGAAGCGGACGGTGTAATTCCGATCAAACATCCATTTCGCAGCGGGCATGATCACACGCCAGCACACCCGGCCTGCCGGTGCTCTGTCTCTTACATTCGAGATGGGCGGCCGCGAGAAATAGCGGAACGCAGATCAGCCGAAAGAATAGCACGAACCAAAGAACTAAGAGGAGAAGAATAATATGGCCGAACCCAAAAAACAGGCGCAAGACGAAAATACACTTGACACGGGGGACGATCCTGTGTTACTTTTTAGTCAGAGCCAGACGCTGATTAATCGGATGTATGGAATCCGGCAATCGGCAAAAGCGCTTGCAGCGCAGAGCGAGCAGATTATAGAATATCTGCGGACAAAACGACAGTTGAAAAAAACAGACTCTTAAAATACGAGCAGAGTATAGAGCCTGACCCCGGCAGTAATGCCTGGGGGCGGGCTCTTTTTTTTTACAACCGAGGAGAAACAAGTATGGCACAGGACAAGGCAAAACCGGACGTAACGGCAACGACCAGCGCAACCATTGCCGGGGGCGCTGACGGGGCCGTGACGGACGCGGACAGCCAACAGACTGACGAGCGGGCGGGCTGGTCCCGCGAGGAGTGGGAACGATTCGCATCAAGCGAAGCAGACCGGCGCGTGACGCAGGCGCTGAAACAAAAAGAAACCGAGTACAAAACCCTGCTATCCGACCGGGAAAAAACTGCTGAAGAGAAATTGAAGGCGTATGAAACACAACTAGCGAATGAGCGCGCGCGCGCCGTGTTCGCGGAGCAGGCACTGGAAAACAATGTCAGCGATATCAAGGCGGCATGGGCGGTTGCCCGTGAATACGGTCTGGTATCAGATGACCAGGTTGACTGGAGCGAACTCCGCGAACGGCACCCGTCGCTATTCGCGCAACGAAAACAAACCAGCGCGGCATCCGCGCCGGGCGACGTGAACGGGCAGCCGCCCGACATAAACACGCTGCTCCGGCGGGCGGCTGGTTACGGGAGATAATTTGAATGGCTGTATACAACAGTGAAATTGCCGCCGCACAACTGAGCGCGGCAATGCAGCAACCGGCCGTTGTCAACGAGATTTTTCAGTTGGCCACGAACAACAGTATTGCAATGACCAAGGCGCGCCGCCTGCCGAACATGGCGACCGCAACGGCGCGTATGAGCGTATTGAATCTTTTGCCGATTGCCTATTTTCAGGCGACCGGCACCACGCTGAAACAGACCACCAAAGCCGCGTGGGTCGGCAAGACCATTACCGCCGAGGAGTTGGCCGTCATTGTGCCCATCAGCGAGAACGTGCTGGCTGATGCCGTGAACATCGACATTTGGGGCGAAATCAAGCCGCTTGTTGCGGAGGCCATGGGCCTTGCTATTGACGCGGCGGTATTCCACGGGACCAACCTTCCGGCCACATGGCTCACCGATTCCGGCGGCACCAGCAAAAGCCTGGTCGCGGGCGCAACGGCTGCGAGCACGACCATCGCCGAAGGCACCAACCTGGATTTGTATGATGACATTTTCGGCGAAGATGGCGTCATATCGCTTGTCGAGCAACAGGGCTTTATTGTGGACGGCCATGCGGCAGCGCCGTCGCTGGCTGGTAAACTGCGCGGGCTGCGTTCGGGCAACGAAACCTATGGCGCGGGCATGCCGGTGCTTGGCACGGACGGGTCGCTCGGCGGCATACCGATCACCTACGCGAGGAACGGCGCCATTGACGCCGCCAGCGCGCTGCTCATTTCAGGTGACTGGAGGCAGCTAGTGTATTCAGTACGCCAGGACATTACCGCGACGCTGGCGAACCAGGGCGTTGTCCAGGATGCCAACGGCGACATTCAGTATAACCTGTTCCAGCAGGACATGGTCGCCATGCGTTTTGTATTCCGGCTGGGCTTCCAGATCGCTAATCCAGTCACGCAACTGAGCAGCACGGAAGCGACCCGCTACCCGTTCGCCATATTGACCCCGGCTGCGAGCTAATGAGCGCATCAGCCACAGACGTAGCGCGGGTCCGGCAACTTGCCGACGTGACAGTGACCGATTTCAGCGACGGCGCGATCACAGCGATAATTGAACTGTTCCCGGTCAAAGACAGCGCAGGCTATACGCCCATTGAGGATGACTGGACAGCGACATATGACCTGTATCGCGCCGCTGCTGATGTGGTGGAAATACGCGCGGCAAAACTGGTCACGCGCTACGACGTGACCGCAGACGGGGCGACTATGGCCCGGTCGCAAATGCAGGACCAGATGCGGCGTCTGGCGCAGCGGTTGCTATCCCGCGCCAAGCCGCGTTTCTCAAACCCTGTGTTTGACGACGACGACAAGGACAATTCCGGCAATGCTTGACGATTTTGAATATGACGCGTGGCGCGATGACGCGGCCGATACCATGCGCGACAAGTGCAAGATCGGAGTGAAGACGCTTGCCAGCAGCTACGACCCGACTGATATTACTTGGACGTATGGCGCTGAAATCGATTGTGGCTTTAACTCCAAAATGTCCCGCGAATCCTATGACGGCAGCGCGGCGACGGTAACGGACGCCCGCTGCCGCATAGGGCTGGACAACCTGATCGGAGGGCATGACCGGATACACCTGACGCAACGGGACGGCGATACCGTAAGTGAATACTATTCCATAATCGGCGAACCGCGGCGCGGTATTTCGGCATATGTATTGCATCTGAAACGACTGGTCGGGAACAGTACCACATGACGCAGATCATTGACAGAAGCGATAACGTGCGGCTGGCGGCCAAATTGAAAGCCATGGATATAATTAAAGATTTCTGTAGCGCCATGGCGGACGGTTGCCGCGAGCGGTCGCCGGTTGCGCCAATAAAAGGCGGACACAACCGCGACAGCATAGCCTGGGAATCCAGCGGCCTTAGCGGAAAAGTATTTTCTGAGTCCGGGTATGGCGGTTGGCTGGAAATCGGTACATCGAAAATGCCAGCACGTCCGTATTTCAGGCCCGCGTTTGAAGAGACGGCAAGGGATATTAAATGAGCGATACAACTCTGGATCGTATCTGCACGTTTTTGGATACCGCGCTTGACGGAGATGCGGACGTGTGGCGCACGGCGTTACCGCCTGGATATGACAACACGGACGCGGCCTGTGTGGTGTCCATGCAAGATGAGCGTCACCACCAATCGCGCGCGGATAGGGATGTGCGCTTTGAGGTGCGCTGTTATGGCGGGTCCAACAAGATTGCCGATGCCGTCGTGTTGGGCGAGATTGTGATTGAGTGCTTAAACAACGAGCGTAGTTATGCGCTGCATATTCAGCGTATAGGCGAGGTGACCGGGCAGGAATTGCCGCCGGAAATAGATACCGGATGGCCGTCCTACCGGGTAACTGGGCGGCTACGCATGACAGACAATTAAGGAGACAGTAATGGCAACAAGTGTAGTACACAGAATTTCCATACATGAAAAGATGGGCACCGCACCGCCGACGGAACCGGCGTTGGGTAGTAATTATGACGCAGCCACGCTGCAGGCGGCGGGCTGGGTGACCATCGGCAGCGTAGACATGGGCGACGACTGCAACCTGGACAGCGAGAGTATTGAACAGTCGCCGTTGTTCGAGGGCGTCGAAATCCTGCCGCCCGGCAGTCTGACGCGCAACAAAACTATTGTACGCCACAACGGTATTGACGAGGTCACGTTTACCGCGTATGACGTCTCGCAAGATTGCTGTGAACTGGAAAGCACGACGACCACCGATGGCGCGGTAATCACGCGCGGGCGGGACGTGGTATACAGGTCCATGCTGATCGAGGTGGACGGGATACGCAGCGACTTTTATCCGCGCGTGCTGCTGCGCATCTCCAGCGAGCCCGGCGGCTACGGTCCTGGCGATGATGCCGTCATGAAAACGGAGTTTACCGCAATCGTGCACAACTACGATTACAGCGATCATGCCGGGACGTATACCGAAGACGCGCCAACCGGCCGCGTACAGACCTATTACGCGGCAGCCAGTTAAATGGACAAGCAATCCCATGAAATGGCGGCGGAGTCTCGTGCGAATGAGGCCGCGATACTTGGGGGCCGGTCCCGGCGCGCTGTGATTTGCGGGCGTGAGTACACGTTTCTGCAGCCCAGCCGCCGGGATAACCGGCTCATGTTTGGCGATGTGGTTCGTATTCAGCAACTGGGCCTCAAGCCGGAGAATCGCGCCCGCGTGTTAATGGAAATGTTTAATTTCCTGATCGACTGGTTCCCGACGATTGCCGCCGACGAGGTCAAAATAGATGACGCGCTGAACGCGGAAATGTCGCAGGGGAATAGCGCCACGGCCATGGAGATTATCACGGCGTGGCAGGAGGTCGCGTTGCTGGTCAGCCGCCCTTTCCAGAATACGGCGTTGACAGAAAAAACCGAGACGGGCACCTAGAAAGCAAGGTCTATGATCTGCTTATGCGTGAGTATGGTATTCCGTTCAATCTAATAGAGACGACGTGGACCGAGGAACAGTTCCAGTTGTTTGTGCAGACCATAATACGCCGTCGCGAAGAAGAGCGCAAGGCGATTGAAAAGGCACACGGAAAGCAGCACAGCCGACAACGATACAGGTAACAGCACATGGCCATTCAAGCAGGTGATGCAGTATGGACCATTCGCGCCGATGACCAGACGGCGGCGGGATTAAATTCTGCACTGAACCGCGTTCAGGGCACGACCATGAACATGACACAGGCCATGGGCACGGTCGGGCGCAGCATGACAGCGATGGGCGCGGCGATTACCGCGCCGCTGGCGCTGGGAATCAAAAATACCATGGATTTCGGCAGCGCCATGGCCGAGGTCAGTACGCTTGGCGTACAGGATTTGGATACGCTCGGCCAGGCCGTAAAGGACGTATCGGCAACGTATGGGCTGGATTTGCTCGATGCCGTCGAGGCCACTTATCAGGCGTTATCTGCAAGCGCAACGGAATACGAAACTCCGCAGATTCTCGCTGAATCGGCTAAAGCGGCGGCGGCAGGGCAGTCAGATTTGTCCACAGCGCTGCAAATGGGCGTACAGGTAGCAAGTGCATTTGGCATTGAATACAAGGACTTGAACACAGTATTTAACGACGTATTTCTCACCATTAAATACGGTATTACGCGGTTTGACGATTTGGCGAGCAGTGTGGGTCGCATCGCTCCGATATTTAAGGGCGCTGGAGTAAGCGCGCATGAATTGTTTGCAGCGATTGCCGCGCTCACTAAAGGCGGCCTATCCACGGCAGAAGCGGTCACGGCGTTGCGCGGGGTGATGACGGCAGTGATATCACCAACCAGCGAGGCGGCAGAACTGGCCGACACATTAGGCCTGAATTTTAGCGCAACTGCATTGAAAACGGAGGGGCTTAGCGGGTTTATTGACTTGCTTAATGAGGCGATGGCAAATTCAAGTGATGCGGGAATGCAACAGATCGCGGTGAATAATCAGCAGATAGCCGCCTTAGAGGCTAAAGGAACACTGACTCAGGACGAACAAAAACAGCTGGAGGCGCTGCGCGGGCAGCAGGAAATGTTGAACCTTACGCAGGGCGAGAGCATCGAGCAGTTCGCCGCGTTATTCGGCAATGTGCGCGGGTTGGTCGGTATGCTCGGCCTTGCCGGATCACAAAATGAGTTCTATAACAAGGTGTTAGGTGAGACGAAAACGAACCTGACAGCAGTGGATGATGCGTTTCAGAACATTGTTAAAAATGACCCGAGTTTTGCATGGCGTCAACTAAAAACCGAGTTACAGGTGCTGTCTGTTGAAATCGGTACCGCACTGTTGCCTGTGCTTGAAAAGGTGGTTAAAACATTAAAGCCATGGATAGACGGTCTGGCCGAATGGATACGCGAGAACGAGGAATTTGCTTCCGGCATTATTGTGTCTGTTGGCGCGCTGGGATTATTTATGCTGACGCTCGGCCCAATATTAATGACGTTGCCGGGCCTTGCGATTCTGTTCAAGGCCATAGCCGTACTGCTCGGCGCTGGCGGTGTTGCTGGCGCGGCGACATCGGCGGCCCCGGCTATTGCGGGTGTTGGCACGGCTGCGGCCACGGCGGCGGGCGCGACGGGCGTTGGCGCGTTAAGTGGTGCACTGGCGAGTATTGTATGGCCTGTGGCGGCGGGCGTGGCTATTGTGGCAGGCATAGCCGCGATTGGAAAAAGCGCATACGACACTTATGTTGAGTTTACGAAACTAGAGGAGAGCGAACAAAAATGCGCTCTTATGGGCGACCGCTACGCGCAGCATTTGCGCGATAAGGGCATAGCATTCAACGAGGCGGCAATGGCGGCGATGAATTTATCCGAGCGCGTAAAATACGGCGCGGAAGCGGAGAAGCAGGCGGCCGACACCAGCGCGCGCGCATGGTTTGAGCATTTCGCCGGACGCGCCGAAACGGAGAAAGAGTTTGCGAACATGCGCGCGCTGTTGTTGAACAAAAACATCAGCGCGGAGGAGGCTGCGATAGCCGTAAGCAAGGGCATGAACGAGGCCGCCATACAGGAACTCATGCGCGCGGACGCGCAAAAAACAGAACAGATATTAAACAGCATGGGCGTGCTTGTCACGGCGTCTGCCACTAGTATCGCGGACATTACACGCGCCGAACTGCAGGGGGCGGGCGAGCGTAACGATATTTGGATGCGATCCACTGAACAGCTCATATTGAGCGAACAACAAAAGGCGCAACAGGTCGCCGGGTTCTGGAGTACGACTTTCGGGGAGATATTGCGCGGCATTGCGGCGCTGCCTGTCGTGGCCGGCGACTGGATGCGCGGCATGGTAGGCATGCAGCCGCTGGCGGCGGGCGGCCCCGTTGCGGCGAACACGCCGTACTTGGTCGGTGAGCGCGGGCCGGAACTGTTCCAGCCGTCAACCAGCGGGCGCATATTCAACCACGGCGAGAC
>Ga0116172_10003857_pt1 | contig 12359 bp, 10 predicted proteins | sample AD_UKC083_MetaG_FD_89799 | JGI IMG/M metagenome (GOLD analysis project Ga0116172, IMG submission 89799) | Active sludge microbial communities of municipal wastewater-treating anaerobic digesters from USA - AD_UKC083_MetaG | ecosystem: Engineered > Bioreactor > Anaerobic > Digestate | place: USA...
AGAATAACAAATGTAAACAAACATGCATTAAGAATTTTAGGTATAAACGAAGGAACAGTAAAAAATAAACGTATTGATGAAATATTACCGGATCTGGATCTTAAAAATATTCTGCACAGCAGTGAATATACCTCATATGATGAGGTCAAAATAAGAGACAAGGTATATGGAGTATTCATAACCGCCATGAATAAGGAAAGTGAGAATGTAGGCATAGTTATAAGCTTCAAGAAAGTTGACAAGTTTGGAAGCCGTATTTACAGCAAAGCATTTCAGAACAGGCAAATAACTTTCGATGACATAATTGGAAAAAGCAAGGCAATTGAAAGGGCTAAAGAACTGGCTAGAACAGTAGCGGATAACAGCGCAAATATATTAATCCTTGGTGAGAGCGGCACAGGCAAAGAATTGTTTGCCAGGGCCATTCATTATTCCAGTGACAGATATGATAATCCGTTTATTTCGATAAATTGTGCTGCAATACCTAAAGAATTGCTGGAAAGTGAATTATTCGGATATGAAACAGGCGCTTTTACAGGAGCCAGCAAGACAGGAAAGCCCGGAAAGTTCGAGTTGGCCGACAAAGGTACTATATTTTTGGATGAGGTCGGTGATATGCCGTTTTATCTGCAGGCAAAAATACTGAAGGTGCTGCAGGACAGAACTATAGAGCGGGTAGGAGGAATTGAGCAAAGAGAAATAGACGTAAGGATTATATCGGCAACAAACAAGGACCTTGAAAAAATGGTTGCAGAAGGCAATTTTAGAGAAGATTTGTATTATAGATTGAATGTTATACCAATTAACGTTCCTCCATTAAGGGAAAGGCATGGGGATGTCCGGCTGCTGCTTGAGTACTTTATGGATGAGTATGCAAAGAAGTTTAATGTTGAAAACAAAATAATAAGTAAGAATGCCATTGATATTCTGAACTCATACAACTGGCCGGGGAATGTCAGGGAACTGGAAAACCTTGTACAATATCTGATAACCGTAAACATGGGAGAAATAATTTTAGAAGATGTTCTGCCAAGGAAACTGTTGAATAAAGTAAAAGAGGATGCTTGTGAACAAGTAGATTCAGAATTGATTCCTCTCAGAGTAATTGAAAAGAATGCAATTTACAGAGCAATTAAGAAGTATGGAACTTCAACCGAAGGAAAACTGAAAGCAGCAAAAGTTCTTGGAATCAGTAAAACTACTTTATATAGAAAACTTGCTGAATACAATATTAAACAATGAATAATTCCCATATTGGGAATTTTCTTTCTCAATATGGGAATTGCCAGCAACCCAGTGTTTTAGCCAAAGTATGAGGCTAAAACATTTTTTTTACCAATAATGGCATTGTGAAAAAAAAGATAATTTCAAAAACATTGAAATTACTTGGCTTGCGGTTTGGCATAAAGCTTGCTTAAGATAAAATAGACATATATGTCGATATCCGAAGGGCCTGTCTGGAGGTGATATAGCTGAAAGCAGTATTTTTGGAAGAACCATATTTGACAGGAATACGAGATATTGAAATACCTGCAATTAACGAAAATGAAGTTCTTATAAGGGTAAAATGTGCAGGTGTCTGCGGCTCTGATCTCCATGCTTACAGAGGAGTTCATGCCTTTAGAAAACCACCATTAATTCTAGGGCATGAATTAACAGGAATAATTGTAGATAAAGGCAGAAATGTCAAGCAGTTTTCAAAAGGGGACAGAGTTGCGGTAATGCCTCAGATATCTTGCGCACAATGTAAACTATGTTTATCCGGATATCAAAACCTTTGCAAAGAAAAAAAAGTACCTGGCATGAGACAATGGGTAGGAGCCTTTGCCGAGTATTTCAACTCTCCGGAAGATATATTGGCCAAGCTTCCGGAAAATGTGGATTTTGAGGAAGGCGTGCTAATCGAGCCTTTATCGGTTGCTATTCATGTACTGAAACAAATATCGGAAGAAAAACGTGAAAAACTTGTGATATTAGGTTCAGGTACAATAGGATTGCTAATGATATTAGTTGCTAAAAAAATGGGGTACAAGAAAATACTGGCTACAGATATTTTTGATTATAATCTGAATTTTGCTAAATCTTTAGGTGCAGAAAAAACTGTAAATGTACTAAAAGAGGATTTAAGAGACGCAATAAAAGAGGTTTTCGGAAGCGACAAAGCGGATTCTGCAGTTATTACAGCTTCTGCACCTGATATAATTGATATGGCAATTGAATCTGTAGGTCCCAGAGGAGAAATCATGCTTATGGCTATGATTACTAAACCGATTACTTTTTCTTCTTACCCGATAGTATTTAATGAGTTGGTCATAAAGGGATCCATGAACTATACCATGGAGGATTTCAATAATGCAATTGGCATAATTCAATCAAAGAAGGAAGATTTGAAGAACCTTATTACCCATAGGTTCAGAATGGATGACGTGCAAAAGGCCATGGAGCTTGCAGACAAAAAATACGAAGATTCAATCAAAATAATTATCGATGTTTAAGGTTTTTAGTATTATCAGAGTTTAACCGGTTAAGACACTATAATATATATACGTTCTAGTTAATTAGGAGGAATGGCAAATGACTAGCAAAAACGATGAATTGGTCCGGATTGCAAAGACAATCAGAAGAGACATCATAGAAATGGCATATAGGGCTGGAGGCGCTGCACATCCGGGCCCTGCACTTTCATGTGCAGATATTGTTACAGCATTATATTTTAAGATAATGAATGTCAGGCCTGATGAACCAGACTGGGCAGACAGAGACAGACTCATACTGTCGAAGGGGCATGCTTCTCCGGCTATATATGCTGCTTTGGCTGAGAAAGGGTACTTTGACAAAGAATTATTTCATACTTTAAGATTCCCGGGTAGTAAACTGCAGGGACACCCGGATATGAGGAAAACGCCCGGAGTGGATATGACAGCAGGCTCTTTGGGGCATGGACTGTCGGCAGGCCTTGGAGTATCTTTGGCATTGAAGATTAGAAAGAGTCCTGCAAGGGTGTATGTAATATTGGGTGACGGTGAATTGGACGAAGGAATTGTATGGGAAGCTGCAATGTCGGCACCAAACTTAGGCGCTGATAATTTAACAGCAATAGTTGATTACAATCACTTCCAGAGCGGAGGATGTACAGACAAAATACAGTGCCTGGAACCTCTTGTCGATAAATGGAAAGCCTTCGGCTGGCGTGTATATGAAGCTAACGGACATAATATGGACGATATTGTAAACAAGCTTGAAATGGCAAAAATGTCAATATGCACACCAACTGTGATTATAGCCCATACAATAAAGGGAAAAGGCGCAAGCTTCATGGAAAACAATAATGCATGGCATCAGAAAATGCCTACGGAAGCGCAATATTTGCAGGCATTGAAGGAATTGGAATAACAATTGGAGGGATTTTTATGCAGGAAATGGATAAGATATCAACAAGAGAAGCCTTTGGCAATGCAGTTCTCCGTTTGGCAGAAAAGAGTGAAAATGTAATTGCAGTTGCGGCAGATACGGGCAAGTCGATGGGATTTAGCGATATGGCAAAAAAGTACCCTGAAAGGGTAATAGATGTAGGTATTGCGGAACAGAACATGATGACATTGGCTGCGGGAGCAGCATCAGTAGGAAACCTGGTATTTGCAGCTTCATATGCGGTGTTTACCTGTATGAGGGCACTTGAAGAGGTAAGAACCTTTATTGCATATCCAAATCTGAACGTAAAGGTTGCAGGAGGTATGGCAGGCTTGGCAGGAGGTATTGAAGGAGTTACACATCAGAGCATAGAGGATGTTTCATTTATGAGAAGCATTCCGAATATGACGGTAGTTGTGCCGGCAGACGCTGCATCCACTGAAGTAATAGTGGAAGAAGTCGGCAAGAAATACGGGCCTGCATATATCAGGCTTGGGAGATATGAAGTTCCAAAGATTTTTGACAGCAGCTACAAGTTTACTATAGGCAAAGCTAACGTATTAAAAGAATCCGGAAGAGATGCTGCAATTATCTGTAATGGTGTAATGGTAGGAAGAAGTATTGAGGCGGAAAAGATACTGGCAGAAAAAGGCTATAATGTAAAGCTGATTGAAATGCCATGCGTGAAGCCTCTGGATGAGCAGTGTATCATAGAAGCAGCAAAACAGACAGGTGCAATAGTTACAGTTGAAGAACACAGTATCATAGGCGGCTTGGGCAGCGCTGTTGCAGAAGTGGTTGTTCAAAATTATCCTGCACCTATGAAGTTCGTGGGAATAAAGGATGTATTTGCTGAATCAGGTGCTCATGATAAACTTCTGGATATTTACGGTTTATCGGTTGATGATATTGTTACTGCTGTTGAAGAAGTAATTAAAAGAAAATAATATAATAGAGCCTATCCACTGGATTTTCATATTAGGAGAAGAAAAATGAGTAAGAGATGGAATGTATATGTGACAAGGATGATTCCGGAGCCGGTAATCAATATGCTGGAAAAGAATTGTGATGTGGATGTGAATCCATATGACAAGCCACTGACAAGAGAGGAATTGCTGGAGGCAGTTAAGGGAAGAGATGCAGTCCTTACAATGGTTACGGATACTATTAATGCCGAAGTGCTTGATGCAAGCATGCCAAGCTGCAAGATATTCGCCAATTATGCAGTTGGATATAATAACATCGACATTGCCGAGGCATCTAAAAGAGGGATAATGGTTACAAATACTCCTGATGTTTTAACGAATGCCGCATCTGAGATTGCTTGGGCTTTGTTGTTTGCCGCTTCAAGGAAGGTAGTTGAAGCAGACAAATTCACACGGGAAGGAAATTATAAAGGATGGTCCCCACGGCTGTTTGTGGGCTTCGAGGTTACTGGAAAAACCCTTGGAGTAATAGGAACCGGAAGAATAGGATCCGCTTTTGCCAGAAAAGCAAGGGGATTTGATATGAGGATACTATATAATGACATATGCAGAGATGAGAAATTCGAACAGGATACAGGAGCAATTTTTACAGACAAAGAAACTTTGCTTAAAGTGTCTGACTTCATATCCCTGCATGTTCCTCTGCTGGAATCCACCAGGCATTTAATTGGAGAGAACGAGTTCAAAATAATGAAAAATACGGCAATACTAATAAATGCAGCAAGAGGCCCCATTGTTGATGAGAAGGCGTTGATTAAGGCATTAAGAACAAATGAGATTGCCGGTGCGGGACTGGATGTCTTTGAAAATGAACCGGAATTTGATCCTGAGCTGGCGAAACTGGATAATATAGTAATGCTGCCACACATAGGAAGTGCTACAATAGAAGCCCGGTTGAACATGGGCATAATAGCAGCCGAAAATATTATAGCAGCCATGAAAGGTGAAATACCAAAGACACTTGTAAACAAACCAGAATAGCAGGACAGACAATCTTGATGATGAAAGCGGGAATATTAGAATGTCAAATATGAAAAGGAAAATCGCAATTGCAGTTGCTCCTGCTGCAAGGCATAAAGATGAAAAATCGGAGCACCGGGGCACGAAGGAAGAATGCCTTAGCGTTATGACACCAGAAGAGATTGCAGGGGATGTAATAGAATGCTATAAAAATGGTGCAGCAATTGTTCACATGCACGTTAGGGATGAGAATGGACATCTTACAAATGATATTACTCAGTTTAAACGTACCATATCATTAATTAAAGACAAGTGCGATATTTTGATAGAAGGATCCACAGGTGGTGTATCGGAGCTTTCAGTTGAGGAGAGAGGCATTGTTATAAGTATTCCGGAAGTGGAGATATCTGCAATTAACATGGGATCGGTAAATCTTGGAGAAGCTGCATTTGTGAATGAGCCTGAGGAAATACGCATGTGGGCAAAAATGATGCAGAATTATAATGTTGTCCCAGTAATGCAATGCTTTGAGCCGGGCATGATTGAAACAGTAAGAGTGCTTAAAGAAGAAGGCATACTGAAGCCGCCTTATATATATGGGCTTCCTATGGGTTTTTCAGGCTCACAGCCATCCTGCAGTGTAAACATGCAGTATATGGTAAATCTGATGCCCGACAATGCCGTATGGTATTTTCAACAGCATGGTATGGAGGACTTATCTATGCTGGCTGCGGCTGTTGCAGCCGGTGCAAAGATAATTCGGGTAGGATTTGAGGATAGTATTTATTATGCACCGGGAAAGACTGCTAAGACAAATGCTGAACTGGTAGAAAAAATAGCGGAGGTAGTAAGGCTTATTGGCTATGAAGTGGCAACGGTGGACGAAGTCCGTGAAATTATTGGTTTGAAGAATTAATAATCTGCAAATATAGATACCATAAAGGAGGTGAGGACTAACTGAAAAACAAGCTTCAATAATTAAAAGAAAAAGGGGGAAATCAAAATGAAAGCAATTCTAAAAACAGGTGCATATCCGGGAGTGACATTCGCAGATATTGAAAAGCCTTCCCCCAAGGCGGATGAAGTGCTTATTAAGGTAGAAGCGGCTGCCATTTGTGGAACGGACATGCATTATTATCATTGGAATCAAGGTGGACAAGATTTTGCAAAAAAATTTAATGTTCAGTGGCCATTAGTACTGGGACATGAGTGCTCGGGAACAATTGTGGAGGTCGGCAGCAACGTAAGCAGTCACAGTGTGGGCCAGCGGGTGGCGCTTGAGACGCATATACCTTGCGGTGTATGTTATCAGTGTCAGAACGATATGCCGCACAATTGCGCAAACATGGGCATATACGGTACTAGCTATAATGGATGCTTTGCAGAGTACGCTTTGGCACCTGCTAAAGTTGCTTTTGTACTTCCGGACAATGTATCCTTTGAAGAAGGTGCACTTTTGGAGCCGGGCGGTGTTGCAATGCGTGCAGTGGAGGAAGCGCAGGTAAAACCCGGTGACACAGTAGTTGTAAACGGCTGCGGTCCTGTCGGACTTCTGGCGGTTATGATTCTTAAGGCTGGCAATGCGGCAAATGTAATTGCAACGGATATTGACGAATACCGCTTGAATATGGCGAAAGAAATGGGAGCAGTTACAATTAACGTAAAAGAGCAGGATCCTGTTGAAGAGATTAAGAAGCTTACAGCAAAACGCGGCGGTGCGGATGTTGTTATTGAAATGAGCGGTTCTGCTGCATCATATAAAAACCTGTTTGATTTTATTCGTCTTGAAGGCAGGCTCGTCACAGTAGGTCATCCAGGAGGAGCCATCCCGATCAATCTCATGACTGATATAAACCTAAAGGGATTGCAATTAAAAGGCGTATTCGGGCGCAGAATATGGAGCACCTGGTGGAACCTTACGTCTTTGATATCTGCAAAACGTATAAATGTTCTGGATGTAGTTACGCACAGGTTTGATTTTTCTGATTGCGATAAGGCCTTTGAACAGGTTACTAAGGGTGCCGGAAAAGTTCTTTTTATCAATAAATAACCATTAACAACTTTAAAATGAGAAAGGAGAAATAAAATGAAAAAGGGAAAGAAAATTATTTCCATCCTTCTGATGCTCAGTATGATAGTCACATTGGCAGTCGGCTGTGCAGGCGGAAAAACTACAACTCCGGCTCCGGCTGAAGAGTCGGGCAAGGAGGTTGCAGAGGCACCATCAGGTGAAACTTATGAACTAATTTTTGCTACACATCTTGCGGCGGAACATCCGATTACAAAAGCTATGTACCTATTTACTAAACGTGCGGAAGAGCTTAGCAACGGCAGGCTGAAGTTCAAGACCTATATAAACGTTGAACTGGGCGACCCAACTGAAGTTATTGACCAGATCCGCATCGGTGTTGTTGACGGAGGATATTTTACTACCGGACATATGGCATACTATAATGATAAGCTGAATGCTACTATGTGGCCTTATATGTTTGAAAGCTATGAGCATGCCTCAAAAGCATATGACGGCGAAGTAGGGGAGTACATGAAGAAGATGGCTGCAGATGCCGGCTTCAAGGTAATTGACTGGATGTACTACGGTTTCCGTAACATAAGCAGCAGTAAGCCTATAAATAAAGTATCAGATATGAAGGGATTGAAGCTTCGTGTTCCTTCAGAAAGAGTAAATCAGCTTACGATGTCCGCATATGGTGCTATTTGTTCCACCATTGCATTCAATGAGCTGTATCTTGCACTTTCTCAGGGAGTTGTTGACGGCCAGGAGAATCCGATAGCAACAATGGATTCTGCTAATATACAGGAAGTTAACAAGTATATTGCAATGGTAGAATACACCTTCTTCACAACGGGAATGGTTATGAACCCGAAAAAATTTGAATCACTGCCTGCAGACCTTCAGGAAGTAATCGTAAAGGCGTCAAGGGAAGCAGCCGAATATGAGAGAGAAATATTCGTTGAAGAAGAGAACAAGGTTATAGATAAGTTCAAGAATAACTACGGTGTAACTTTCACATATCCTGACAAGAAGGAATTCATAGAGGCTGCCAAGCCGGCTCTGGAAGAACTGAAGAAGGACTATGATGAATCATTTGTAAACGAATGGCTTGCATTAGTTGAAGCCAGCAAGAAATAGTAATATAGTTTATTAGGGTGGGCTGTCAGGTTCAGGCATCCTGACAGCCCATAATTATACCTGATTATACGGAGGTGCTTTGTAGCGTGATCTTAATTGTTATTTTTCTGGTTCTTCTGGCCCTTGGAGCACCGATTTTTGTGGCTATGCTAGCCGCATCATTTACATGGATATTACAGACAGGCAATCTGTCATTGTTTACAATGGGAGCACAGCGTATGTATGCAAGCGTTAATTCTTTTACCTTGCTGGCAATCCCATTGTTCATATTTGCGGGCCTTCTTATGAATATGGCCGGGGTAAGCAAGCGTCTTTTTGACTATGCCAATACGTTGGTTGGCCATATTACAGGAGGACTCGGACACGTGAATGTCGTGGCAAGTATGTTTTTTGCGGGTATGTCAGGCTCTGCGGTTGCAGATGCGGCAGGCCTTGGCGCGATTGAAATGAAGGCCATGAAGGATGCAGGCTTTGACGATGGTTTTTCCGGTGCTGTTACTGCAGCTTCAAGTACAATAGGACCTATTATTCCTCCAAGTATACCAATGGTACTTTTTGGAGGTCTTACCAGTGTATCGGTAGGTAGATTGTTTCTGGGAGGATTTATTCCGGGACTTGTTATGGGTTTTTCGCTGATGCTGGTAGTATACTTTGTTGCAAAGAAAAGGAATTATCCCGTATCACCCAAATCAACTTTTAAAGAGAATTGGGCGGCATTTTTGGATGCTCTTCCTTCTTTGATTATGCCCTTGATAATACTGGGCGGCATATTATCGGGGTTGTTTACACCCACAGAGGCAGCAACCGTTGCATGCTTATATGCACTCGCTTTGGGCGTCTTTGTTTACAAGGAACTAAATCTTGAAAAGCTTTGGATTCTGCTGCTTGAAACCATGAGGAACACTGCCCAGGTAATGGCGATAATAGCTGCAGCAGGTTTATTCGGATGGGTAATGACATATCAGGGAATACCCGCAGCAATTATAGAAAGTATAATGGGATTTACCGATAATAAGTATGTTGTGCTTTTGATCATCAATATAATATTATTGATACTGGGATGTTTTATGGAGGGTAATGCAATACTGATACTAACAGTTCCAATTATGGTTCCCATTGCCAAGCAGTTTGGAATAGACCTGGTGCACCTTGGAGTTGTAATGTGCCTGAATACCATGATAGGTACTGTTACACCCCCGGTTGGGATGTGTCTTTATCCTGTTATGACATTGGGTAAATTGACTATGGGCGAGCTGGTAAAAGAAATCATTCCTTTCTTAATAATACTCATAGTAGCGTTGCTTCTTGTAACATATATAAGCCCCTTGGCTACATTTTTGCCCAAGCTTCTGATGGGTTGATAGGAGGATGGATACGATGACCAGTAAATATTTAAATAAGTTTTCAAAGTTTCTCGAATACCTTACAGTCATAACATTCCTAATTCTGGTTTCGCTGATAATTTTCCAGATGTCCGGCAGATATCTAGGGCTTACCGGAATAGGATGGACGGATGAAATGGTATCCTGCGCCACTACCTGGATGGTATTCCTAGGTACATCATATCTGACTGAGCGAGGAGGCCATATTTCCGTTTCGTTGCTTGAAGACTCTCTGCACGGATTTAAGAAGAACCTATTGAATACTTTTATCCAGATTGTAAACATAATTTGTGGAATAGGCCTTTCATACAGCGGCTATGTATGGTCAATGAGCACAGCGAACAAGCTGACGAATAATTTGCAGATAAGATACAATATATGGTTTATAGCAGTTTGTGTATTCGGAGTGCTTTTCACGTTTTTTTCAATCTTTAAGCTTTCCGATTCATTTAAGCTTCTCTTGGGAAAAGATACTTCGACGGAACTGAAATAAAAGAATTGAATATGGAATTGAGGCTGTTCCAAGAAGGACGGTCTCACTTCCATTGCTGTAAGGTTCATACAAAATAAGTGATTTATGTCTGTATCAAGTTGCTGTATTAATAGGAGGGATTAGCATGGAATATTTCAGACGCCAAGATGCTGTAGAGGTTAATGCTTCAGGAAGGCTTATCCAAAGGGTATTCGGAAAAAATTCAGCTTGTGAAATTGACAATGCAAACATGGGTTTTGCACATTTTTCCGAAGAAAAATACGGAAAGATGTACTGCCATTTTCACGAAGATGAAATTATATATGTATTGGATGCCAAAGATGCATATGTGAAGTATGGTGAGTTACAGGACAATATGCCAAACAGAAAAGAACTTCAGGCTGGTGATGTATTGAGATTTCGCAATGGCGAATGTCATGTTTTTAAGTTTACATCCAAAGATGGATATTTGGATATTATATTCTACTTTTCTCAGGGGAAAATCAATGTTGTTGAAGTAATTTGAATATACAGAGCTTGCTCTGCCAGTCACAAAAAAGCTATATGGCTGCATATAATTTTATAAATCATGTGAAGTTTTTTCAATTGAGAAGTTATATGCTAAATGGAAAGGGGCATTTGCTAAAAGAGATGCCCTTGCTTTTATAGTCAGACTGTTGCTTTTATATACGATGTTTCCTGTTGCGTCAAATCCGTGTACCTCATAGGTATAAGCCTCACCTAAGTCCAAGTCATTATCATTTATGGAATGGGAGGTAGTTCTGAGGATTTCTTTGCCATTGCGGTACAAAATATAACCTGCTATGTCTGAGTCAATTGCAGTGCTTCCCCATTCAAGCTTCACTTTCGTATAGCCTATTTCAGGGGCTTTTAAAACGCCGTCGGATTTTTCGGCTATTATTCTATGGCTTTCCATAAATCTTGTATTTGCGATATGCCCGTCGATAATGTTTATTGCACGGTTCAAGTCAGCACTGATTCGTTTTGAGATTTCCCCATTGAGATTTTTATCATTGTATAAAGCCTTTATTGCTTCTTGTATATTGTTTTTTTGTTCTTCATCAAAGCCGGCTTCGATCTTCTCAATAAGGTTTTTGTATTTGTTTCTTTGATTTATGTTTATACCATTATTTTTCAGGTATATATCATCAAGCTTTCTTATTATGTCTTTTAAAATTATATTTATCGATTCTTCCGGATTTTTACCCGTAGCTGCCGAGGGAGTGCTGAAGGCTCCGAGCTTCAATGCATAATCATAGCCGCTGCTGAACAACGACTCGTATTCAAAGATTGCAATGCCGCTTGTATTTGAAGCCCTTACTGCGTCAATTTGTTTAATAAACACCTTGGTATCAACCTTGTTAAAAGTTGCTATTCCTGAAGTGATCCGGGAATGGCCTCTTGAAAAGGCCCAGGTATTCACTAAATCATCAATGACAGGCTTTTCATGCAGATAGTAGGACATAGGTATCAGGGTACTGATATAATCCTTTCTAACCCATGTCTTTGGATTTTGATATATGTCGGAGAGGTTTTCATCATAGTCCGGCCATACATCAGCGGATATTTGAATTTCAGGCTGTATCGATTTTAATTCTGAAAATATCCTGCAAGCAAAGGAACTAATAATATACTCTCTGAATTCACACCATTTCTGCCATAATGGATCCCCCGGCATCAGTGAAATTGGGTCAGTACCGGTAAAATTAGCGAACAGCTGCCTGGTATATGTATCATAGCCAAAGTCATTTGTATAATCGTGGGAATTCGGATATCGCAAGTAGTCAAATTGAATACCGTCAATATCGTATTTTTCAATTAGTTCTATATACAGCGATGATAGAAAATCGTATACCTCAGGCAGGGCGGGATTCAAAAAGTAATATTTGGTTATTCCGTTTTCCAGATAATAAGTATCGCCCTTTCTGCTTACATTCATCCACTCAGGTTTTTTCTCAGCTATGGGCAGATCCACA
>Ga0116172_10003858_pt1 | contig 12357 bp, 12 predicted proteins | sample AD_UKC083_MetaG_FD_89799 | JGI IMG/M metagenome (GOLD analysis project Ga0116172, IMG submission 89799) | Active sludge microbial communities of municipal wastewater-treating anaerobic digesters from USA - AD_UKC083_MetaG | ecosystem: Engineered > Bioreactor > Anaerobic > Digestate | place: USA...
ACCTTAAGTTAGAGGTTGTAGAGCTCATAGAAGAAGAGCTTAGAAAAATTGTCATCTCCCTTACAGACAGCGAAAACAGATTAGATGGCCAGGTAATAGAAATACTAAATAAGAATAAAAACATTTACCAGGTAAGAGATGAATTTTTAAAAGCTTTGAATTAAATATTATTTTTTCATTCTGAGGACTTTAGTCCGAAAAATCTCATTAAATCCCCCGCTATCGCTCAGAATGGCAAATCATGAATTATTAAGATTTTGGATAGATTAAAAATATCTAGATGAATTGGAGTGATAATATGGTTAAAAAAATAGACCACATCGGCATTGCCGTGAAAAATTTAGATGAAACACTGAATTTTTATGAAAATATACTTGGCTTAAAATCAGCAGGAACGGAAACTGTGGAGGAGCAAAAAGTGAAGGTTGCTTTTCTTCCCATCGACGACACAGAGGTTGAACTATTAGAATCAACAGAAGAAGACGGCCCCATTGCAAGATATATTGCCAAAAATGGTGAAGGAGTCCAGCATATAGCATACAGGGTCGATGACATAGAAAAGGCCATAGAAGAAATGAAAGAAAAGGGAATCAGAATGATAGATGAGAAGCCCCGCTACGGAGCCGGAGGGGCAAAGATTGCATTTTGTCATCCTAAATCCACTTATGGAGTACTTATAGAACTGTGTCAGAGGGATTAAAGAGGTAAAAATGGAATAATCAATAAACTAAAGCTGCGGATTATACGCAGCTTTAGTAATTCTTCACTATTATAACATTTATGGATTTTAGAAACAACTAAACACTATCACTTTTTACCGGATCAATTATTAGAGAAACTTTATACTTGCCGTCTTTTAATAAATTAACTTTCCAATTCATCTAATATACGTTTCTTATATTTAATAAAATTGCCGCTTACAATAAAATCCTTATCTCTTGGTTTTGGCTCATCAATAATTATTTCATCTGTTATTCTGCCGGGCTTGCCGGACATAATGTAAATTCTGTCAGACAGTAGAATGGCTTCATCAATATCATGGGTTATCAAAAAGCTCGAAAGCTTAATCTGTTCCATCACCTTAAGAAACCACCTGTGCATGCTGCTTTTGGTTATGCTGTCCAAGGCGCTGAAGGGCTCATCCAGGAGGGCAACCTGGTCAGAGAATAAATATGTGCGCAGCAGGGCAGCCCTCTGCCTCATGCCTCCTGACAGCTGGTTGGGGTATTGGTTTTCGGTACCCTCCAGGCCGAATTCATCAAAGTATTTGAAAGCATACTCTCTTGCTTTTGCCTTTTTCTCTCCCCTTATGACCAGAGGCAAAGAAACATTGTCAATTATGGTCTTGTAAGGAAGAAGCAGGTCCTTTTGGAGCATGTAGCTTGTGTTTCCCGTAGTGTTGGTAATATCTCTTCCGTCCAATAAAACGGCTCCCGAATCAGGTTTTATCAAACCTGACACTACGTTGAACAAGGTGGTTTTGCCCACTCCGCTTACGCCCAGTATACTGACTATCTCACCTTTGTTTAATTTTACAGAAATATCTTCAATTGTTATGCTGCCTTCATAAGAGACAGTTATGTTTTCAGTTGTAAGTTTTTCCATACTTCCACCTAAACTGTCCTAATCAGGAAGGTATTCATTGGTAAAACCTCTTCCCTTTGGAATTTCCATTTCAATAAGATTGTTTTCAAATAACCAGCCATAGAAGCCGTCCCATCTCTCCTGGTCTATATATCCCCATTTTGGAGCATCTGCAATATATTGGTCTGCAAGCCACTTTTGGCTTTCAACAACTATTTCAGGGTCAAGCTCGGGGGCTGCTTCCAAGAGTATTTGAGCTGCCGCTTCCGGAGCTTCGATTGCATATTCATAGCCTTTTTTAACAGCTGACAGTACTTTTTTTACAACTTCCGGATTTGCCTCTGCAAAACTATCGTTAACAAACAAAACAGGGCTGTAATAATCCAATTCCTTGCTGTAGTCTGCAAAATTCAAATAATTTGTTTCCAAACCTTTTACTTTTGTTGCAATCCCGTCCCAGGCATAATAAATCCATACAGAGTCAATATCCGTCTGCATTGCTGTAATAACGTCTGTTACAGTGCTTGGAACCAAGTCTATTTCCTCAAAACTGCCCCCGTCATCTTTGACTATCTTTTTTATGATAGCTAATTCTATGGGCAGGTTCCATGTGGCATAGTTATGTCCTGCCATTTTTGCCGGTGTGTCGATGCCGTCTTCCTTTAAGGATATTATGCCTGAGGTATTGTGCTGAATTATTGCAGCAACTGCAGTTATAGGCATTGGAGTATTAGATGAATAATTTGGTGCCAGATAGTCCTGAAAGCCGATTCCAAATTCAGCGCCTCCGCCTCCAACTATGGCTTCAGCCCCGCCTTCAGGAGGCTGCATGATTACAGCTTCAATCCCTTCTTCTTCAAAGAAGCCCTTAGCCTGGGCAACGTACAAGCCCGTATGGTTTGTATTGGGAGTCCAGTCCAGTACTATGTCTACTTTTACGCTTCCTTCTCCCGGTTGCGGACCCGGTGTTTCGCTCCCGCATGATGTCAGCATAAAAACCGACAGTATTAAAATTGATATTAAAAATATTACATTGTTTTTCATTATAAACTTCCTTTCAATTCTTCTTGTTTTCCCAAGGCATTACAGCCTTTTTTAAGTATGATACTGCAAACATAAGCAGCAGGCTTATGATTGATATAAATAATATAACAGCGAACATTTTATCAAAGGAGTATGATTTTCTGACTCTGGTCATATATACCCCAAGTCCCGATAGCCCTCCCAGCCATTCGGCAATAACAGCACCTACCACCGAGTAGGACACAGAGATTTTAAGTCCCGAAAAAAACTGGTTTAAAGCACTTGGCAGCTTGATATGCATAAAAGTCTGAAATCTGTTTCCCCCCATTGCCTTTAACAAATTTAAGGCATCAGGGTCTGCCGAATGAAATCCTTCAAGCAGGCTTACGGTTATGGGGAAAAAGGTTGTCAGTACAATCAATGTAACTTTTGGCAGCAATCCGAATCCCAGCCACAAAACCAGAAGAGGGGCTATGGCAACTGTAGGTACCGTCTGTGTAAGTATGATCAGGGGGTATGCTGATTTTTCAAACAAAGAAAATCTATCCATCAATACAGCTATTGCAAATCCAAGAGCCGTACCTACAGTCAGTCCCAGTAATGCTTCTGCAAGTGTGGTTTTTGCATGCTCCATCAATAAGAAGAAGTCGTTTATAAAAGCTGTAACTACATCATATGGAGAGGGCAGCATAAATTTCGGGACAAGACCCGCAGACGATAAAAACTGCCAGGCGGCCAGTATTAAAACTATAGCTAATACAGGGGACGCATTATCAATGATATTTCGAAACTTTTTCTTCAATGGTAAACACCCCGCCCTCGGGAGCCAAACTGATTTTTACATAGGCAGACACCTTGGGGGCCCCTGCTCTTATGGCAACTAACTGGCAGTTTTTTACGATTTCCATCAATTGGTCGTAATCACCTTCAACGGATGTTTCGCTGGGTCCCACATAATAATTCAATCCTGTTCCTTTAATATAATCAATTACTTCGTCAACTATCCTTAAAACCTCTTCATCATCTGATACATGGGGTAAAACCTGTATCGCAATATTTGCTTCCATTTAAACCTCCTGTTAGTATTATTTAATAACAAAAACCTCCCCTGATAACGGGGAGGTACTCATAATCGACTGTTTACCTGCAAGTCATGTACAATCCCTACGCCGGCATTATCCGGATCAGGTTCCAAACAGATTTACTGTTTTAGGGTTTTGAACATTTGAGTAGTTCGAATCTCAGCCTAATTCATTAAGCTCCCCATAAAATGATAGTAGCACAGGCATTAAAAATTGTCAAAGGATTTTTGCCGAATCCCGGCTCAGACTATCCAAATCCGGGACAAAAATTTAAAAAGAATTCCGGGGACGGACTAAAACTCCCCGGAATTTTATGATTTTTACTGCTTAATTATTTCGTATGTACCTCTTACCATGAAAATGGCGTAGTCATTTGTATAGGCTCCACGACCGTCACCCCTGGGTACAATCATCAGATGATTGGAAACAAACTCCATTCCCGAAACGAAATCCTTGCCGACCGTAACATCTGAAATTCCCCCTAATTCGCTTCCTATTACAAAAGCTTTGCCGCCTCTTAATATAAGCTCTGTGCCGGCTCCTGCCACCAGCCTTTCACCTGCACGTATTTCAACTATCTGCAAGGCAGCTGAAGAGCCGCCTGTACCGCCGACTGTCAAATCATCAACTTTTTTCTTCAAATTTTCCAGTTCGTCCAATTTGTAATCGCTTACCAGTGCCTTGATTCGGTCATTCAAATAGCTTAAAACAACGATGGGGTCATTGGAATCTCCCGGAGCAGCGTAAATTACCGCAGTAAATGCCAATGCTAAAATTAATGTAAATATGATTATTTTTTTCATACAGCAACTCCTTAAAAGTATATTGATATTTTACATTAAATAAGTATAAATTTCAACATAAAACGACAGATATCTTTTGAAAAAAATTCCTCTAAAAAATTTTCTCCAAAGCTATCCGGCAAAGTTGACAAAGCACCTAACTTTGCATTGAATTAAACATAGCGAAATGATATAATTGCAGGGAAGACGGCAAATGTACCAGGAGACAATACCAGGGAGAAGTAAACATGTATAAATTATGTATGACAGTAAACAAATTATTTAAGCTGCCGGTGCACCCCTTTAATTTACATAATGAAGGCAAAAAAACATACGCTCAGTGGCAGTATGAAAAGGGAATGGATACCATTAAGTTTTACCTTAAGCACAGCACTGTTGATGAAATGTTTAAGGATAAGATTGTTTTGGATATTGGCTGCGGTGCAGGAGGAAAAACTGTTTTTTATGCCTCAAAAGGAGTTAAAAAGATAACCGGCATAGAAATTTTGGGAAAATACAAAGAAGAAGCGGAAAATCTGGCAAAAGAGTTTAATCTCCAGGATAAATTTGAATTCGTCCAAAGTGATGCAGCAAACATGCCCTTTGAAAATGAAGCATTCGACACAATTATAATGAATGATGCAATGGAGCATGTTGACAAGCCGGAAATGGTGCTTAGAGAATGCTATCGTATTTTAAAAAAGGACGGGAAACTATATTTGAATTTTCCTCCCTATAATCACCCCTACGGTGCACACTTGAGCGATGCCATTGGAATACCATGGGTCCATGTGTTTTTCAGCGAGAAAACTCTAATAAAAACCTATAAGGACCTGGTTAAAGACCTGCCTGACGGAAAAGAGAGAATAGATTTTCGTATAAGCAAAAAAGAAGACGGCACAGAGTATTTTTCATATATAAATAAAATGTCAATTAAAAGAGCAAACACCATTTTACATAACAGCAGTTTTGAATTAGAATATTATTCGGAGGAGCCCCTGAGAAGCTTTTTTAAATATACGGCCCGCATCCCGTTTTTAAAAGAATTTCTGGTTAAAATGGTCGTTTGTGTTTTGAGGAAGATGCCCTAACCCTGTTTTTCCTGTCAAATGGGAAGAAAACTAGCAGCAGTAATTCCCAACGATTATGATTTACCCAAGTTCATCGACCGGAGGGAGAAAGAAATAGTTGGTATATTAAGCGCAACGAATTCTGAATTTATGCGGCGGTAGGAGCTGATAAATTCATGAAGGTCGACTGCGATTCCCTGTTTATGCAATGTAAGGAACAAATAAATTAGTGAAGGAGACTGCGGTATCCCGTGAAATTTTACTATACATATAGGAGAAAAGATGAAACTGAAAGTTGATAAAATAGTTTTGATTTTGATTTGCCTTTCACTGATAGTAGGTCTGTATACACTGTATCAGAGAGTGGAAATTGAAAAGCAGTATAAAACTACGGAAATAGTTCTTGATTATAATGAAATGAAGAAATTTGCCGACAGTTCAAATAATGACTTAAGCTACTGGATGAGAAAGTTTAGGGAATTTGGAGCAAAATCTGTTGCAATACAGGAAGAAACCATTAAATTATTGATTGAAGCCGGTTACAGCCTGAGAGCTCAAATGGTTTCAGAATTAATTAAAGAATACAAATGGCAGGAGGATTATAACCGGGAAATTGTAAGAGCCATTTCGGAAAGTGAAATAAGTCCCTTTGATGTTATTGTTACAACGGAAGATGAAGAAATATACAGCTATATCCTATCAGGCCTGAAAGAAAGATATGCTGATGAGTTTTACCAAACACATATATTTGACAATGTTTATTACATAGTATTAAAGGGTATAGTTGATGATGTATACTACACCGAATTGGAAAAGACGGTAAATTTAGCAGGCAAAGGCGTATATGAAGTTCAAAAGGCAGTTGATTCAAGACTGATGAACATAGGTATCGGATATGATTCTGAAAAAATAACCATGGCAAAGGATGCAGGCCTGGATGTAATACTAAGACCAATTAACTTCCCTGCATCAAATGAAAAGCTGGCTGATGCTTATAAGGCAGCCAACGAAAAATATGGGCTGGAGCCGAGAATTTACCTGGTTCACGGCAAGGAAGTCCTGGGTTTTCCGAATAATGAACATAAGCTGTTAAATTACATAAAAGAAGAAAATATTGCTCTTGCATTGATTGAAAGCGGCACACAAAGGCAGCACCTGGAGCAGGAAGGTCTGGATGAGCTGGTTGAAGATTCCGGCTATCAAGCTCTCCGTGCATTTACCATGTGGGATTTTATAAGAGAAAGAAATAGATACTACAATTATGAAGGTGCAGAAGAAATTGAAAATACAATGTTTAGGGCTGTGACCGAAAGGAATATAAGAGTTATTTATTTCAAGCCCTTCTTTGAGGAAAAGGACAGCACGAAATTTCTTACAGATGTTGACGAATATGAAAGAACATTTAAAAGTTTGGAAAACAGACTCTCTGCCCACAATATAAGTTTTGGAAAAGCCAAGGCTATGGAATACTTCACCATCGGCTCCAAGAGAATGGCTGTGCTTGCCTTTGGAATTACCCTGGCTGCAGTGATGCTGTTTATAAAAATGTTTAATATTAAGCATAAATTTGCTGATTACTTATACTTATTTGCTCTGCCTGCAGCACTGATACCTTTGGTTATGCGGAAGCTTGCAGAGAAAGGATTTGCCTTTGGCTCTGCTGTAGTATTTTCAGGACTTGCAATTTACTTTTTTATGATTCAGATAAAAAGGATTTACGAATCTGAAGAAAAGTATTCAAATTTGCAGATTATTGTTTATTCAGCCCTGATACTTGCAGGCAGCGTTGCAATTGCGCTGGCAGGTGCGGTATTTGTTGTTTCAATGCTTGCAGATGTAAAATATATGCTTGAAATGGATATTTTCAGGGGAGTAAAATTTGCCCAGATACTGCCCTTCGGTATTTTCATAATAATGTTTATAATCTACTTTATGAACAAGGACGAGGATTCGGTTAAGGGGGTAGTAAATACCACTGTAAGGTTTTTAAACAAGGGAATTAAAATTTATTACGGCATAATTGCAGGTATACTTGCTCTTGCCGGATATATTTATATTTCAAGAACCGGCCATGAAACAGAAATTCAGCCTTCAAACATTGAAATGATAACAAGAAATTTTATGGAATATATGCTTTTGGCAAGACCTAGAACCAAGGAGTTTTTAATAGCATTTCCTGCAATATTCGGGGCTGTTTTTGCTGCTGGCAAAAAGTCCGAATTTTATACGGGAATTTTTATGCTGGCGGGGGCAATCGGCACATCCTCTGTAATAAATACTTTTTCTCATATAAGGACGCCCATTTACCTTTCTTTTGCAAGAACGGTAATCGCCCTTGTCTTTGGAATTGTTATAGGCTGTGTACTGGTTCTTGTATGCAGTATATGTAATAGAGCATTTGTGAAAATACAGGAGAGGCTGAAGTGAAAAAAATGTTGTTGGCAGGCTATTACGGCTTTGGCAATTTAGGTGATGAAGCAATATTGGAAATGACACTGAAACAGATATTTGAAATAACCGACAGAGAAAATATAACAGTTCTTTCCGGAAACAAGGCAATAACAAGTAAAAGATACAATGTAAACACAATTGACAGGTACAATGTGCTGTCTATATTAAATGCTCTAAAATCTGCAGATGTTCTTATTTTTGGCGGAGGGAGCCTTTTACAGGATGTAACCAGCAAAAGAAGCATTTATTATTATTTATTCCTGATAAGGCTAGCAAAGCTTATGAAAAACAAGGTCGTTATGCTGAGCCAGGGGATTGGCCCCATTACATGCGAAAATAGCATAAAAGCAGTCAGGAGCACATTGTCGCTGGTTGATTACATAACTGTAAGAGATAAGCATTCAAAAGAATTTTTGGAAAGCATAGGAGTGGATGAGAAGAAGATTTTTCTTTCTACAGATCCTGTAATTAATTTAAGAAAAGACAATTCCATTGAATATGAAAAACAAAGTACAAGGAAGGTTTGCTTTTCTCTGAGGAATTGGAAGGGTTCGGATGTCAGCACTAAAATATGCAAGGTTGCAGAAAAGCTTATTGATGACGGAATTGAATGTCACTTCATACCTTTTTATCATAAGGAGGATTTGCAGCTGATTGACCAGGTCGAAGAAATATTAGGCAGCAAGGCTTTTTATTACAGGGATAGACTGTCAACGGGGGATGCTTTTGACATAATTAAAACCATGGATGTTATGGTGGGAGTGAGACTGCATTCGCTGATTTTTGCTGCGGCCGCCAACGTTCCTATTGTTGCTGTTTCATATGACCACAAGGTGGACCACTTTGTAAACAGTGTCAATATGAAAATAGCCTGCAGGATTGACGATATTGACGAAAATACTATTTATGACGAAATTATATATAAAATAAACAATGAGCAGGAAGAAAAGGCAATGCTTTCAAAGAGTGTTGATAAAATAAGGGAATTAACCAATATTAACTATAAGATACTAAAGGAAATAAGCAATGGATAAATTAAGCATAATGGGTGTTAGAATTAACAATATATCAATGAATGAAGTGTTAAAAGCTGCGGAAGAAAAGATTGAAAATGATGAAAAGTATGTAATTTATACTCCCAATACGGAAATAATCATGATGTGTCAAAAGGATGAAGAATTTCTGGATATAATGAACAGGTCGGATGTGAATGTTCCTGACGGAGTGGGTTTGATTTATGCGGGGAAAATTAAAAAACTTCCCTTAAAGGAAAAGGTGGCAGGCTATGACTTGTCAATAAATCTGCTGAAAATGGCCGATGAAAAAGGCCTCAAGCTTTATGCCGTGGGGGGAAAACCCGGAATAGCCGAAGCTGCCATGAAAAATGTTCAAAAAAGGTATCCCGGAATTAAAATTGTTGGAGCCCAACATGGATATTTCAAGGGCACTCATCTTGGAAATCATGGCCACCAGGAAGAAAGAGCAGTAATTGAAGACATTAACAAACATAAACCTCACATTCTCTTTGTTGGATTTGGTGCTAAAAAACAGGAGCAGTGGATAGAATATAACAAGGACTTATTAAATGCCAATGTAATTATTGGAAACGGCGGAACCCTGGACGGACTGGCAGGCATTGTGAAAAGGGCGCCGGACATATTTATAAATTTAGGGCTGGAATGGTTCTACAGGCTTATTAAGGAGCCAAAGAGAATAACAAGGCAAATAGTGCTGCCTGAATTCTTGCTTAAAGTGATTTTCGGAAACAAAGACATTGTAAGAGAAATCGAGTAAAGTAATGCACATCATCAGGTTTAGAATAAAACAAATTATAATAAAATAGAAGGGACACCAGTGTCCCCGCAAGAGGAGGGAAAAATGAAATTATTTATTGATACGGCTAATGTTGAAGAAATAAGAAAGGCAAATGACATGGGGGTTATCTGCGGAGTAACCACAAACCCGTCATTGATAGCAAAGGAAGGAAGAATATTTAAGGATGTGGTAAGGGAGATTACTTCTATAGTTGACGGACCCATAAGTGCGGAGGTTATAAGCCTGGACTCAGAAGGGATGATTAGGGAAGCTGTTGAGCTGGCTAAAATACACAAAAATATAGTTATTAAAATTCCCATGACAGTTGAAGGGTTAAAGGCAGTAAAGGTTTTAAGCAAGGAAAATATCAAAACAAATGTAACATTGATATTTTCCGCAGGCCAGGCTCTTCTTGCGGCAAAAGCAGGTGCTTCCTATGTGAGTCCTTTTGTGGGAAGGCTTGATGATATCGGTAATGACGGAATGACTATTATAAAGGAAATTGTTGATATTTTCTGGAACTATGAAATTGATACTGAAATCATAGCTGCAAGCATAAGACACCCCATGCATGTAATAGAGGCTGCAAAATCAGGGTGCCATATTGCCACCATACCATACAAGGTAATAGAGCAGCTTGCAAAGCATCCTTTGACTGATAAAGGGATAGACCAATTTTTAAAGGACTGGGATACAGTTCCTAAGTAAAAGGTATGGGGACACACCTCTTCTATAGGGGAAGTCTTTGGAGTAAGAGGAATGTCCCCGTAAAAGAGGAGGAAATATGAAATACGATGAGTTGAAGGTCATAGCAAAAAGTATGAGAAAAAACATACTGACTATGATTTATAAGGCACAGTCAGGCCATCCGGGAGGCTCCCTTTCTGCGGTGGAGATAATGACATATTTATACTACAGGGAAATGAACATAGATTCTCCCACAGATGAAAACAGGGACAGATTTGTATTATCCAAAGGACACGGGGCACCTGTACTTTATGCTGTCTTGATGGAAAAGGGCTTTATAGACAAAGAGCTTCTTCCTACATTAAGGCAGGTTGATTCCAAGCTTCAAGGCCATCCGGACATGAAAAAACTTCCTGAAGCCGGAGTTGAAGCATCAACAGGGTCTCTGGGGCAGGGACTATCCATTGCAAACGGCATGGCACTGGCATTTAAGCTTGACAAAAAAACAAACAGGGTATTTGTACTATTGGGAGACGGGGAGATAAACGAAGGAATGATATGGGAAGCAGCTATGCTTGCAAGCCACTACAAGCTTGATAATCTAACTGCCGTACTTGACCATAACGGTTTGCAGATAGACGGCAGAAATGAAGATGTTATGACAATTACTCCCATTGACAAGAAATTTGAAGCATTCGGATGGCAAGTGATAAAAGCAGACGGTCATGATTTTAATTCCCTTGAAAAAGCCTTTGAAGAAAGAAAAACAATCAAAGGAAAGCCAGCAATAATTATTGCAGAAACAACCAAGGGGAAGGGCTGTTCGTTTATGGAGAATGAAGCAGGCTGGCACGGGAAGGCACCAAATGACCAGCAATTCTGCAAGGCAATGGAGGAAATAGGAGACATAGGAGACAAAAGGGAAGGGGGCGGATTGAATGGCTAAGGCAACAAGAGAAGCATACGGCGATGCGTTAAAAAAGCTGGCAGCAAATCCTGATATTGTTGTATTGGATGCGGACCTGTCCGGGTCTACAAAAACTTCAGAATTTAAAAAAATAAGTCCCGAGAGATTTTTCAATGTGGGAATTGCCGAGCAGAATTTAATCGGCACTGCTGCAGGATTATCTCTGGCAGGGAAAATTCCGTTTGCAAGCTCCTTTGCAATGTTTGCTGCAGGAAGAGCCTTTGAAATAGTTAGAAATACAGTGGCATATCCGGCTTTAAACGTAAAAATTGCAGCTACCCACGCAGGTCTTACGGTAGGAGAAGACGGAGGCTCCCATCAGGCAATTGAAGATATAAGTTTAATGAGAAGCATACCAGGCATGACTGTTATCAGTCCTGCCGACGGCAGAGAAGCCGAACAGGCTGTTTTAAGAGCCGCCGAATATGTTGGGCCTGTTTATATAAGACTTGGCAGAATGGCAGTTGAAGATGTTTATGACGATTCATATGTTTTTGAATGGGGTAAAGGGGTTTTATTAAGGGAAGGCAAGGATGCTGCAATCATTGCAACAGGGCTTATGGTTCAAGAAGCATTGAAAGCTCATGACATTTTAAAGGAAGAGGGCATAGATGCAAGGGTTATAAATATCCACACAATAAAGCCCCTGGACAAAGATATAGTAATAAGTGCAGCCAAAGAAACCAAGGCGGTAGTTACAGCGGAAGAGCACAGTATCATTGGAGGTTTGGGAAGCGCAGTCATTGAAGCTCTGTCGGACGAATATCCGGTTCTTGTGAAAAGAGTGGGTATATTGGATACCTTCGGTGAATCAGGAAAACCAAAGGATCTTATTGAAAAATATAAACTGACGGCAGAAGAAATTGTAAAACAGGTAAAAGAAGCGCTTAAGATGC
>Ga0116172_10003863_pt1 | contig 12353 bp, 10 predicted proteins | sample AD_UKC083_MetaG_FD_89799 | JGI IMG/M metagenome (GOLD analysis project Ga0116172, IMG submission 89799) | Active sludge microbial communities of municipal wastewater-treating anaerobic digesters from USA - AD_UKC083_MetaG | ecosystem: Engineered > Bioreactor > Anaerobic > Digestate | place: USA...
AAAGTAGAAACCAAAGGATTTGAAATATCCTTAGGACATCAAAATCGAATCGGAAATTTTAGATACTCTATATTAGGACAGGTAACCTGGAATACCAACATAATAACAGAAATGGATGAGTTGCCACCTAACGTTGAATGGCAACGTCAAACCGGAAAACGTATTTATGATAATACCGAAGTTGCAACTTTGTATGAGCAAGCGTACTCCAACACTTACGGTTTAGGAGGATGGAATGTCTATAAGTTTGTTCAATGGGCAAATGATCCGGCAAAAATTGCCACCAGCCAGCAAGATGCCATTGATAATCCTGAAAAATATCCTTATAATACTGCTTCAAGTGGTAATCAGAGCTTGGGTACAGCTGTTTTCGAAGATTTAAATGGAGACCGTCAGATTGACGTTCTTGATATGATTCCGGAAACTTATACAATGATACCCGAATTGATTCCATCGATAAATCTTACCATAGGGTGGAGAGGTTTTGATATCCGCTTGTTAGTGGATGCATACTTAAATCGTTCGGTATTCTTATCTCCTGCCATGGCCTGGTCGGGATGGGGAAACATGGGAACTCAGGAAGTAGTTAATGTCTGGGGATATTATACCAGCGACCCTAATGATCCACGTAATGTTAATGCCAAATGGCCTCGGCCAACTTATAGCGGTTATGAACCCGTTAGTAGCGACAGAGGTTCCGGAACCTACAAAAATGATGTTTGGATAAAAAGGGGAGATTTTTTCTCTCTTCGTAATGTAGAGTTTGGATATTCATTGCCTAAATCATTAATTGCCAAAGCAAATATCTCTGAATGTAGATTTTACTTTAGTGGCTATAATTTAATGTATTATGCTAAGAATTTACCCAAAGATGTTGACCCCGAAAAACCAATGAGTTATCTCTGGTGGTATCCGAAAACCAAGAGTTATTCATTGGGAATAAGACTAAGTTTTTAAATTAATAAATTAGTATAAGATGAAAAAATTAATAACATATACTACAGGCTTATTATTATCCCTTGTCTTGGTCTCATGTACCGATTTCCTTGAAAAGGAATATGATATTACATTAACAGAAGATGATGTATTCTCCAGTGAAGTTAATACCCGTGGATTTTTGGCTAACATGTATAACTATCAAACAGATGGTTTCCTTGGTTTTCATAATGGCCAGTTTTTGGGATCTTTCCGCGATGCCATGACTGACAATGCGGTTTCTTATTGGAACGTACATTATTATCATGGTGTACAAACCGATAGTTATGATGCAACAAATAATCCATTTCTAAATACGTATTGGAGGGATAATTTTATTGCAATAAGAAAAGCTAATCAATTTCTTAAAAATGCCAAAAAAACTGTTATCGGTAGTGCATTATACGATCGTTATATGGCTGAAGCAAAGCTTTTGCGTGCTATGTTCCATTTTGAAATAATTCGCTATTTTGGTGCTACTCCAATTATTGGTGAAAATGAAGAAGGAATACCAATTGTATTCGAAATAAGCCGTGCGGAAGAGATGAATATGACACGTACTCCTCCGGCAGAAGCATTAAAATGGGTTGCGGATCAGTGTGATCAGGTAAAAAACATTCTTCCATTCCGTTACCCTAATGAAACTGAAGATTGGGGACGTGTGAGTGGAGCCGTAGCCTATGCATTAAAATCCCGGGCTCTTCTCTATCGTGCTTCTGAGTTGAATAACACTGGTAATAATCCATCATACTGGGCTGAAGCAGCTCAGGCTGCCAGAGATTTCATCTCGGTTAATAATCAGCAAAGCAATCCTTATAGATTGTACAGTACAGGAGATCCGGACAATGATTATTACGAGTGTTTTACAATAACTCCGATGTTGAATTATGAATTCATTCTATGTCCTGAACCCTGGGCAACCACCTTTATTAATACGGAAATGGCTCCTTGTGGATTTGCCGGACAAATTACCGCTAATGGTCGTACTAATCCAACTCAAAACCTGGTCGATTGTTATGAAACAATCAATGGCCTGCCAATTGATAAAGATCCTACATATGACCCTCAAAATCCTTATGTTAACCGCGACCCACGTTTTTCCCAGACCATATTTCACCATGGGATGATGTGGGGAGATATAGAACAGGAAGAGTATCGTATGGTAGATGTTTCCTATCCTAACGGAAGAGATTACAAAGAGCTTCACGGGGGTACTTTGACAGGATATTATTGTAAAAAATACGTGAACAAAATATCATATAAGGTTCCAAGTACTCCGATAATGGCTTTCCCATCTTACAGATATGGAGAAATTCTGCTAAATGCGGCAGAAGCTGTTAATGAGGCAGAAGGTCCGGATGCAGCTTACCAGTACGTCAACGAAATCAGAGCCCGTGCCGGCATGCCCGCCTATTCCGGAATGACACAAGCAGAATTGCGTGAGAGAATTAGAAATGAACGTCGCATTGAGCTTTGCTTCGAGGATCACAGATATTTTGATGAACGCCGTTGGAAAATATTTGAAGGACAAACTATGACTTCAGAGATTGGAAAACCTTACTATCAACAATATTACAACTTATATGGAGTTACTGTAACGAATCCAAATAATCCTCATTATGAATACAGACCTGCAGATACGTATCCAACAAGGGCATTTGTCAGTCCTAAAAGCTACTTATTCCCCTTACCGGATGCTGATGTGAAAAGGGCACCTAACTTAGGTCAAAATCCAGGTTGGGAATTAAATTAAACAGAGGAATAATCGGTAGGCCAAGCGAAAATTAAAGCATGGTCAAAAGATTACCCTGAAAATATAAGCGTAATTGGAAAAAACCCATCAGAATTAATTCTGATGGGTTTTTTCAACTTTAAACCTGCTTATCAGAGGGTCGTAATTGCGTAAGCATTTGAAGGGTCGGGTATAAAATCCTGGCGGCCAGCCGTTGCAGTGGCAAACGAAAACTTATAGAATTTATCAAACATAAAAGGCTGTGGAAAACGTTTAAATAACATAAACTATGGGTAAACAGATGAATCAAAAGCTTATAATGCTGTTTGCGGTTTTAATGCTGGCCTTGCCGATGAATGCCCAGCGCAACAGAAAGTCCGGAGAAAAAGCAGTTTTTTATCCTGTTTCAAAAATAGTCGACGGCGACACTTTCTGGGTTGACGACGGAAGCGAAAAGGGGATCAAGATAAGACTCACAGGTATCGACGCACCCGAGACCAGGAACAGCAGGAACAAGGTAAAAACTGCCTTTGGGGAGGAATCAACCCGCTACCTGACCAGCCTGATAGACGGGAAAAGGGTAAGGCTCGAATACGACATTGACACTCTTGATCGGTACGGCCGCACACTGGCATATGTGTATCTTGAGGATGGCACCTTTGTAAATGCCAGAATGGTCAGAAAAGGTTATGCCACTGTTATGACCACTCCGCCAAACGTGAGATATGCTGAAACATTTGTGGAACTGGCGCGAAAGGCCAGGAAAAGGAAATTAGGCCTGTGGAAAGAAACGATGCTTTCAGGAAATGAATTCTGAAAACCGTGATTAATACCATAATACCGGCGGCCGTGATATCTTTTCCTGTTTTCCGCATTGGGACACCCTAAAAGTTTCTTTCCTAATTTGTTTCTTTTCTAAGCTAAATTCAATACATATAACATGGGAAGGACTGAAATGACAGAACTGTCTAAATTGTTGATTATAAGCTATTCCGCTATGGCATAACCATTCAAAAGGTAAGGAGCAACTTTTGTTGACCCACCTGGGCTCGAACCAGGACTCTGCGGAACCAAAATCCGATGTGTTGCCAATTACACCATGGGTCAATGGATTATCTTCCAATGATGCAAAACTAATTAAAATTTTTTGATTGCAAGTTGATTTAATAAATCCCGGAAAAACGGATCAGCAGTTCCACCGAAAAATTCATTCGTAAAGCTTATCATTCATTGCACTGACCTCAACAAAGGAGAACTGACAATTCACAAGGGATCTTATAATAAGTCCCAGTTCGTACATGTCTTCATCGCCCCTTTCATAATGCCAGCGTATCTCAACATTTTCTGCAAGCTGTTTCCTTGCAGACAGTTCCCTCAGTATTATATAAAGCCATTTTGTTGAACCTGTATTTATGTATTCAAAACCCAGGTCAATGATTGTCTTTCCAGCCCATGATTTAACAAATTCCCTTATCCATGCTATAACCGGTTCATAGAAAGAAGTGGGATTTTCAATTATAGAACGTCCCATAATGAAAATTCTTTCATTATTCATGACAACCTTTGGCGACCTTCTTGTTGATTTGATATATAATGTATCCGGATACATTGAACTGGATTAAAAATCTTCGTCAATCCTTAACTTAAAACTAAATTCAGCTCTTGCCTTTCTAAGTCAAAGCATTATGTAAAATTATAAAAAGGGGAATATTATACAAAAACTATCTGGAAGATTCCTGTTTAAAAAGAGATGGCTCTTCCCAGAGTGACGGATGTTCTTCTTCAAACCTTTCAAGTATAGCCTTCATAATCGTTTTTCTGAAAAACTCAGAACGGTTCTTGACCCTGAAACGCTCACAATACATACCCAAAACCTTCATCTCTCTGCTGTTCAGCATTACTGAAAGCTTGTTGGTCCTTTTCAGCCGTTCTTCCTTACGTATTGAATGCCTCACTTATTACGGTCTCTTATTTCCAATGTTAAAAATATAAAAACGGCTATTCAGAAAAGAGCAGAAATAAAAAAGTTTGTCAACAGAATATAGGTATAATATCTGTAATATCTTAACTGCCAATCAATAAACCTATGTAAAACTTTATATGATCCTCCTCTCGTCCTGCAATTCTACAGTAACAGGATCCCGCATTTAAATATTTCCCTGATCAATAATTCCCTTGTTCAGGCCGTTAACAACCCTGTATTTTCTCAGGCTTTCCCGGCACTCCCAAGCACATTGACAATTTTATGCTTGTATAATTCTTTAAGTTTATCACGGGCAGGGCCAAGATAATTTCTCGGATCAAATTCTCCTGGTTTTTCAACAAATACTTTGCGTATTGCTGCAGTCATTGCAAGCCGTCCGTCGCTGTCGATATTAATTTTGCAGACAGCAGAACGAGCTGCCCGTCTCAGCTGATCTTCCGAAACACCAGCAGCATTTTCTAATTTACCGCCATATTTATTGATCTCATCAACAATATCCTGCGGGACTGATGAAGCGCCGTGAAGTACAATAGGAAATCCCGGTATACGCCGCTCACATTCTTCAAGGATATCAAAACGCAATGGAGGCGGGAGCTCACCCGGTTTAACCTTGAATTTGAAAGCCCCGTGAGATGTACCTATTGATATTGCAAGTGAGTCAACTCCCGTTTTTTTTACAAAATCCTCAACTTCCTCAGGACGAGTATAAGAAGTGTGTTCCGATGACACCTCATCTTCAATTCCTGCAAGCACTCCAAGTTCACCTTCAACAGTAACATCAAATTTATGTGCATATTCAACAACCTGCCGTGTCAGCCTTACATTCTCCTCATACGGAAAATGAGATCCGTCAATCATAACTGATGAAAAACCAGTTTCAATACATGACTTACACGTCTCGAATGAATCACCGTGATCAAGGTGAAGGACAATCGGAATTGCATAGCCTAATTCCTTTGAATATTCCACAGCACCTTTTGCCAGATACTGAAGGAGTGTCTGATTTGCGTATTTTCTTGCACCCTTTGATACCTGAAGTATCACAGGGGATTTCGTTTCAACACAGGCACTTATTATTGCCTGCATCTGCTCGAGATTGTTAAAATTGAATGCCGGAACAGCATATCCACCTTTCATTGCAGCTTTGAATAATTCTCTCGAATTCACCAAGCCTAACTCTTTATAATGTAACATAATTCTACTGATTTAAATCCAGCTAAAGATACTTATTTTAACATTAGGGTCAAAAAAATCCAAAACCCGCTTTTCAGAATTTCTCATCTGGATAATATCATTCACCTTTTAAATGGTTCCTTAATATGGAATGAAGATATTGTGTAATTTCGTAACCATAATTTTTATCAGTAATAATAATACAGGCTTCTGATCGAACTTACATAGAGCATACATATTAATCACTTACTTTATAATAGATGAATTGCGAAACAATCGAAGTTAAATAATTAAATATAATGAGAAAAATCTTCTCCTTCATCATGACCTTTTTAATTCTGTCTTCCGGGCTAATGTTTTCCCAGGAAAAATTATGGTCTCTTGAAGAATGTATCAAATATGCAATTGATAATAATATCCAAATCAAGCAGCAGGTTTTGCAGACACAATATCAGAAGAACCTGCTTCTACAGTCAAAACTGAACCTGTTGCCAACACTGAACGGTCAGGCAACTCATAATTATTCATTTGGCCGTGCCCTCGATGAAACTACTTATGAATATACAGAGAACCAGAACATTCAGTCAAACAGTTTTTATGCCGGTGGGAATATGAGTCTTTTCAAGGGCCTCCAGAATTATAATACAATCAAAAAAAATGAATATCAGCTGCTTGCAAGTGAAATGGATCTGGAGACAATAAAGAACAGCATATCGATGAATATTGCTCTTGCATATCTTCAGATACTTCTGAACAGGGAGCTGGTTTCTGCTACGGAAAACCAGCTTCAGATAACAAAACAGCAGATAGATAAGACAAATAAGATGCTCAATGCCGGAAGCATTACTAAAGGGGATCTCCTCCAGATAGAAGCCCAGGCTGCAAGTGAGGAACTACAGCTTATCAACCTTAAGAATCAGCTGGATCTATCTTATCTTACACTTACCCAGATGCTTGAGTTGTCTTCTCCCACTGGTTTTCAGATTTCAGTTCCCGATATCCTTATCGACACTAACTCAATTATTACAGAAACCGTTGATGAAATATTTGATCTTGCCCTGAAATCGCGTTCTGAAATAAAAAGCGCAGAATTGAACCTGACAATAAGTGAATATGATCTCAAAATAGCCAACGGAAGCCGGATCCCAAGTTTGTCGATGAACCATTCAATTACAACACGTTTTTCCGATATTGCAATCAAGATGAGCAATCCCACTGAAAACTACAAGTTCTCCGAACAGCTAAATGACAACCTTAACTATGGGGTGGGATTTTCACTATCAATCCCTATACTCAACGGATGGCAGATCAACAGAAATATCGCCAATTCAAAAATATCGATAGAGAACAGCCGCTATATCCTTGAAGGAGAAAAGAAAAAATTGTATAAAAATATCCAGCAGGCCTATACTGATGCCACAGCAGCTTTAAAAAAATTCACTGCAAGCATGAAAGCTGTTATAGCCATGGAAGAATCATTCAGGTACACCGAACAAAAATTCAATGTTGGAATGGTGACTCCTTTTGATTACAATGCTGCAAAAACACAGCTTCTCAATGCTCAGTCGGATATGTCGCAGGCTAAACATGAATACATTTTTAAAACAAAACTTTTGGATTTTTATAAAGGATTACCACTCAGTTTGAATCAAATAAATTAACCTTATCTGGCCTGAAACCATGAAACAAAATAAAATATTAAGAATATTAATAATAGCAGTAATTGTTCTTCTTGTGTTTGCAATTATTGGGAAAAAAGCCGGCTGGTTTGGAAAAGCTTTAACAGTCAAGGTTGCTGTAGAGCATGCCTCTAGGCGGCAGATAACAGAGACCATAACGGCAAATGGCAAGATCCAGCCGGAGAAGGAAGTTAAGATCTCACCTGATGTATCAGGTGAGATAGTCGAACTTAATGTAAAAGAAGGAGACCAGGTTGAAAAAGGGAAACTTCTCCTGAGGATAAGACCCGATGTATATATCTCCCAAAGAGACCGTTCTCTTGCTGCAATAAGTTTAGCAAAAGCGCGTTTGGCTCAGGCTGAAGCACAGTTCAAACAGATAGAATTGTCATTCGCCAGAACCAAACAGCTTTTTGCAGAACAAACTATTTCAAAATCTGATTTTGAACAGGCAGAAGCATCATATAATGTGGCTAAGGCAGAAGTCGATGCTGCAAAATATTCAGTCATCAGTTCAGAAGCTTCCCTTAAAGAGGCTGATGAGAATCTTATAAAAACCTCAATAAATGCCCCGATGTCGGGAACCGTTTCAATGCTTCTCGTTGAGCTCGGAGAAAGGGTTGCCGGCACAAACCTGATGGCCGGTACTGAAATATTGCGTATTGCAGATCTTTCACGAATGGAAGCCCAGGTTGAAGTAAATGAGAACGATATTGTAAGGGTAAGCGCTGGAGATACTGCCTTCATTGAAGTTGATGCATATCTCGACAGAAAGTTTAAAGGAGTAGTTACTGAAATAGCCAACTCTGCAAAGACTACAGGCACATCTGCAGATCAGGTCACAAACTTTGACGTCAAGATCTTTATCCTCCCCGATTCATACAAGGATCTTGCAAAAGATGGCGGTAATCCCTTCAGACCAGGTATGTCAACAACTGTTGAAATTCTCACAGAAACAAAGGAGGATGTTCTGACTGTCCCCATTCAATCAGTTACAACACGTATTGACACAACAAAGACAGGATCAGGAACATCAGATGAAATCCGTACTATTGTTTTTGCTACCGATGGGAAATATGCTTATGCAAAGGATGTAAAAACAGGGATACAGGATAACAGCTATATTGAAATAGTTTCAGGTATCGGGGATAGTGTAAAAGTGATCTCTGCACCATTCAGCGTTATAAATAAGAAATTATCAGACAGCTCTCTTGTTGAAATAGTAAAGAAAGATGATCTGTATAAGGAAAAATAGTTTGCAGAAAACGGCATGAAGAAATGATACTATGCCTGGAGACTTCAACAACAATCTGTTCTGTCGCACTATGCGATAAAGATCAGGTAATAACGGCAAGGGAAAATCATATAGATAAATCTCATGCCTCTTCCCTTACTGTCTTTATAGATGAAGTTCTGAAAGAAACCAATATCAGGACAGCCGATCTCGAAGCCGTAGCTGTAAGCAAGGGCCCTGGTTCATACACGGGATTAAGAATCGGAGTATCAACGGCAAAGGCAATATCATTTGCCTCCTCAGTCCCTCTTATCGGTATAGATACTACAATCTCAATGTTCCATGGTTTTACAGCTTCTGTAAGGGATGAATATTCATTTGATCCAGACGATCTTTTCTGCCCTGTCCTGGATGCCCGAAGAACAGAAATCTATTATTCAATAATCAACAGTACCGGAACGACTGTTAAAAGTACCCGTGCAGAGATAATTATGGAAGATTCATTCAATGATCTGCCGGAAAAAGCCCGGATTTTTATTTTTGGCAATGGCGCAAACAAATGCAGGGAAATATTGAAACGCCGGAATGTATTCTTTTTTGATGATTTCAGGTTATCGGCATCATTTATGCGGGTTCCTGCATACGAAGCATTAAAAAATAAATGTTTTGAGGATGTCGCATATTTTGAACCATTTTATCTGAAAGATTTTATAAGCTCAAAACCTGTTAAAAATATCCTGAGATAATAAATTGGCCCATAAATTGCTTGATGATCTTAAAATCGCTTGACGATCTTAAAAAATATGAAGAGATCATTTTTAATATTCTATCTGACAATGGCATTGCTTCTCAATGCAAAAGGACAAATTACTGCCTATCAGCCAGGAGAAAAGATTTTTTACACAATAAACTATGGATTGATAACCGGAGGAGAAGTTTCACTTGAACTTGTGAAGGATATAAGTTCCGGACGGGAGCTCTGGCACTCAATCCTTGACGGAAGGACAGTAGGGATTGTTGATGCCCTGTTTGCAGTAAGAGACATATACGAAAGCTTTATCGATCCCTACAGTGAATTGCCAGTAAAATCAATAAGAAATATTAAAGAAGGTAAGTACAGAAGATATAATGTTGTGACCTTTGACCATAATACACGACAGGATTCAACTATACTGACAAGTGATCTGACGGGGATCCATATTGCTGAAAAAGGGATTCACGACATCCTTTCATGCTTTTACTGGTTCCGTAACCGTATCCTTCCAGGTATCGATACAATACAAGTCGGTGATGTAATTACAATAACAACATGGTTCACTGATGAACTCTACCCGATATCACTGAAATATATTGGAAGCGAAGAAATTAAGACGAAGGCTGGAAAATTGAAAGCCTACAAATTCAACCCGGCAACAGAGGTGGGAAGACTGTTCAAAACTAAGGAAGATATTACAATCTGGTTTTCTGCTGATAAAAATTTTATTCCTGTTAAAATTCGTTTTAATATCTTTGTGGGTGCATTTATGGTTGAGCTGGTAAATTACGAAGGTCTTGTTTACCCGCTTGATATTAAGAAAAAATAGTATAATTATTTAATATTTATGGCTACCACTGCGGATTTCAGGAATGGACTTGTAATAGAATTCAACAATGATCTGTATACAATTGTACAATTCCAACATGTGAAACCGGGCAAAGGACCCGCTTTCGTGAGAACAAAATTGAAGAGCATAAAAACCGGAAAGGTACTTGATAACACTTTTCCATCAGGAACAAAAGTGAATGTTGCCAGAGTTGAAAGACGTCCCTATCAATATCTGTATAAAGATGATGTCAGTTACCATTTCATGCATCTCGAGACTTATGAACAGATACATGTTGAGGAATTTGTTATTGATAATCCTGAATTCCTTATGGAAGGTCAAAATGTTGAGGTTGTAGTTCATGCCGATACAGAGAATGTTCTTTCAATTGAGCTACCCCAATTTATTACAATGGAAGTTGTTTATACCGAGAAAGGCCTCAGGGGGGATACTGCTACAAATGCCTCCAAACAGGCAGAAATGGAAAATGGCAGTACTATAATGGTTCCTCTTTTTATAAATACCGGAGATAAAATTAAAATTGATACCCGCGAAAAAATATACATTGAAAGGGTCAAAAGCTGACACCGTAAATGAAAGATAAAAGGCATTTGTCCAATAGATTTAAAATTTCCAAATTCAAGCTGGATTCGCTTCTTGATATTGCTACATCAATCAATGCCAATCTTCCTACGGAAGAACTTCTTTCGAAATATGAATCTATACTAAGGGATAGTCTTGGTATAGGCAAGATCCTGATCCTTAAACGCTCCAACATCTGGGAGTGCCTTATGAACGAGGGTTTCCCGAAACATCTGGAAACAATTGATGTTGAATCAAAACTGCTTGATTATGATGATATCACATACGTGTCAGCAGAAATGGAATTTGAGGGCGTAGATATTATCTTACCTGTGTTCAATAATAATGTTCACCTTGCATTCATCTTTATTGGGGATATTGAAGAAGAGGGAGAAGGCATGAGCCCGGTTCTTAAACATCTTACATTCATTCAGACTATTTCAACCATTATTATTGTTGCAATTGAGAATATCAGGCTGCACAAGGAGAGTCTGCGACAGGAAGCTCTGAAAAAAGAACTTGAACTGGCTGCAAGAATGCAGAAAATGCTTATCCCTGACAACAGTCACATGCCCCGTAATCATCAGATTATTGTTACCGGATTCTATTATCCTCATTATGAAGTGGGTGGAGATTATTATGATTGTATAAAGCTGTCTGATACAAAAACCGGCTTATGCATAGCTGATGTGTCGGGAAAAGGAATGTCCGCTGCTCTGCTGATGTCAAATTTCCAGGCCAGCCTAAGAGCTCTTCTTACAGCTGATATTCATCTTGAGACACTTATACATAAGCTTAATTCAATTGTTAATTCAAATGCTGCCGGAGAAAGTTTTATAACCTTTTTTATTGCAAGATACGATCACAGGGAGAAAACATTTGAATATATCAATGCCGCACATAATGCTCCCGTATTATACTATACTGAATCAAACGAAGTTGTATACCTTGATTCAACGTGTGTCGGACTTGGCATGCTTGATGAAATACCGGTTGCCTACATAACTGAGGTCCGGATAAAAGGTTATTCAAAACTTATATGTTATACTGACGGGCTTTCTGAATTAAAAGGTGAAGATGGCAAGGATATAGGAACAAGGGAGATAGTCCGTCATATTTCTAATAATGACCCCGTTGAAAAAAATCTTGAAAAGATGTTCAGATACCTCGGGATACCTGACACAAATCCATATCTGTTTGATGATGTGTCAATAATTGCAGCTGACCTCAGATAAAGATCAGACAGTCCTTATAAGATAGTAATTTTTCTTCCCTCTTTGGATCAGGAGATATTTATCATTCAATAACTGGTTCTGTACTATCACGGTATCCGGATCATTTATTTTCTCCTTGTTAAGGCTAACAGCTCCACCCTGTACCATTCTTCTGAGCTCTCCTTTTGAACTGAAAA
>Ga0116172_10003872_pt1 | contig 12325 bp, 9 predicted proteins | sample AD_UKC083_MetaG_FD_89799 | JGI IMG/M metagenome (GOLD analysis project Ga0116172, IMG submission 89799) | Active sludge microbial communities of municipal wastewater-treating anaerobic digesters from USA - AD_UKC083_MetaG | ecosystem: Engineered > Bioreactor > Anaerobic > Digestate | place: USA...
GCCGTGGGATCCGTCCTTTTCGGCATGTCGACGAGCTTCGGGGCCGCCCTCTTCGCAAGAGGACTCACCAGCCTGGGCCTCGCCGCCATATACGTCCCGGCGACGAAGCTCTTCGGCCAGATCCTGGACAGGAAGGGCTTCATGCTCGCCACCGGCATAATCCTCGGCATAGGCAACTTAGGATCGTTGACGGCCACCGGCCCGCTTGCCGCTATCGTAGAGGGCATTGGCTGGAGGGCCGCCTTCTATATAATGGGCGGCGCCACGGCAGTCATATCCATCCTCATGGTCACATTCATGGGCAGGGCGAAGTTGGCGGGCACGAGCGCCGATGGAAAAGCGAGAAGGGCTTCCAGCAGGAAGACGTCAGGTTATGACGTAGCGTTCGCCCTTGTCCTAGGGCTAGGTATCTTCCTGAAGAACGGCCCTATGTTCAGCTTCCAGGGCCTCTGGGGAGTCCCGTACGTGATGGACGTGCACGGGCTCACCCGCATGGAGGCGAGCTCGGTTATGATGCTTATGGCACTCTCCGCGTCCTTGGCCGGTCTCCTTACCGGAGTTTTGAACAAGGTCTCGGGTATCGGGGAGCGCAGGATGATGAGCATCACTTCCATATTGTATGCAGTGTCCTGGATACCGATAGCCATCCCCTTAGGCGCGTACGCCATACCATCCCTCAAGGCGACATCGCTTGTGTTCGGCTCCACGAGCACGATAGTGGGCATAACCATGCAGGCCGTTATAGTGGGCGGGGTGGACGAGAGCGTCAGGGGCGCCGTGGTCGGCTTCGTGAACAGCATGTCCATAGCCGGAGGGGCGGTCTTCCAGCCTTTGATGGGCTACATCCTGGACAGGGCCCAGGCCTTAGGCGCGGGCCTGGCCTCTGGATATTCGTCGGCGCTTATCCTTGATTTGCTGGCGGCCACGGTATCCGCCGTCTTGTTCATCACCGCCGCGATGCTGGCGAAGAAAACCGAAGGCAAGCTAGATAGCCAGGCCTCCGGATTGGAGGCGGCAAGATGAAGGGCGGCAGGACATCGGGTGTGGGAGGAAAAACAGGCGGCATCACCGCGCACGGCGGACTCGGCGTGCTGGTAGTATGCTCTTTGTGTTTCTTCCTGGCGAACGTGCACAGGATATCCCCAGGCGTCTTCGCCGCGGAGCTCATGCGCGAATTCAGCGCGTCGGCCTCGGTGATGGGTCTTCTTTCTTCCAGCTATTTCTATACATATGCGATTCTCCAGGTGCCCGTCGGCATACTCTGCGACAGGTTCAAGCCGGGGCTCGTCATGGGCATATCCATGACGGCGGGAGCGGCAGGGTCTGTGCTGTTCGCGATGAGCGGCTCCCTGGCCATGGCTATAGTCGGCAGGGTCGTACTGACGGCGGGGATCTCGGCGGTGTTCATAGCGGCGATCAGGTTGTTCGGCTTGGCCTACGGGAGTGACAGGGCTTCGTTTGCGACTGGAATTATGGTAGCCGTCGGGAACGTCGGCGGCATGTCTGCGACGGGGCCCTTGGCGTATTCGGTGGTGAACTTCGGCTGGAGGGCGTCCATGTATGCCATCGGGGCGATTACGCTGGCGGCCGGGATTGCCGCCATAGCGCTGACCAAGGATTACGGGCACGGATCGCAACAGGACGGTCACCCGGAGGAGGAAGGCCTCTCCTTGAAGAACGGGCGCAAGGACTACCTTACGATGCTGATCCTGCTCTCCCTGGCCGTGATGGTACAATACGGCAGCCAGATGGGCTTCCAGGGATTATGGGGAGTCCCTTTCATAACCGACGTATACGGGCTCACAAAGACAGCCGCCGGCAACATAATGATGCTGGCAAGCCTCGGGGCCGCGATAGGGGCGCCGCTCATAGGATGGCTCGTGGGAAGCAGGGGCGTCAGCGCCCACAGGCTCGCGCTCGTATCAGCATCCATATTCTTCCTGTCATGGTTCGTGGTCATAAAGAAGTGGGACGCATCAGGGCTTGGGATGCTCGGCGCCGGGGCATTCTTGCTTGCCGGCGGCAGCTCGTTCACCTCCGTGCTCAATCCCTATTTCTGTCAGAGATACGTAGCATCCGGCTCTAGGGGGCTGTTCTTCGGAGTGCTGAACGCCGCCCCCATGTTGGGAGGAGCGCTCTACCAGCCGATCATGGGATATGTGATCGACGCTTTCGTATCGGCGGGGAAAGGCCTGGAGGCAGGATATTTCTCCGCATTCAGGCTGGGGCTCGTAAGCGCGGCGGTGGTATTGGCCCTAAGGATCGTCTTCCACTTTAAGTACTCCAGGATGAAGGGCCTGCAGGCCACCGGCACAGAGGAGATGCCCCAGTGAACTAAGGTCATAGCCTGCCGGTGTCATACAGGCTCTTCATGTTCCTTGCGAACACGTCATCCAGGTAGGACATGCCGTTCTCCTTCAGGACCTGCTTGACGCCCGCCTCGAGCCTTCCTTCGGGATCGTCGCTGCCATTAAGCACCCAGGCAGCCTGGTCCTTGTCCAGACCCGATCTGAGCCTTATCCTCTGCAGCTTCCCATCGTTCATCGGGCAGGCTTCCTGGCATCTCATGCATCCGACCATGCAGTGGCTAAAGCTTTTCTCATACCATCCCGGCAGCTTCTTGGCATCCTCGTTCGCGAGCGTCATGCACCTGCTCGCATCGAGCATGAAGCCTCGGTTTTCTATCGCGCCCGTAGGGCATGCCGACTCGCAGATGTCGCAGCCTCTGCATTCGTCAGAGAGGTAATCCGAGCCCAAATCCTTCTCAAGCGGTCGTATCGGCGCCGGGTACGAGGATTCGACCTGCCTTGTCGCGATGTAGCACCTGAGCCTTACATAGCTTCCCATGCCGTGAACGTACGCGATGTTGTTCCTGCCGTACTTGGCTAGGCCCAGAAGAACGGCCAAGGTCTTGAAGGGTGCCCTTATCGGCGTGGCCTTACCAAACACATTCTCCACGGCGGCGTCTACTTTGCCGATCAAGGCCTTGTCGTCAATATAAGTAGGAGGGACAAGGGCGTATGCCGTCCTTCCTCCTGCATCCACGGGCATCTCGAACAAAGGGGCCCTCATCGCGGCCATCACCACCGTGGCGCCTGGAAGGTCCATCTCTGATAGCTTCTTCTGCGCTGAAAGGTAAGTATCGAACACCGCACCGCCGATGTCCCCCCTGAGGGACCTGATCCTTTCGATGCAAAGGTCAACCAGCGCAGCCGGCCCCCACGCGAACCTCGCGCTGCCGACCTTATCGAGCTCATCAAAACCGTACAATCCAAGACACCTCCCGTTGATGCATCTTCAACGCCGACCCGGCCATGACCTTCCGTAAAGGATTAACCATGACGGCGGCGAAAGGCCTTACCGATAGGCGATACGGGCTCGACCCGAGCATATAATAGTGCCGGGGACCCTTCGGACAGGATCCCCGGCGGTTAAAAGGAGGAAGGGAAGATTGGTTCTGGCTACATATTAACGTCATATTGAACAATATGCAATATAGCATAAAGTATTTTTTACAGTGCAAAATACAGATAATTGCAGATTAGTCGGAAGGAGGCTCGAAAATTGGGACACATTGCCTTCAAATGTGCATATAACGACAATAGGGCTAATGATATGCCGGTCGTCGGGTACATGGGCGCGTGCACGAGGCCGACCGCGGCGTATAACGTGAAGAAGGGCTCGCCGTGGTGTTCGCTTCCAGAGTGCCCGTGCAGTGCCTATGTTCTCAAAGGGGAGCCCAGGCCGGAGGAACCTTGCCAGGACAGCAGGATCCTTCTGGAATGGAAAGCATATGCGGGATTCGACCATGACGGGCCGTGGAGCTGGACGCCGAGGAAGATCAACAACGCGGATGTCGGCGACCTAACCTTCCTTACGACGAGATATCCCGGGGCGGGGGAGGCCGAGCGCTTCATATTCGCGGTCTTCAGGATAGCCGAGGTGGTTTCCTACGATCCGGACAAATCAGGCTGGGTCAAGGCGGACGATGAGCTAAAGCTCGCGCTTTCCCCGGACGAGCTGGTGTACTTCTGGGACCATTACAAGAACCGTGGCAATCCCTCCTACATCGGCTGGGGCAGCGGAAGGTTCAGATACCTTGACGGTGAGCAAGCCAAAAGCGCCATGGCCGCCGTCGCGGCCCTGGTCAAAGACCCCAAAAGGAAGGGAATCGCCCTGGAGTTGGCGCGTTTGGCTAAGGCCGGCAAATGACGCCGGAATAAGGCGAATGGCCGTGAACCGCCTATTCACAGATGGTATAATCTTCTTCAGGCAGGAGATTTCCGATTTGGGGTGGTTTTATGGGAAGCCTCGACCTTAGCGGGCATCTGAACATAGAGGACGTCATCGACGTAGCACGGAGGAACCGGCACGTAGCCTTATCGGCAAGCGCGCTCGAGCGGGTCACAAAGGCGAGGGACCTGATCGAGAAGTGCGTGGATAAGCGCAAGGTCGTCTACGGGGTCACGACCGGCTTCGGGAAGTTCGCCAACGTGGCCATATCCAGCGAAGACACGAAGCTCCTGCAGAGGAACCTGATCATCTCCCACGCCACCGGGGTGGGGGAGCCTCTTCCGGTCGACCAGGCGAGGGCCGTGCTCCTGCTGAGGGCGAACGCGCTCGCCAGAGGCCACTCCGGCGCAAGGCCGGAGCTCATAGGAATGCTCATCAATATGCTGAACAAGGACGTCGTCCCGGTCATCCCCTCCAAGGGGTCGTTGGGGGCGAGTGGGGACCTTGCGCCCTTGGCCCATATGGCCCTTACGGTGATCGGAGAGGGTGAAGCCTTCTACAAGGGCAGGAGGGTGCCGTCCTCGGAAGCCCTCGAGAAAGCGGGGCTCAAGCCGCTGGACCTTATGGAGAAGGAAGGCCTAGCCCTGATAAACGGCACTCCGGTGATGACCGCCATAGCATCGCTTGCCATGCACGACACGCTGATACTGCTCAAGGCCGCGGACATCGCGGCCTCCATGACGCTCGAGGCCATGAATGGCCTGAAGAGCGCGTTCGACCTGCGGGTGAGCGGGGTGAGGCAGCATCCGGGGCATGCGGTGGTGGCAGAGAACGTTCTGAAGCTGACCAAAGGAAGCAGGATGCTTACGGACGCGGGCGGGGACAAAGTGCAGGACCCCTATTCTCTCAGGTGCGTACCACAGGTGCATGGAGCTTCCAGGGACGCGTTCTCCCACATATGGAGGGCCGTGTCCGTCGAGATAAACTCGGTGACCGACAATCCCCTCGTATTCCCAGACGACGGGGAAGTGATATCCGCTGGCAACTTCCACGGCCAGCCGATAGCCCTCGTCATGGACTACCTCAAGATAGCGGCGGCGGAGCTGGCCGACATATCCGAAAGGCGCATCGAGCAGATGGTCAATCCCAGCCTCTCGAGGCTTCCTGCGTTTCTTACGGAGCACGGCGGCCTCAACTCGGGCATGATGATAACGCAGTACGTGGCCGCATCCCTCGTATCCGAGAACAAGGTGCTCAGCCATCCGGCGAGCGTCGATTCCATACCGACTTCGGCTAACCAGGAAGACCATGTCAGCATGGGCACGATCGCGGCAAGGCAGGCGATGGAGGTGGTGGGCAACGTAAGGAGCGTGCTCGCCATCGAGCTCATGTGCGCAGCGCAGGCCCTAGACATGAGAGGTTCGGCCGGGATGATGGGCAAGGGCACCGACGCCGCGTACAAGGTGATAAGGAGCGTCGTCGGGCGCCTTACCGAGGACAGGGTCATGTACAAGGACCTCGAGAAGGTTACGGCCCTTGTCGAGGACGGTACGCTGGTGGACGTAGTCGAGAGCGTGGTCGGCGAGCTTTGATGGCATGCCCGAGTACATATCTTAAGGAGGAGCGAGGTCGATGTATGACGGTATAGGTAAGTTCGGCTTGGACCTAAAGGGCAAGCTGCCGGGACCATGCGTCTTCGAGCGGGGCATAAGGAGGGCGCCGGACCGCGGCTACAGGCTCACCAGGGCGCAGACGGAAACGGCCCTTATGAACGCCCTGAGGTACGTGCCATCGCAATACCACGACGAGCTTGCCCCTGAATTCCTCGAGGAGCTTGTGAGCCGCGGCAGGATCTACGCATACAGGTTCAGGCCCTCCGGGAGGATATACGGAAGGCCTGTGGACGAGTACGAAGGGAAGTGCATGGCGGGCAGGGCGTTCCAGGTGATGATAGACAACAACCTCGACTTCGACGTGGCCCTGTACCCGTATGAGCTGGTCACCTACGGCGAGACAGGCTCTGTCTGCCAGAACTGGCTGCAGTACCGGCTGATAAAGAAATATCTGGAAGAGCTCACGGAGGACACGACCCTGGTCGTGGAGTCGGGGCACCCCCTCGGGCTGTTCCCGTCCAAGCCGGAAGCTCCAAGGGTGATAATCACGAACTCGCTCATGATAGGCATGTTCGACAACATGCGCGACTGGGAGGTCGCAGAGCAGATGGGAGTCGCCAACTACGGCCAGATGACCGCGGGAGGCTGGATGTACATAGGCCCGCAGGGCATAGTGCACGGGACGTTCAATACGATCCTGAACGCCGGAAGGGCGAAGCTCGGGATCGCGGAGCACAAGGACCTCGCCGGCCGGCTCTTCGTGTCGTCCGGCCTTGGCGGCATGAGCGGCGCCCAGCCGAAGGCGGCGGAGATCGCGGGCGCAGTGGCGATCATCGCCGAAGTGGACGGATCGAGGATAAGCACCAGGCACTCACAAGGGTGGGTGAAGAAGGTCGTAGAAAGCCCCAGGGAGGCATTCGACCTGGCCGCGAAGCACATGGCCCGCAAGGAGCCCATGTCGGTCGCCTATCACGGCAACATAGTGGACCTGCTCGAGTACGCCGTCAAGGAAGGGCTGAGGATCGACCTGCTCTCGGACCAGACCTCATGCCATAACGCCTACGAGGGCGGGTATTGCCCCCAGGGGATAAGCTTCGACGAGAGGACGAGGCTCCTAAGCGAGGACAGGGCGAAGTTCAAGGAGCTGGTGGACAAGAGCCTGAGGAGGCACTACGAAGCCATAAGGGAGCTCGTCGCCAGGGGGACGTACTTCTTCGATTATGGCAATTCCTTCCTGAAGGCGGTCTTCGACGCCGGGGTGATCGAGATATCCAAGAACGGGGTGGACGAGAAGGACGGCTTCATATTCCCGTCCTACGTCGAGGACATAATGGGTCCCCAGCTGTTCGATTATGGCTACGGGCCGTTCAGGTGGGTCTGCCTGTCCGGTAGGGAAGAGGACCTCAGGAAGACGGACGAGGCGGCGATGGGCTGCATAGATCCCGACAGGAGGGGCCAGGACAGGGACAACTACATCTGGATAAGGGACGCCGAGAAGAACAGGCTGGTCGTCGGAACGAAGGCGAGGATCTTGTACCAGGACGCCGAGGGCAGGACGAGGATAGCCCTTAAGTTCAACGACATGGTGAGGAAGGCGGAGACCGGCCCCATAATGCTCGGCCGGGACCACCACGATACGGGCGGTACGGATTCTCCCTTCAGGGAGACGTCCAACATCAAGGACGGCAGCAACGTGATGGCCGACATGGCGACGCAGTGCTTCGCCGGCAACGCCGCCAGGGGAATGAGCTTGGTGGCTTTGCACAACGGGGGCGGGGTGGGGATCGGCAAGGCCATAAACGGGGGGTTCGGGCTGGTGCTCGACGGTAGCCAGAGGGTGGACAGGATCATCGAATCGGCCATGATGTGGGACGTCATGGGAGGAGTCGCAAGGAGGGCCTGGGCGAGGAACCCGGCCTCCATAGAGACCTCGGCCGAGTACAACAGGAAACACGAAGGTAAAGGGCATATCACCATACCCTATGTGGCCGATGCTAACAAGGTCAAGGTCTTGGTGGCAGAAAGGCTGGATAGCAGATGAGCGGACACGGCGGGAAAGCCACGGCCCACGTGCACGGACCCGGCTGCGGCTGCGGACACGACGGGCATAGGATAGGAGACATCCATGAGACGGCAAAGCACGAGGGCAAGGAATTCGACCTTGTGATCGTCAACATAGGCACGCTCGCGACGCCGAAGGGACGCACGGCAAGGGCCGGGGACGGCCAGGCCGAGATAAGCTTGACGAAGGATGCCTGGATCGGGGTGAAGGACGGCCTCATCACCGAGGTCGGCGGCATGGCGGACGGCAGGGGCAACGCATCGGACCTTGCGACGGACGTGCTGGACGCGGGGGGGCTTCTAGTCACCCCCGGCCTCGTCGATTCCCACACGCACATGGTCTTCGGAGGCTGGAGGCACAAGGAGCTGGCCCTTAAGCTGAAGGGAGTACCCTACCTGGAGATCTTGAAGGGCGGCGGTGGCATACTAAGCACCGTGAGGTCCACAAGGGCGTCCTCCCTGGACGCGCTGGTGGAGAAGGGCCTTTGGATCCTTGACCAGATGCTCGAGCACGGCACAACTACGGTGGAGGCGAAGAGCGGCTACGGGCTTACACTGGAAGACGAGATGAAACAGCTGGAAGCGCTGGCCATCATGGCGAAGGAACACCCCATAGACATCGTTCCCACGCTCATGGGGGCGCACGCGGTGCCGGAGGAGTACTTCGACGATAAAGAGGGCTACATCAAGCTCATCTGCGAAAGGATGATACCGGAGGCCGCCGCGAGGGGCCTTGCTGCCTTCTGCGACGTGTTCTGCGAGAAGGGCGTCTTCAGCCCCGCAGAGACATCGCGCATCTGCGAATGCGCGAGGACGTACGGCCTAGGCGTAAAGATACACGCCGACGAGATCAACGATACCGGAGGGGCGCGCCTTGCGGCCGGGCTCGGAGCGATCACGGCCGAGCATCTGATCCATGCGGCTGATGACGGGTTGAGGGCCATGGCCGAGGCCGGGACAATCGCGGTGCTGCTCCCTTGCACCTCCTTCTATCTGGACGAGGACTACGCCCGGGCGAGAAGGATAATAGAGCTCGGTGCGCCGGTGGCTTTGGCCACGGACTTTAATCCCGGCTCCACCACGAACCTGAATCTTCAGATGGCCATGACCATCGCCCTTCTGAAGTACAGGATGAGGCCCGAGGAGGTGCTCACCGGCGTCACGCTGAACGGCGCCGCAGCCATGGGCCTTGCCGAAAGCCACGGGAGCATAGAGCCCGGGAAGGCCGCCGACCTGGTCATCTGGCAGGCGCCTGACCTCGACTATCTCCTTTACCGCTACGGGACGAACATGGTCGGGACGGTCGTTAAAGCAGGAATCGTACACGGTGCCGGGCAGGGGCATTCCCACTGAAAATTTGGAGGTTACCAAGTGAAGAAACTGGTTGAGCTGAGCGTCGAGGATTTCCTGGAAGCATTGTCATCGGACTGTCCCACGCCGGGAGGCGGCAGCGTGGCGGCCTTGGAGGGCGCGTTCGCCTCGTCCCTTGTAGAGATGGTGGCAAGGCTGACCATCGGGAAGGAGAAGTACAAGGAGCACGAAGAGCTCATGAGATCCGCCCTGGAGGAAGCATACAGGCTCAGGGCCGAGCTTACCGACCTTATAGACATGGACAAGGAAGCTTACGACAACGTCACTTCGGCGTACAAGCTGCCCAAAGGCACGCCCGAGGAGAAAGCCGAGAGGTCCTCTGCCATACAGCACGCCCTCAAGATGGCTACGAACATACCCCTGGAGACCATGCAGAAGGCCTCTCGTTGCCTTGATCTCATCGGGAGGATCAAAGGCAAGGTGAACGTGAACTGCGCAAGCGACCTAGAGGTGGCCGAGCTGAGCGCCAGCGCCTCCATGAAAGGGGCATGGCAGAACGTGATGATAAACCTCGAGGGCGTCAAGGACGAGGATTTCGTGGAGAAGACCAGGCGCTTGTGCGCCGTCAGGTAGATACCGAACATTCCAAACGATCCTCCCGCCATGAGCCGCATATACGGCATTAACTGCCTGCGCACCAAGGAAGCGCAGGCAGTTTCTTCTCTGTATACCTATAGACACATCTGGATTCATAGATTGACAGCGACTGGAAGGCGAAGATATAGTATAAGTGATATATCATTGATACACCATCGGTATATCTACTTATCCAGACCGGAAAGCGAGGTTCGGCATGGAATACGGCTCGCTTAGCGAAAAGGCGTACAACCTTATAAAGGACAGGATACTCACCTTCGAGAAGGGCCAGTACATAAGCATGAGGGAGATGTCTTCCCAGCTGGGCATAAGCTACACACCGGTGCGTGAGGCGTTCTTGAAGCTCAAGAGCGAGGGTTTGCTGGACCTTGAGCCGAACGTAGGGTATTTCGTCCCCAAGCTGGACATAAAGGACCTGATGCAGATATACGAGGCGAGGGAGTGCATGGAGAGGTTCGTCTTCGAGAAGGCGTTCGATTTCCTCACAAAGGAAGATATCGACGCCCTCAAGGAAAGCGTCCGCAAGCAGGCTTTGCACCTTTCGGATCGTGACATAAAGGAGTACTTGAAGGAAGACGAGCGCTACCACATGGTCTTCTTCAAGGCGGCGAACAATCCCTACCTTACGGACCTGGTCAGGTCCATCCGTGCCAAATACCTGGTCTGCTCCAAGAGGATCAGGCACGGTAGCGACGTAGCGCTCGAAGAGCACATCAAGATCATAGAACTCATCGAAAAGGGCGAGAAACTAGAAGCGGCTGAGCTCATGCAGCATCACGTTACCCAGGCGAAGCTGCGCATGATGGAAGGGTACATCGCCTACAACGGATGATCGGCCTTCCGCCGAGCATGCGGCGGACGATACGGCCGGTCGGACACTACGAACAACAGAAGAACGGTCCAGCGCAATGATATGTCCGGGACAAGGCCACCGGCTTGCACTAACGATGCGGGACATAGCGGAATCACTGCTAACAGCCCTTGTTTAGTTCGCTACTCATGCCATTTGAGTAAGGCAACGAAAGGGGATCCAGGCATATGATTCACGTACGTACCAGGATCGAAAGGCCCAAGGACGGTATAGTCTCGTCATTTTATAGCATCCCTTCAGCCACCATACATGAAGCGGGGGGCCGGATAGGCTTCATAGACCCCGCGATAAAACCCATTAGCAAGGGAATGAAGATATGCGGCCCCGCCTTCACGGTGCAATGCGCGCCGGGGGACAACCTCATGCTGCACAAGGCGCTGGAGAAGGCCCTGCCCGGAGACGTCATCGTCGCCTCCGTGGGAGGAGGGTACGAGTACGGCTACTTCGGCGGCCTGATGGCGGTCTCGGCGATGTCCAGGAAGGTGGCCGGCCTTGCCATAGACGGTTGCATAAGAGATTCGCAGGAGATAATCCGAATGGGTTTCAGCATCTTCAGCAGGGGGACGGCGATCAGGGGCACGGTCAAGGGCACGTTGGGGCTGGTCAACTATCCGATCGTGTTCGGCGGACTCATGGTCAATCCCGGGGACCTGATAGTCGGCGACGACGACGGCCTGGTCGCAGTCCCGCTGGCCGATGTGGAGGACGTGCTGGAAAGGTCGATCAAACGCACGGAGAACGAGATCCAGAAGGCCAAGGTTTTGGCGACCGGCGTGTCGAGCGTGTCGTACAACAAGCTGGACGCCGTCTTTGAGGCGCTGGGCCTGGTGGAGGAATAGAGCATGAAGATAGATTCCCTTAAGCTCGGCAAAGCTGCCGCGGCGATCCTGGTGGGCCTGGGAGAGGATCCCCAAGATGCGCTCAAGGCCGCCGAATGCCTCGTCTACGCTGACATGACCGGCGTATCCACGCACGGCACCTACCTGTTGAAGCCGATATACGAAAGGGCGAAGGCCGGGATGCTTAGGCTTCCGACGGAAGCGAAGCTGATCTCCGATTCTAAAGCAACCGCGACCATCGACGGCAACAACGGCCTAGGGCCGGTCGCCGCGACGATGGCCATGGAAACGGCCATGAAGAAGGCCGGCGAATTCGGCATGGGCATGGCACTGGCGAAGAACACCAACAACGTAGGCTGCCTCGGCTACTACACAGGGCTAGCCGCCAGGGCGGGCATGATAGGAATCATGGCCTGCAACGCCAACGCCTCGATGGCGCCGTGGGGAGGGGCCCAGGCCTATTTCGGCACAAATCCGATATCCATCTCGGTGCCAACAAAGAAGGGCCATCCTATCGTGCTGGACATGGCCTCAAGCATCGTGGCCAGGGGCAAGATAAGGAAGGCGTCGCGCGAGAAGGGCAGGATCCCCGAAGGCTGGGCCCTCGACAAGGAGGGCAGGCCTACCACCGACCCTGACGAGGCCCTGGAAGGTACGCTCCTGCCCATCGGCGGTCCTAAAGGATCGGGACTTGCGATGGTAGTGGACCTGGTAGCGGGGATGCTCTCGGGGGCCAGCTA
>Ga0116172_10003883_pt1 | contig 12300 bp, 9 predicted proteins | sample AD_UKC083_MetaG_FD_89799 | JGI IMG/M metagenome (GOLD analysis project Ga0116172, IMG submission 89799) | Active sludge microbial communities of municipal wastewater-treating anaerobic digesters from USA - AD_UKC083_MetaG | ecosystem: Engineered > Bioreactor > Anaerobic > Digestate | place: USA...
CAAAAAAACCGGCAGAATATCGGTTTGTTTTTGGGAGTTCAACCAGATAATCAAAAAAATCGCGATTAGCAGTCCGATTGGCAGCATGCCAACGCAAAGAAACAACAACACTCCGGCCGCGGTTCCTCTGCCTGCCATCGCGCTGCGGCAGGCAGCGAAAAGAGCGAGAATGAACAGCGGAAGAATGCTCGCGGAAAGAATGAGTTTGAAAAAGGGATAGGAACAGGTGATGACCAGCGCCAGAATCACTTTTTCCAGGCTGGTCAAACGGGCTCCGGTCAGGTCAATCCCAATCCAGATGCTGAAGAAAATCGCTGCGGCCGTCAGGCTCATCCAGATTGCCCGCGCGAGCGTATAAGGCAGAAAACTGAATGGGATGTAGAGATAGATGAACCACACCAGGTCAATAAACCTGCCCTGACTGAAAGCCGGCGCTGTGTATCCGGTGTCCGCGTACAGCGCGGCAGCTTTTTCGTAAGCCTCCTGAGAATACGGCGAGCTTCCGTCCCGCATCCATCCGCCGGCTGCCGACCAGCGCGGCAGGAATTCATCCTGGTACAGAAATTGCTCTGAGAGCCGTAGATTCAGCAATACCAGGCCGGCCGCAAGGGCCAGCGCCAGAAGAGGAACCCAATATTGAGCGGTCTTTTTAAGCAGCACGTTTACCTCTTGGTTAACTATCGGATTTTACTCGCTGGCAATCCTGCGGTCAAATCGAAGCTGCTGTTTTTAATGTTCAATCTTTCTAAATACCCTGGAAAAGGATATAATAGCAACCTTGCTGCCAAAACCAGAAGGAACGAATAATGTTCACCAAATACTTGTATTTGGCTGAAAAATACTGTACTCTATGGGTTAAGTGCGATAAATTGTATAGAAAAGGTACCAAAACTGAATGGCAAGAATAAACAACGATAATCAAGTCTTGGATGACGATCGCGAATCCTCCGCGTTGGAAAGACTGTTGGAATTTGGACGAAAAAAAACCTATGTAACATATGATGACATCCTCCAATTCTTCCCCGATGCGGAGCAGGACCTGGACCAACTCGAGGAAGCTTACACTGCCCTTTTGGGAGCTGGAATCAATTACACTGAGGAAACTTCCTCGCAGGAAGAACCCAGCGAAACAGAACTTTCTGATGTGATTGGCGAAGAAGGCGCTCTGGATGACCTCGCGAACATCGACACCGATGACACAATCGGCCTCTATCTGAAAGAGGTCAGTCGGGTTCCGCTGCTTCACGACATTGAAGAAGAGCAGGAACTTGCCCAGCGCATCGAGCGCGGGCGCCTCGCCCGAGAAGAACTGGCAAAAGGAAATATCGGACCCAAAAAGCGCATGGAGCTGCGCGCTTTGATTGAAGACGGCTGGGCTGCCCGCGAGCACCTCATCACCGCCAATTCCCGCCTGGTCATCAGCGTGGCCAAAAAATACATGGGGCGCGGCGTTCCTTTCCTGGATTTGATTCAGGAAGGCAATATTGGCCTCATCCGCGCGACAAAGAAATTTGAATACCAGCGCGGGCACAAGTTCAGCACCTACGCCACCTGGTGGATTCGCCAGGCAGTCACGCGCGCCATTGCCGATCAGGGCCGCACAATCCGCGTGCCTGTGCACATGGGCGACCAGATTAACAAACTCCTGCGGGTGCAGCACCAGCTTACACAAAAATTAGGACGAGACCCAAGCGTAGAAGAGCTGGCGGAAGCCCTCGAAGTTCCTCCGAAAAAGGTCGAAAATATGATTCAGGTCGCGCGCAGACCGCTTTCTCTGGAGACCCCGACCGATGATGAAGAGGATTCGGTGCTGGGTGACTTTATCGAAGATGATGAAGCCCCGCCTCCGGATGATACCGCCACCTATAACCTGCTGCGGTCGCATTTAGATGAGGTGCTGGAAACTTTGCCGCCCCGCGAAGTCCGCATCCTGCAGCTGCGTTACGGTTTGCTGGACGGTCAGGCTTACACGCTTGAAGAGGTTGGCCGCAAGATGGGCGTCACCCGCGAACGCGTGCGCCAGATAGAAGCTCAGGCGCTCACCCGCCTGCGCCACCCCAGCGTGCGCCGCAAGCTGCGCGATTATCTTGGAGAATAACTAAACGCTGCAGCCGGATTCATCTGGCTGCAGCTTATTAATTCAGGCGGTTGTCATGGAAAGTGTATCCCCTGTGAATGAGAAATCCGAACCAATCAGCGCTGCAGAATCCTCCGCGCCCATCACCCCCAATACGCCGGACCCCCATGCAGCGACTCAACCAGTGCGGATTGCTCCGGTTCAGGATTTATCCACCGGAATAAAACCGGAACCGGAACCGACAACGGATCTCGAAGACACCAAACCCATCCTGGTCCGCGAACCAACGGTTGACGGCGCAGCAGCGAATGCTGCCCCGACAACCCTTGATATGGAAGCGCTGCCTGCCTGGCTGATTGCCTTCGCGCAGCAGGAAACCGCAGCGGAAACAGCGATTAACCCAGCCGAAGATACAAAAGAAATTCCATTGGAAGTTCCGCAAGCGGCAGCGGACGACACAGGCCAGGTTTTTGTTCTGCCGGTCACTGCTGATCAGCCTGAAATTGCAGAAAGCGGATGGACGCTGGAAAACGTTACCGAGCCAGCCGCTCCCCTGAATAAGGTCGAAGAGGGGGAAGGACTGCCAGAGCCCGCATCACCGCTGCCAGATACTGACAGCGCAGAGGAGTTTGGGACGGAGACGCCCGACCCGAACCCGACTGAGCCGCAGGAAACTGCGGAGGCAGACCTGATGCTTAAGGATGAATTCGCCCGGGCGCTGGATGAAGGAAATACAGCCGCGGCTGCCACAATTATCGAAGAAATGGAAAAAAACCCGGAATTCCGCAAAGATGCTATCCGTGTTTTGCGTTCGCGCCTGGATACCCGCCCCGAGAGTCTGCCGTTGTGGGATTTCTTCGCGCGCCTTTCCGCGGCGGATGACCAACCCGGGTTGTCGCAAAAAGCCCGTGAAACCGCAGAAGAAGTAAAGAAAACAATTGGAGAATAACATGGAACGATCCCTGGTCTTGGTTAAGCCGGACGGCGTGCAGCGCGGATTAATTGGCAAAGTAATCACTGCGCTGGAGGAGCGCGGGTTGCGGCTGACAGCCGCCCGCTTTCTGAAGGTCAGTCAGGAACTGGCTGAGGCCCATTATGCCGTCCACGCCGGAAAACCATTTTACGATGCCTTGATTGCCTTCATTACCTCATCGCCGGTGATGGCGATGGTCTGGGAAGGACCGGACGCGATTGCCGCTATCAGGCAGACCATGGGAAAAACACGCGGAACCGAAGCCGCACCCGGCACCATCCGCCACGATTACGCGCTGCAGGCGCGCTTCAACATTACCCACGCTTCGGACTCACCTGAGAACGCGGAGGCTGAGATTGCTCTGTGGTTTAAGCCGGAAGAAATTGTTGCCTGGTCCCGCGATATAGAGAAATGGATTACGAATGACAGAACATAATTTGCCGGATTTAGTGGTTGTTTATCGCGCCAAAGGGCTCATTGAAGGCGAAATAATCAAGGGTTTTCTGGAAGCCCAGGGCATCAGAGCCAGCGTGAGCCAGGAAGCCGCCGGTAAAATCTACGGCCTCACAGTCGGAGACCTGGGCATCGCGGAGATACTTGTCCGGGCTGAGGACAAGGATAAGGCCGTCGCGCTCTTGCGGGAAGTGGAGGCGGGGGAATTCGCTAATGAAATCCTTATCAGCGGGGATGCCGAACAAAACGCGTTGGGTCCGCAGTCCCTTCCGGACGAAGCCGAGCTGCAGCATCGAAAAAAGGTATTAATCCTTTGCACAGGCAATTCAGCCCGCAGCCAGATAGCCGAGGCGGTTGTAAATAACGACTGCTGGGACAAATGGGTGGCATACAGCGCGGGAACGAACCCCGCCCTCGCGGTCAATCCTTATGCCATCAGAGTGCTGGAAGAAGCCGGCATTTTTCATCAGGGTGAGCCCAAATCAGTAGAGGTGTTCCGCGATAAAGAATTTGACCTCATTATCACAGTCTGTGATAATGCCCGCGAGACCTGCCCGCTGTGGTTGGGGAAAGGCAACCGCTTGCATATCGGCTTTGAGGACCCAGCCGCGGTGGAAGGGACCGACGAAGAAAAGTTAGAGGCTTTCCGCAAGACCCTCAAACTCATCCGGGCTGCCATTCCGCCAGTTCTGAATGAATACGCCTGATTCGCTCGTATCCTTGCAGCCCGAACAATTCGCCGCCGTTCAGGCGGCTGATTGTTTTCCAGTCACACCGCGCTGTTTGACAAAGGGGATTCTATCCGTTATAAAACCTGCATGAAAAGAAACGGCGCGTCCCGTTTTATCCTGGCTCTCCTTTCAGCGCTGCTGCTGAGCGGCTGTTCCGCGCCAGCGCTCCAAACCCCGCCGAATCTCCCTACGCGAACCTCCACCACTGCCAGCACGCCCACGTTAACGGCGGTACCACAGGAGCCCGCCAGCGCTCCCACCGCAGCCCCAACCCCAGCAGAAGCCCGACTTGCAGAAGCGGATGCCGCCCTTCAATTCGGGGACTACCCCGCGGCATTGGAGGCCTATGCTAAAGCCAAAAGCTCGGGCTCGGCGGCACAGCGCGCGGCCGGCCTATACGGGCAGGGGCTCACCTATTACAAACTTGAAGACTACTTTCAGGCCAAGCCACTTTTACTGGAGCTTATCGCGAATTATCCCGACACGCTGCCAGCCATCAGGGCGCACTATGTGCTTGCACAAATCTTAAAATCTGAGAACAACCTGACTGAAGCTGTAAACTATCTGACTTTGTACCAACAATCCCGGCCGGGCATTCTGGACGCCTTTATTTTTGAGCAAATCGGCGACCTGCGAGCACAGAACGGAGAAAACGAACTGGCACTGGCAGCCTACTCAAACGCGTATCTGGCCTCAGATGCCAGCAGCAATGCTGCCGTTGCCGTCAAAGTCGGCGGAATGTACGAGAAATTGGGTCAGTTAAACCAGGCCGCGGCAATTTATCGGGACGTATACGCCCGGACCGAGGATATCTACCTCAAATCCCAGCTCGATTTGCTTCTGGGTCGGGTGTATATCGCGCAAGGCGCGGTGGAAGAAGGTTTTAACTACTATCAGCACGCGGTGAATAACTACCCCGAAACTTACGACGCGTTTTCAGCCGTCTTAGCGCTTTTGGAGGCTGAACAGAGCGTCGATGAACTCCAGCGCGGTTTAATCAACTACTTCAGAGGGCAGTACGACCTGGCCAACGAGGCTTTTTCCCGCTACCTGGCAGGGGAAGGCCTTGAGAAAGACAAAGCGCTCTATTACCAGGCGCTGGCGGTCAGGGCGAAAGGCCTGGAATTAGCCGCCCTCAATTCCGAAGAGCGTTTCACATTAAATCAAAGCGATGGAACCCCGCAGGACCAGACCGCGGTTGCCCTTTGGAAACAACTGATCAGCGATTATCCAAAGAGCAGCTACCTTTCTCACGCCATTGAGGACATTGTCTACACGCAGTATGCCTACATGAACCGCACCGACCTCGCGGCGCAGACCGCGCTGGACTATGTTTCCCAGCAGCCGCAGGCTGTATACGCCCCAAGCTTGCTTTTTACCGCCGGCCGATACCTCGAAATCCAGGGAAAGCTGGAAGAAGCCGCTCAGGTTTGGGAAAGAATCGCGGTCAATTATCCTTCCTCGGACCAGTCTTTTCAGGGCGCATTCTTCGCTGGCATCCTGCACTTCCGGCGCGGAGACCTGACAGCTGCCGTGAATTCATTGAATCGCGCGGTTTTACTGGCTCTGGATCCGCTGGAAACAGCCGGGGCATACCTCTGGCTTGGGAAAGTAAGCCAGTCCCAGGGAGACACTGAAAAAGCCCACGAGTACTGGAATTCAGCCTCAGCCGCCGACCCAGCAGGTTACTACGGGCTGCGCGCTCTGGAATTATTGGAAGGCCGGGAAGCATTCACATCGCCCGAAACGCTGAACCTGCGCATCGACATGACCAGCGCGCGCGAGGTGGCCGCCGCCTGGATGCGAACCTCCTTTAACCTGCCCCCGCAAGTGAACCTTGATTACAGCGCGGAATTGTGGAGCGATGCCCGCTTTACGCGCGCAGTGGAATATTGGAGCCTTGGGCTGTATACGCAAGCCAGACAGGAATTCGAGTCTCTCAGGACAGCCAATCGCCTGGATGTGGTCAATAGCTTCCGCCTGTTGAAGACTTTTCAGGATTACGGTTTCTATGCCTCCGCGATTGAAACCAGCCAGACCATCGCGACCCTGGCAGGTTACAGCAATATCGCCCTGGCGGAAAATCTGCCAGCCTACTTTGCCTACAGCTATTACGGCGCGTATTACCTTCCCTGGGTGCAAAAAGCCGCTGATACCTACGGAGTTCCAGTATTGATACTGCTGAGCCTAATCCACCAGGAAAGCCGCTTCCAACCCTTTGCCGTGTCCTCAGCCGGAGCGCAGGGCTTGCTGCAGTTGATGCCGCAGACCGCCGCAACAATCGCCTCGGAAATCAACTATCCGCCAAATTTCAGCCCGGAAGACCTGGGTGTGCCGCTTTACAATCTGACCCTTGGCGCCAATTATCTTGCCAGGCAGTTTTTCGTCTTTGATGGGGATGCATATGCCGCGTTAGCAGCCTACAACAGCGGCCCGGGGAATGTGCGCGAATGGAAACAAATCTCCGGTGATGACCAGGACCTTTTTGTCGGCTCTATTCGTTACCTGGAATCGCGCACATACGTGCGGAAAATTGCTGAAATATTCGCGCAGTACGCGCGCCTTTATGGGAAGTAGGACTTTTCGCGAATCTTCGCAGCAGCCAGTTTTTTATTTAGATGATTCTCACCTAATAATGAATTTCGAAAGGAACAAAAAACAGGCGGCATCGATGCCGCCTGTTTTTGTCTCATAACCGTAAGTTTACTTGTTTTTCAATGCTGCCTGCGCGGCGGCCAGTCTTGCCAGAGGCACGCGGAACGGTGAGCAGCTGACGTAGTTGTTGCCGATGATGTGGCACCACTCAATCGAGCTGGGATCGCCGCCGTGTTCACCGCAGATACCAACCTCGAGATTCGGGCGGACGCTGCGGCCGTCTTCGATGGCTTTCTGCATCAGCTTGCCGACGCCCTCACGGTCTAACTGCTGGAAGGGGTTCTTAGGCAGAATGCCTTTTTCAACATAGCGCACGAGGAAGTTGCGTTCAGCGTCATCACGGCTGTAACCAAAGGTCATCTGGGTCAGGTCGTTCGTTCCGAAGGAGAAGAATTCAGCATATTCGGCAATTTCCGCCGCTGTCACCGCGGCGCGCGGGATTTCAATCATAGTGCCGAATTTGTATGCAACTTCAATGCCCTTCTCTGCCATCACGTCCTTGGCAATCTTTACCAGGGTGGGCTGAACTTCCTTGAGTTCATTTACGTGCCCGGTCAGGGGGATCATGATCTCGGGTTTGGCAACAATGCCAGCCTTGGCGGCATCACAGGCTGCTTCAAAAATCGCGCGGACCTGCATCTTCATGATGTCGGGGTAGACAATACCCAGGCGGATACCGCGCAGACCCATCATCGGGTTGCTTTCATGCAGCGCGCTGACGACTTCCAGCATCTTTTCCTTCTCAGCCAAACCTTCAGTTTTGCCGAGAGCTTTCATGGTAGCGACTTCGGTGAGGAGCGATTCCATTGAAGGCAGGAATTCGTGCAGCGGCGGGTCAATCAGGCGGATGATAACCGGATAACCGTTCATCGCCTCGAATAGGCCGTAAAAAACCTCACGCTGGAGAGGCAGAATATATTCCAGAGCGCCAAAGTAAGCACGCGCGCCCGGGTCTTCCGCCAGAGCTTTCTTCTCCGCCTCGATTGTCGCGGCCAATTCCGCTTTTTCATCATCCTTCAGCACGCGGCCTTCCAGGCGTCCGGCTTTCAGGGCGGATTCCAACTGTTCGAGCGAGTTCAGTTTCTTCTGAGTCGGCTCGGCGTTCATGATCATGTCCTGAACGTGCGGCAGGCGGGTCACTTCAAAGAACATGTGCTCCGTGCGGCAGAGGCCGATACCCTTCGCGCCGTACGCGCGGGCGCGGCGGGCATCCTTGGGGTAATCCGCGTTGGCCCAGACCTGCAGGCGGGAAATCTCATCCGCCCAATCTAGCAGCGCCATCAGTTCTTTTTGCTGCGTGACATCCGGGGTGGTAAGCGGCAGTTTGCCGACAAATGCTTCGCCGGTGGTGCCATCAACCGAAATCCAGTCGCCTTCTTTAATGACAATACCGTTGGAGGTCATCTGGCGTTTTTCCAGGTCAATCACGGCCATGGAAGCGCCAACCACGCAGGGAACGCCAAACTGGCGCGCAACCACCGCGGCATGCGACGTCGCGCCGCCTTCGCTGGTGAGGATACCCTTGGAGGCCAGCATACCGTGCACATCATCCGGCTTGGTGAAAGGACGCACCATAATGACATCCTGACCTTCGTCGCGATGTTTTCTTTCAGCGAGATCGGCGTCAAAATAGACCTGACCAACAGCGGCGCCAGGAGAGGCAGCCACACCCTTAGCCAGCAAGCCTTTTTCCCTTTTAGCTTTCTCTTTGTCTTCCAGAGAGAATTGCGGATGGAGCATCTGGTCCACCTGTTCGGGAGTCACGCGTTTGATGGCTTCTTCCTTGGTAATGAAGTTTTCATTGACCATATCGTAAGCAATCTTAATCGCGGCTTTGGCCGAGCGTTTGCCGTTACGGGTCTGGAGCATCCACAGTTTGCCGCGTTCAATGGTGAACTCGACATCCTGCATTTCTTTGTAATGGTTCTCCAGCTTCCTGGTGATATCCATGAAAGTGTTGTAAGCGTCAGGAATTTCGTACTTGAGGCCTTCAATCTTGGAGGTGTTGCGGATGCCGGCAACCACATCTTCGCCCTGGGCGTTGAGCAGATATTCGCCGAACATCTTGTTTTCGCCTGTCTGCGGGTCGCGCGTGAAGGCAACGCCGGTACCAGAGTCATTGCCCATGTTGCCAAACACCATGGTTTGGATATTGACCGCGGTGCCCAGCGAATCGGGAATGTTTTCGCGTCGGCGGTAATCAATGGCGCGTTTGGAATTCCAGGAGTTGAAAACCGCTTTGATGGCGTACTGCATCTGCACCAGCGGGTCCTGCGGGAATTCAAAACCCATTTCGCGTTTGACGACCTCTTTGAATTGGCCGGTCAGATACTGCCAGTCCGCAGCGTCCAATTCCGTATCCAGCTTCACGCCTTTTTTCTCTTTGTAGCTGTCCAGAACTTCATCGAATGCTTCATCCGGGATGCCGAGCACGACGCTGCCGAACATTTGCACTAAGCGGCGGTAAGAATCCGCCACAAAACGCTCATTTCCGGTCAAAGCGATCATGCCCTGTGCGGTCTGGTCATTCATACCGATGTTAAGAACAGTGTCCATCATGCCGGGCATGGAGAACTTGGCGCCCGAACGGCAGGAAACCAGCAGAGGGTTTTTGGGGTCGCCAAAGACTTTCCCGGCTTTCTTTTCCACTTCCTTCAAAGCGTCCAACGCCTGTTCCCACATTCCTTCGGGGAATTCATTCGTTTCCTGATAGGCATTGCAGGCTTCGGTGGTAATGGTAAATCCAGGGGGGACGGGCACGCCAATGCGCACCATTTCCGCCAGGTTGGAGCCTTTGCCACCCAATAGTCCGCGCACCCCGTCCCAACTGCCAGCGTACGCTTCAGCCTGTTCAACTTCGTCAAACAGGTACACCCATTTTTTTGTTGTCATACAGCCTCCTAAGGTAAATCGTAAAATATTACGCAGAATAATCGTGGTATCTCAGAGCCTGAAATAATCCAAATAAAAATTCTACCATAACTTATTTCCGTCCAGAATTTGTAGACAGTATTCAGTGGGAAACATTGCTTTGCGCGCTGCAAACCAGTTCTGGAGCTGCTTGAAGACAAGAAGGGGAGCTGCGGCGCTTTTTTCGCGGAGGAGAAGCGCTTCCAGGCGGGCAAACCCACCATCTGGCACTATTCTCCCGAAGACTGGGGCAGCGCGTCTGGCAAAAGAATAAATCCCTGGCTGACGGCAAGGGCGTTGGGCGTGCTTAATGCAGCCGGAAGGATTGCAATCTAAAGATTATCCGGTTTCCACGGATTTCCATAGGTGTCCAGAAATACCAAGGCCGGGTCGTACTGCGTCCGGGCGGGTTTTTCTTCGGCCGGATAACCGATGAATACCAGATTGAGCGGCAGCACTCCCTCAGGCAATTCCAGGACCGCGGAGACCGCTTTTTGAAGCCTGGCAATCGGCGTCACCCCGCACCACACGGCGCCCAAACCCAACGCGGAAGCCGCTAACAGCAGGTTTTCTGTCGCGGCGCTGCAGTCTTGCTGCCAAAAGTTTTCGCTGACCATCCTCCGCAGAGAGCGCACGTCCCCGCACACGCTGATAGCTGTCGGCGCGTTCATCCTGGCAAAAGGGAGCGCTTTGCGCAGTCTTTCCAGGCGCTGCGGATCCCGAATGACAACAAAGCGCCACGGCTTCAGGTTCATCGCGGAGGGCGCGGCCATCGCCGCGCGCAGCAGCTGCTCAATGAGAGCGTCTTCAACCGGTGCGTCGGTAAATTTCCGAATGCTTCGGCGTTTATAGATAAAATTCAAAGCGTCCATCCGCCATTTACCCAACCACTATAAGCAGGGCGCCAAGCGTGCGCGGGGCGGCCAGCATCGGCATGTGCCCGACCTCAGGGATAATCACAAACTTGGCGTGCGGATTGGAGTGCGCCATCATTCGTGCGGCTGCCTGCGGCACGATCAGGTCTTCCGCGCCAGCCGCGATTAAAAGCGGACCGGGAAAACCTGCCAGCACATGCAAACGGTCAGGCCGGCGGGAAATCGCGATAATCGCGTTAATTAGGCCTTCCGGGTTTGTTTTGGCAATAATTTCCCGTGAGACTGCCTGAACAAACGAGCGGTCGGACAGTCTCAGGCTGAGAGTTTCCGCGAATTCCGCAGTGCCTACAGCCCGAATGTTTTCAACCTCCTGGACGCGCTGCGCTTTTCTGGCAGGGCTGTCTTCTCCAGCATTGGTAGCGATCATAACCAGTCCCGCCAGGCGTTCCGGGTATTTTTCCGCCAAAGCAAGCGCGACATAACCGCCCATGGAATGACCGCCTAAGACCACTTTTTCCAGCCCGAGCTTATCAATCAGCTCCACAATGTCATCGGCGTACTGCTCTATGGTTCCATCAGCGGCTCCAAGCTCGCTGCCGCCGTGCCCGCGCAAATCCGGGAGAATGAACTGGGCCTGTTCTTTGTACAGCCCGGCAATATTTTGCCATATGCTGTGATTCAAACCAAGACCGTGCAAAAGGACTATCGGTTTCCCCGTTCCCAGGGTTTCCACTTCCATAGCGATTTGTTTGAGTTGAATTTTCACAGATCCCTCGCGTTATCTTTTCTATGCAGGTATTGTTCCACAAATTTTACCGCTTCCGCTCTGCTGTATATCTCACCAGCCGCCTGAGCTTCGCGCAGTTCTTCCAGCAGCCTGCCAATCAGCGCCCCTGGCTGCAATCCAAATTCGCGCTGCAAGTCATCCCCATTCAGCAGCATTGTCGGCGCAACCACCTGCCCTTGCTTCGAAAACCAAGCCTCAAGCAGGGCAAGGACAGCTTGCAGTTCCCGCTGCCAATTTGCAGGTTCCAACGTGCTTTCAAAGGCAGCCAATACATCCGCCAGGCTGAGCAGCGCCACATCCACGCCTGCCTCCCCCAGGTCTCGAAAATAACGATATACAGCGCGGTCGGTCAGTTCGGTGCCTTCCTTGGAAAAAAAGTGCAGCCGCATGTGATTCGCCGTGACAAGCTGCAGGTATTCCATTTCCAGGCGTCCGAGCATCAAAGCCTGCGCGCGCTTCGAAACCAGTGCAGCGCTGACGCGGTCGTGCCCGATAAAGCGCGTTTTCCCGCGGGCATCTTCAGTCTGAGCATGCGGTTTGCCGCTGTCATGGTACAGTGCCGCCAGCAGCAAAAGCGACCAGCGTGAGCGATTTCCCTGTACCGGATGTATGAACCACTCTTTAAGGCGGCTGGCAAAGGGTTGTAACGTTTCGCAAGCCTGCCGAAGAAATTCATTCGCCCCTGGCATTCTGCCAAAACGAAAGAAGTCCCAAAATGCCTTAAGGTAGAAGACCACCCGCAGCGTGTGAGTCCACAGGTCGTGCACGTGCGGCGGAAAAGCCGGCACCTGCCTGGCCGCGATTAACTCCGGGAATAATTGCTCGACAGCTCCCAGGGC
>Ga0116172_10003887_pt1 | contig 12296 bp, 11 predicted proteins | sample AD_UKC083_MetaG_FD_89799 | JGI IMG/M metagenome (GOLD analysis project Ga0116172, IMG submission 89799) | Active sludge microbial communities of municipal wastewater-treating anaerobic digesters from USA - AD_UKC083_MetaG | ecosystem: Engineered > Bioreactor > Anaerobic > Digestate | place: USA...
GACATCGCCACCTTCAGCTTCTATCCGGCCCATCATATCACCATGGGGGAGGGCGGCGCCGTCGTGACAAATAACGGGGAGCTGAAAAAGCTGATCGAGTCGTTTCGCGACTGGGGGCGGGACTGCTGGTGCGAGACGGGGCATAACGACACCTGCAAAAGGCGGTTTGAGCAGCAATTCGGCGATCTCCCCTTTGGCTATGATCACAAGTACGTCTATTCCCATCTCGGCTACAACCTGAAGCTCACGGATTTCCAGGCGGCCCTGGGGGTTTCCCAGTTGAAGAAGCTGCCGCGGTTTATCGAAAGCCGACGGCAGAACTTTAAGATTCTTTATGAAGGCTTGAAAAATCTTGAGGAATTCTTTATCCTGCCGGAGCCGACGCCGAATTCCCAGCCGTGCTGGTTCGGTTTTCCCATTGCCGTCCGGCCGGGGGCGCCTTTCACGCGGCGGGAGCTGATCCGCCATCTGGATCAGGCGAAGATCGATACCCGGCTCCTGTTTGGCGGCAATCTCACCCGGCAGCCAGCCTTCCGGGATATGCCGCACCGCAAGGTCGGCCCCCTTGCGAACTCCGATTTCGTCATGAATCAGGTCTTCTGGATCGGGGTGTATCCGGGGCTGAGTAGGGAAATGCTGGATTACGTGATTGATATAATGAAATTATTTGTTAAAAAAACAAATTCAGGAGATGTTCTCTTCAAGCAGATAAACAAAAGAAGGAGAATCGGCAATGAATAACTTTGAATTTGATACCATTGTCTTCCAAGAGGGGAAAGTCTTCGTGGCCTATTCACCGAAGCTCGATGTATCAAGTTGTGGAAGTTCAGTGGATGAAGCCCGGAGAAATTTGAAGACGGCGGTGCGTCTCTTCCTGGAGGAAGCTGAAAAAATGGGGACATTGGAAGATATTCTCTGCGAAGCAGGATATGAGAAGGCATCATACGGCGCTTGGACGGCGCCAAGACTGATTGCAACTGAGCATATGTCATTGTAAATTCGATGCCCAGAATAACAACACTACCGGCGCGTAAACTGATGCGGGTTTTTGAGGAAGCTGGCTTCTCCTGTGTGAGAATCGAAGGCGATCATTATGTATATACAAAAGAAGGTATCCCAAGGCCTATAGTAATACCTGATTGGCCAGAGGTGCCAGTTTTTATCATCAAGAACAATCTCCGTTCAGCTAATATAAGCAGGGAAGAATATTTTCACCTTCTTGGCGAAATTAGTTAATGATACGTAAATGATTATTAAGATAGGGCATATTATTTGATGAAGAAAATTCCCGTAGTCATTTTATGCGGCGGCATGGGGACGCGCCTGGCGGAACAGACGGAGATCCGCCCCAAGCCCCTGGTGGAGATCGGCGGACGGCCCATCCTCTGGCACATCATGAAGCATTACTCCCGTTACGGCTACAATGAATTCATCCTCGCTCTGGGCTACAAGGGGGAGATGATCAAGCGCTATTTCCTCGATTTCTACACCCTGCAGCAGGATTTCACGGTTACCCTGGCGGATGGCCAGAGCCGGGTGATCAAAGAGAATCACGGGGAAAAGTGGACGGTGCATCTGGTGGATACGGGACAGGAAACCCTGACCGGGGGCCGCCTGAAACGCTTGGTGGGGCTGCTGGGGAAGGGCGCCTTCATGATGACCTATGGCGACGGCGTCTGCGATGTCAATCTGGAAAAGCTGTTTGCCTTTCATAAGAAACAGAAGGCAATGGTAACGCTGACGGCGGTGCGGCCCCCCTCCCGCTTCGGGGCATTGGAATTTCAGGGCGAGAAAATCACCCACTTCAAAGAAAAATCAACCCTCCACGAGGGCTGGATCAACGGCGGCTTCTTCATCATCGAACAGGAGGCCCTCGGCTATATCAAGGACGACGTCATGTGGGAGCACGCCCCCATGGAGACGCTGACGGCGGAAGGCAAGGTCTGCGGCTACCGGCACGAAGGCTTCTGGCAGTGCATGGATACGGCCCGGGATCTGCGTTATCTTGAATCCCTCTGGGCGGCGGGGAATGCGCCGTGGAAGACATGGTAAAAGCTGACGTGAATAATCCTTCGACAAACTCAATTTAAAATGGTGAATATATGAGCAAATTTACATTAAAGCAAGGCAAGCCCTTTTTCATTTTTGAGATGGCCAATAATCACATGGGCAACCTGGAACATGGGCTGCGCATCATCCGTGAGGTGCACAGAGTTTGTAAGGATTATCCCTTTCTGTTTGGTTTCAAATTGCAGTACCGGCAGTTGGACACTTTCATTCATCCGGATTATCGGGAATCTTTCGAATTCAAATATGTGAAACGTTTCTCCGAAACCCGGCTGGAAAAGCTTGAATTCAAGGCGTTGATAGATGAGATGAAGAAGCATGAATTCGTCACCGTTTGTACGCCCTTCGATGAAGCGTCCGTTGATCTGGTGGAAGAGCACAATTTTGATGTGATCAAGATTGCCAGTTGTTCCTGCACGGACTGGCCGCTTATTGAACGGATCGTCAAGACCGATAAGCCGGTGATCATTTCCACCGCCGGCATAGGCTGGGATGACCTGGACCGCGTCGTCAGCTTTTTCGATCATCGTGCTAAGGATTATGCCCTGATGCACTGTGTCGCCGAATATCCGACCCTGGCCAATAAACTTGAACTAAACCAGATAGATTTGATGCAAAAAAGGTATCCCCATGTCGTTGTTGGCTACTCCACCCATGAAGCGCCGAACAACAATGAAGCGGTGAAGCTTGCCGTTGCCAAGGGGGCGCGGATATTTGAAAAGCATGTAGGGGTGAAAACGGACAAGCATGCCTTGAATGATTATTCCGCCGCCCCGGACCAGGTTGTTCCCTGGTTGGAGGCAGCGCGGCAGGCCTATGAGATGTGCGGCGTGACGGAGGAACGTAAACCATTCAGCCCCCAGGAAATTGAAAGTCTGCTGTCCCTCCGCCGAGGCGTATTTGTAAAAAGATCCTTTAAGAAAGGGGAAAAAATTAAGGAAGAAGAACTGTTTTTTGCCATTCCCACGCTTCCGGACCAGCTTACGGCCAACGATATATCGAAATATGTGGAGTTCTATGCCGAAGCGGATATCGATGAAAAGGCGCCGCTTTTGAACAGTCAGGTAAGGAAAAGGGATCTGCGCGGCCAGGTTTATGAAATCCTTCAGGATGTGAAAAAGTTACTGCGAGAGAGTCATGTGTCCATCCCGCCGAAGGTGGATCTGGAGGTGTCTCACCATTACGGAATTGACCTTTTCCCTAAGTACGGGATCACCATGGCCACCGTTGTAAACCGTGAATACTGCAAGAAACTGATCATGGTCTTGCCAGGGCAAGCACATCCGGAACAATTGCACAAAGTCAAAGAGGAAACATTTCATGTCCTTCATGGCGACGTCTGGGTAAAAGTGGATGGTCAGGAAAGACAGATCAGCCGGGGCGATGTGGTGGTCATCGAGCGGGGGATGAAACACAGTTTCGGTTCCGATACCGGCGCGGTTATCGAAGAAATTTCCTCCACCCATTCCGGGGAGGATTCATTTTACACGGATCAGAAAATCATGGAAAATAAGGATCGCAAAACCCTGCTGACCTACTGGTTCGATTGATGCCCCATGAAAACGCTGGCCTGGGATGTGGATGACGTTCTTAACAGTTTGATGTGGGCATGGTTTGAGGACTTAAAAAATAGTAGCCGAAGGGAAATCAAGGTCGTCTATGAGCAATTGCTGGAAAATCCCCCTCATGCACTGCTGGGTATGACACTGAATCAGTATCTTGACTCCCTTGATGAATTCCGCCTTTCCGGTCGGTACGCACAGCTCGAACCAAACAGGGAAATCCTAAACTGGTTCCATGCGCACGGTCATCGTTGCCGTCATCTGGCCTTGTCGGCCGTGCCGCTGGCTGCGGCGCATATTTCCGCCGCCTGGGTGCTCAAGCATTTCGGCAAATGGATTCGCACCTTCGCCTTCGTCCCATCAAAAAGAGCGGGGGAGACGATTCCCGAATATGACCGCGCCAAAGCGGATTATATCGGTTGGCATGGCAAAGTCGATATTTTGCTCGATGACAACCCGGAGCACATTGAACAAGCCACGCAAATAGGGATACAAGGCATACTCATCGCCCAGCCCTGGAATGGGGGAAAATCGGCACTGCCCGCGGCGCTTGCCTCTTTGACCAAAGCGGTGGGGAACTAAAAAAGGATATCAAATTCATCATGTTAACTAAAAAAGGGATCAAGTTGTCGGATTACGTTATCCAGCGCATCGCGCAAGAGGTTAAGCATATCTTTATGATTGCCGGCGGCGGGTGCATGCATCTTGTCGATTCCGTAGGCAGATGCCAAGAGATTGAATACATCTGCAACCTTCACGAGCAGGCGTGCGCCATCGCCGCGGATGCCTATGGGCAATACACAAACAACCTCGGCGTGGCGCTTGTGACTACCGGACCCGGCGGCACAAACGCCGTTACCGGCGTGGCCGGCGCCTGGTGTGATTCCACCCCGTGTCTGTTTATCTCCGGACAGGTCAAGCGTGCCGATTCATTAGCCGGCAAAGGGGTGCGACAAATGGGGTTCCAGGAAATAGATATTATCAGCATTGTCCGCCCCATAACCAAATACGCGGTAACCATTACTGAGCCCGAAACCATAAAACACCACCTGGAGAAAGCTGTTTGTCTTGCGAAAACTGGACGTCCCGGCCCGGTGTGGCTCGACATTCCTTTGGATGTTCAGGACGCCGTTATCGATGAAAGTGCCTTGGAAGGGTATAATCTTCCCGCCGAGGCAGAGAAGCTATTGGATATGCATATCCTAAAGCGCCAGGTAAATAACGCCATCCAACTGATCAACCAGGCCGAAAGGCCCGTGATCCTTGTCGGAAATGGCGTGAGACTGGCCAAGGCAATTGATGAATTTTTACAAGTAGCGGATATATTGCAGATACCCGTTTTAGCCACCTGGAAGGCAATGGATTTCCTTTCCGAAGAACACCCGCTATTTGCAGGCAGGCCAGGTGCGTCAGGTCAGCGCGGCGCAAATTTTGCCCAACAAAATTCTGACTGCATCATTGTTTTAGGCGCAAGACTTGATCTTGGCCAGACGGCATACAACCATCAAAATTTTGCCAGGGCAGCCAAAAAAGTAATCGTTGAGATAGATGAGGCGGAGATAAATAAATTGGATATGATAATTGATTTGCCTGTCTGCGCTGATGTTGGCTGTTTCTTGAGGGAATTGCTGGCCCAGAAGGGCGCCGTTTTAGATAAAGATCGTTCGTCCTGGTTGTCTCGCTGTGAACAATGGAAAAAACGGTACCCCGTTATTCTTCCCGAATATTGGGATGAAAAGAAAGGCGTAAACAATTATGTTTTGATAGACGTTTTATCTGCGGAAATGCAGGCGGATGATTTATTGATACCGGGAAGTTCCGGGGCATGTAGTGAGATAACGATGCAGGCTTTTCGTGTGAAAAAAGGCATACGTATTTTAAATAGCCAGGGGCTTGGGTCCATGGGCTTTGGATTGCCAGCCGGCATAGGCGGGTGTATCGCGAGCAACAGAAAGAGGACAATCTGCATTGATGGAGATGGCGGCTTCCAAATGAATATTCAGGAATTGGAGACGGTCAGACGGCTTAATCTGCCCATAAAAATCTTTGTATTGAACAATAAAGGATATGCTTCGATTCGGGCAACGCAAAATGGATATTTCGCGGGGAGATTCGTCGGCAGTGAGGCGTCCAGCGGTCTGACACTGCCGGATACGGCAAAGGTTGCGGCAGCCTATAATTTACCCGTTGCCAGAATAACCAGCCATAGTGACATACGAAAAAAAGTAAAGCAGGTTTTGGAAGCGCCTGGACCAGTTGTCTGCGACGTAGAGATAACGGAAAACCAGTTCACTGCCCCCCGCGTTTCATCGTCAAAAAGGGCGGACGGAACGATGGAATCCAAGCCAATGGAAGACATGTGGCCGTTTTTGGATCGGGAAGAATTTGCAGCAAATATGATCAGGCCGCCTTTGACATGAAAAACCCCAGTTTGGATTTGAAGTTAAGCAAAGCAATTGATGTCTTGGAGTCATCTATTCAAGGCCCTGTGCAGGACCTTCCTGAGGATCTCTTCCTTTTTATCAGCAGGATTACCCCACTTGTTAATGTTGATTTGCTGATCAAGAACAGTGATAACCAAACGCTGTTGACATGGCGGGATGATGTTTACGGGGAGCCGGGGTGGCATATTCCGGGCGGAATTATAAGACATAAGGAGACATTTGCCGATAGGATAAGAGCGGTGGCGAAGAACGAACTTGGGGCCGAGGTGGAATTCAATCCGATCCTTCTTGCCATGAAGGAGGTGCTCGTTAGAGAAAGAAAGGATAGAAGCCATTTTATATCGTTGCTGTACAGTTGCAGGCTTTCAACTCAACCGGCGGAAAACTTGAGATTTAACGGCATTTGCCCCAGGCATGGTGAATGGATGTGGCATGATTCGTGTCCGAAAAACATCCTCAAAGTGCATGAGATGTACAAAGACTTCATGTAAAAGGAGCTTTTATGGGACAGAATAGATGCCGGGTCTGTGACCACGCCTTGTACAAAGAACCGTTGCTACAATACACAAATATGCCAAGCGCTGCTCAATATCTCCCTAATGCAGAGACGATTGAAAGTGACAAAGGAGTTGATCTCGAAGTCTGTCAGTGTTCCGGTTGTGGATTGGTGCAACTTAGCAATCCCCCTGTTTCTTATTATAAAGAGGTAATCCGCGCTGCCGCCATATCAGAAGAAATGAAATATTTTCGGATTAAGCAATTTAGCGGCTTTGTTGAAAAATATTCACTCAAAAGAAAGAAAGTTATTGAGATTGGCTGTGGCCGAGGTGAATATCTGTCCCTCATGCAGCAATGTGGGGCAGATGCCTATGGCTTAGAGTATGCGGAAACATCAGTGGAGCATTGTGCTGCCGGTGGCCTGAAGGTGCAACAGGGATTTGTCGAACGCCCGGAGCAGAAGTTGCCGGATGCCCCGTTTAACGGATTTTTTATGTTGAATTACCTTGAACACCTGCCTGATGTAAACGCAACGCTTACGGGAATCTGTGGTAATTTGACTGACGATGGGGTTGGACTGGTAGAGGTTCCGAATTTTGATATGATAGTGCGCAAAAGGCTTTTCTCGGAATTTATCGGCGACCATCTGTATTATTTTACCAAACGGACTCTCCGTTCGGTCTTGGAACTGAATGGTTTCGATGTCATCGAGTGCAACGAGATCTGGCACGACTATATCATATCCGTCGTTGTGCGGAAGCGGATGAAAACAGACCTGTCTCATTTTGTCCAGCAGCGTATGCACTTGAAAAAGGAGATTGATGCATATATTGGCAGATTTCCGGAACGTCAGGTGGCAATCTGGGGCGCCGGTCACCAGGCGCTTGCGGTCATTTCACTGACGGACTTGGCAGGCAAGATCAAGTATGTTGTTGACTCGGCGGTGTTCAAACAAGGGAAATATACCCCGGCAACGCACATCGCCATCGTTTCACCCGATGCGCTTCGTTCCGACCCGGTGGATGCCGTCATCGTCATGGCAGCCAGCTATTCCGATGAAGTTGCCGGGCTCATCCAGCAGCGATTCAATAATAAGATTGATGTTGCAATCCTCAGAGATTATGGGCTGGAAGTGATAGATATCAAAAAGGAAATCTGATAAGGAAATCTGATTATGAACATTCCTGGAAAACAACTAAAGACAGGGGAGGAAGAAAAAAGGAATCAGTTGAAGCGAGAGAAACCCTATGTCTATGAAAAAATCATGGGGTATGATGAAAAGGTGAAGAAAGGCGAGAGTATCGCCATTCTCCAGTTTCAGTATGATTATACATGCAATTTCCGCTGCCGGCACTGTTCGGTAAAAAGATTTCAGGGGAAAAAGAAAGGGAGGTTTTTTACCCCTGATGATGTCAAGGAGTTGTCGCGTCAGGCTGATGAAATGGGACTTGCCCATATCGTCATTACCGGAGGAGAACCGCTCATCTTTCCCGAATTGGATGCCATTGTACAGGCCATTGATCCCGGGAAGTTCTACATAACCTCGGACACGAACGGCTGGGGATTGGATATAAGAAGGGCCAAGCATTTAAAGAGCATCGGTGTGGACAAGATCCAGTTGAGCCTCGACAGCCTGGACCCGGCGGAGCATGACTCCTTTCGCCGTAAAGATAAATCCCATGAAAGGGCGCTGCGGGCCATTGACGCCGCACAGGATGCTGGATTGAACATCATCATCCAGACCGTCGTTTCCAAAGAGCGGGTTCGTTCGCAGGAATTCATTGATTTTCTTGAGTTCCTGAATGGGAGAGGTGTGGGTGTCTTCGTGACTTACGCCAAGCCGGTAGGTTCCTGGGAGGGGAATTTTGACGTCCTGATCGACAGAACGGATATGGATTACCTCCGGGAACTGGAAAAAAAGTATAATGTATTTACGCACCTGACGCCGGGCTACGGCCTGGATTTGGGTTGCATAGCCGTGAAGAGGATGGTTTCCATCACCAAGTACGGCGACGTAATGCCCTGCCCCTACATTCACGTTTCTTTGGGTAACTTTTTCGATGAACCCCTGCGGGATATCATCGCCAGGGGCTTGAGGATCAAATACTTCGGGAAATATGTGGATACCTGCCTGGTTGCCGAGGACATGGATTTCATCAACAGATACGTTGTCAAAACCTATGGACGGCCGCTGCCCGTTCCTTATAAGGAAATATTCAGTGATGATGATATGATAGAAAAAAGCGACTTCTATAAGAGCCCCCTATGAACAACCCGTTGGCTGCCGATTTAGATTATATCCTTAGCCGTACGGAGAAAGTATGGGACGATTTACGCGGTCAGCGTCTTTTCATTACCGGTGGCACGGGTTTTTTCGGCGCCTGGCTTCTGGAAAGTTTCGCCTGGGCGAACGACCGTCTCAACCTCAACGCATCGCTCTTGGCATTAACCCGTGATATGGAAGCATTTCGAAAAAAAGCGCCCCACCTGGCGAATCATCGGGCCATCGATTTCCATACTGGCGACATCAGGGATTATACCTTTCCGGAGGGCGAATTTTCGCATATCATTCACGCCGCCACGACATCGGCCTTGGCGACATTCAACAACGAGGACCAGTTGGTTAAATTCGATACGATAGTTCAGGGAACCAGGCACACCCTTGATTTTGCCGTTCGTTGCCGGGCAAAAATGATTCTTCTCACCAGTTCGGGCGCCGTCTATGGCGTACAGCCGCCGAATATGACCCATATCGACGAAGATTATCGCGGCGCCCCTGAGTCCACCGACATAAGCGCCGCGTTAGGCGAGGGCAAGCGGGCGGCGGAATTTCTCTGCGCCTACTATTCCGGCAAGTATGGCATGGAAACGAAGATTGCCCGGTGCTTCAGTTTCGTCGGTCCCTACATGCCGTTGGATGTTCATTATGCCATCGGCAACTTCATCAGAGATGGAATGAATGGCGTACCTATACTGGTCAAAGGCGACGGTACACCTCATCGATCTTATCTTTATGCAGCCGACTTGGCTATCTGGCTATGGACGATTTTGTTACGAGGCATAGCGTGCCATCCCTATAATGTTGGGTCGGAGGACGATATTACGATTGCAGAGTTGGCCAATACCGTGTCCCAGTGTTTTCCGAAACCGGTAGATGTGCAGATTGCACAAACACCTGATCCGAACAGCCGTGTTGAGCGATACGTGCCATCGACAGAGCGTGCCCGGATAGGGTTGGGCCTTTTTCAATGGATTGCTTTGCCGGAGGCCATAAAACGGACTATATCATTTATGGACAGTTCAATGACTAACCATCAGGGAGCGTGTTTTTAACATGTCCGGTAACTATATCAGTATTGTAACTCCTTGTCACAACGAAGCGGGAAATATCCAGGAATTATATGACCGTGTAAAGGGCATCATGTCGTCACTTTCCGACTATGACTACGAACATATTTTTATTGACAATGCATCTACAGATGGGACCATTGAAATATTGCGGCGAATTGCGGCAAACGACAGAAAAGCCAAGGTAATTATCAATACAAGAAATTTCGGGCACATTCGTTCGCCGCAATATGCCCTTCGGCAAACTAAAGGAGAAGCAGTCATTCATATTGTTGCAGATTTACAGGATCCTCCAGAAATGATCATTGATTTCATCAGGAAATGGGAGGTAGGGTATAAGATCGTCATCGGCGTGAAGGAAAAGAGCGAGGAGTCCGCTTTATTTTTTGCCATCAGGAAACTCTATTACAGTGTCATTGGCAAACTGTCCGAAATTACCTTGATTAAGAATTTTACCGGTTTTGGTCTTTATGACCGAACGGTTATCGATATTCTGAAGCAAATAGACGATCCATACCCGTATTTCAGGGGACTCATCTGTGACATTGGCTTCGAGAGAGCAGAGATACCATATGTTCAGCCCAATCGAGTGAGGGGTTTGACGAAAAACAATTTTTACAGCCTTTACGACATGGCCATGCTCGGCATCACCAATCACTCCAAAGTACCCCTGCGGCTGGCTACCATGACGGGCTTCGCCGTGGCCATCCTCAGCCTGCTGGTGGCCGGCGGATATTTTCTTTATAAGCTTGTCTTTTGGGACAATTTTTCCGTCGGCATCGCACCGCTGGTCATCGGGCTGTTTTTCTTTGCCGCCGTCCAGCTCTTCTTTATCGGCATCATTGGTGAATATATCGGAGCCATTCATACTCAGATACTGAAGCGGCCAATGGTCATCGAGAAGGAGAGGATAAATTTTGACTGAAAACCGGGTGAATTTTTGAAGACCACAGGTGGGGAACTATGGCAGCGGCATCAAGTCAAGATTCGCTTCCTGATTGTGGGCGTCTGGAACACCATTTTTGGCTATATCGTTTTTCTCGTCCTGTATGCCTTGTTCCGTCGTTTTCTATCTCCACACTTTGTGGCCTATATGACGGCGAGCGTAATCGGCCAAGTCCTGGCTGTTACGAACGCCTTTTTTTCTCATAAGCATTTCACCTTCAAGTCTCCTGAGAAGGGATGGGCGGCCCTTCGAGAATATGTACGCTTTGCCGGCACATACCTTTTCAGTTTTGCTCTTAGTTTGATCCTGCTGCCCATCTTCGTAGAGTTGGCAGGAATGACCCCGCAGATCGCCGCCGTGGTGATTATCTTGATCTGCACGGTTTTCAGCTACATCGGCCATTCACGTTTTTCTTTTCGCTCCAGATAGGATGAGGGTCTTATGAGCGTCAAGAGCCGCGAAACCGGATCAATTAATCACGTCCTCGACAATCATTTGTGGGATTCCTTCGACTGGCGTCACGCCCTGTTTATCCTCGCGGTCATGACTCTGGGGATGTTTGGCGATGTTCTTTTCTCCAGCGACGGCCTGATACTGTCCGCCATTGGTCTGGATCTTTACAACGGAGAGATGTCGGGCCTCGATTTTCTCTCCAGGGAGTTGGGGATGGGCAATCTTTTTCCATGGAATCCCCATGTCTTCTCAGGAACATTTTCTCTTGCCACGTCCCTATATCCATCCCTCATGCTGAATCTTTTTCTTCCTCTTTCGTTGGCCGTAAATGGGGGTATCGCCCTGCATGTCCTGCTGGCGGGCTTCTTCATGTATCTGTGGACGGCCCGGCGGGGGCTGCATCCTTTGGCATCTCTCACGACGGCGGCGCTGCTCATGTTCTCGGGACCCTATTTTATGCATGTCTTCGCGGGGCATGTGGGCAACCTTTGCGCCATGACCTGGGCGCCCCTGATCCTTATGGCGGTGGACGGGATGATGGAGCGGCCATCGTTGCGGTGGGCGCTGCTGGGGATCTTTGCCGTGGCCATGCAGATCCTAACAGGGCAGTTTCAGTATGTCTATTATATGGGTCTGACGGCAATCCTGTACAGCCTTGTCCACTTGTCAGGGGTCGGACATTGGTCGGCGGCTCTCTTGGGGCTCTTCGGCATTGCCGTGGGCGGAATGCTCCTGAGCTCCTTTCATGTCCTACCCGCTCTTACGGCGGCGGGAGAAGGGGTGCGGGGCGCGGGAGTTGCCATGAGTTTTGCCGCCATGTTCAGCTTTCCCCCGGAGAATTTCCTCACCCTCATTGCGCCGTTTTTCTTTGGCGATATCCAGGATTTTCCCTACTGGGGGCGCTGCTACCTGTGGGAAATGTGCCTGTTTACGGGGGTAGCCGGTTTCTGCATGGCCGTCTTTGGCGCGTTGAAAGGA
>Ga0116172_10003888_pt1 | contig 12294 bp, 8 predicted proteins | sample AD_UKC083_MetaG_FD_89799 | JGI IMG/M metagenome (GOLD analysis project Ga0116172, IMG submission 89799) | Active sludge microbial communities of municipal wastewater-treating anaerobic digesters from USA - AD_UKC083_MetaG | ecosystem: Engineered > Bioreactor > Anaerobic > Digestate | place: USA...
GGGCGCAGAGGCTCAGAGGCTCAAAGGCTCTGTGGCAAAAAAGTTCACTTCACAATAAGAGGCAATGTGGATCTTATCCTCTTTCCTTCGGAAGTGAATCCTTCGGCAACTATTATATATTCTGCTGCTTCATCAGAGGTATAGAACTCAATCTCTGCTGTTTCATCATCCGTAACGATAACATCGGATTTCCAGAAAAGCGTGTTCCTGAAATCCGGGATCCTGCTTAACATTGCTGAATCAGAATCATATGCCGGCGAATAGAAGTCTTCTCTTTCAAGGCATCCTTCAAATACCTGTCTGAAGAATGAATTGGTTTCTTCAAGAGAGCTTAATTTTCCTTTTTTTGTAATGAAGCTGATTATCCCCTCAAATACATAATCGGCATAAAAATATCTTGAATTTATTATCTCAACGCTTTCAAGTTCTCTGGCGCTTATGCTGAGTAATTTGTCGATATCGTTCACAGGTACGCCATCAAGGAGGACCAAAGCCTGGTTATTGAAGATCTGATACTGATTACTGCTGATTACCTTCAGGGCAGGTTGCCTGTCCTTTCTGAAAAGCACTACTTCAGGGATAATCTCCTTAACCACTTCGCGGATGTCGGATAATTCAATAAAGTCACTTATCCTGATAGTCCTTACCGGATTACCGAAGAAATTATGCACCGCAGCAATTGTGTCTGACCGTTTCCCGGGGATTTCACTTTCGTATATTTTGTTTATCTGCATGGCTATTACTGTATTGTTTATCAGTCCGGCTGATACACTGTCGAACCTGAATGACGGAATACCTGTTGAGGTGTAAGTTTCCAAGAATTGATTCTGAAGTTCAACATAAGTACCTGCCGGTACCGGTTCAAGTGGTTGTATGACTATTTCCTTTAATCCTGTAAAATCTTTCAGAACGAAAATAAAGCCGCCTTCTGAATTTGTCTTCATGAACTGGCACCTTGCCTTCTTACCTACCATTGAAAGAGATATATCAGTATCTTTCAAAGGTTCATCTGTTGACTTATTATAAATAGTACCTTTAATAATCAGTCCCTCCGGTTCGGGAAGATGTCGTGGATTTCCGGAAAGGTCAGGGTTCTTTCTGTCTTTGTCTGCATTACCTGTAAGGCTGTTAAGATCATTATCGGAAAGAAAAGATTTTATGACTGATACGGAAAGATCTGCCTGTTCAGACTTTCCTTCCGGGCAGGTGACAGAGAGGTCAAGTCTGACTTTCTCTCTTTTACCATAAATATCCTTGTCAGTAAGGATTCTTAATTCAATTGCCTTATCGCCGGGATTATTGAAGAGACCGGGTTCCACATCCCGGGACGAAAGTTTATTACTGATTGTATCATCCGGTGGAGAATCATTAATATTGCTGAGCTCTTTGAAAGGGTTGATTACGGATATCACCCTGTATCCGAAAAGATCTTCAGGAAAATTTTGCATCCAGGATGTATAAGCCCTGATAAGATAATTCCCTGTGCTCAGTGTATCCGGAAGATTGACTGCTGCTGATCCGAGTCGCCCGTCATAGTTTATTTTAACCTGGATGGCAGGATTACCAGGTTTATCAAGCACATCAAGGTAGATCACTTTGCTGAGGGCTCCTGATGAAGGACCGGATCCATCAGTGTTGAATATCCTGAGCAGCATCTTTTCTCCGGCAATGTAAATATCCCTGTCAGTTGTCATATACAGCTTTTCCCTGAAAGAATATTTCTGACCAGTGGAATCAGCGGTATGGCAGCTTACCTGACCATGAAAAAACATGCTGAATAAAAATAAGGCGGGGAGACTTTTTCTTAAGGTCTTCATGCTTTTAATGTTAATTCAGGTCAACCCACCAATCGGGTTTTTCTTCAGTCCCTGAGAGCGTGCAGTCTGAACAGGTATTTTCGGTGAAAACAAGCTTTGAAAGCAGGTGGGTCTCTTCGTCATATACAGGCTCCACAAAGGTGAACTTTCCTGTCCTGATGAACATATCGTATAATTCATTCCACGTCATAAGCGGAAGGGTTGGAGTCGGAGGGGGATAATCTTCAGGTGAAACTTCATATCTTTTGCATTCGTATTGAAAATACGGAAGGTCCAGTTCATATATCTCCCGGGGAGTTATATACTTCCTTTGTTGTTTTACTGCAGAAACCTGAAAGTATCCTAGAACCTTATCCTCCGGATCATTTATGTTCTTTATGTTGCTGATTACGGGATATGGTTGTTTGTCGAATATCGATCCTCCGGTTTCATTAACCTGTTTAAGTTTATCCCAGAAATCAAACGCTTCCCTTGAAATCGAATATTGTTTTATAAGAATACAGTATTGAAGTGTCAGACGGTCTGAAGACGCCGTCGGGATAAAGCATACCGGTGCTTTCCTTATCTGATTATCCTGCTCCGGTAAGATAGTCCCGTTCAGAATTACTGATGATCTGTTTGTTCTCCAGCAATACTCATTTACCTCCTTTAAAGGAAGAATAACTGAATCGTTGATATAATTATATCTTTTATAGTCAGATAATCTGAATTTCCAGGTCTCTTCAAACTCCCAGTGAACATAGGCAATATCACTACTGTTTTGTTCGGTATCAACATAAATTCTTATTCCTTCCTGCCTTTCACTCTGATTGCTTCTGTATTCCTCGTCTTTTTCAAAATAAATATTCTGTATTCCGTGGACAGGCATCATTACGGCCGGATCAGAAACATATTCACTGCCGTCAGATGTTATTATGTGGAGTATATAGGTTTTCCCCGGGACACCGGTAAATTCTGAGGGATCGGTTTTATATACACCGTCTCCCGAATTCTCAAAATCAGATCTTCTGCCTGTCTCATCTGTGATATATACTTCTGCCCCGTTTATTCTTTCCGGAATTGAATCTTCATGTTCTATGCTGCGTGACAGTTTTACCTCATATGGAACTTTCTCGTCGGTTACAAGACTTTCGACGACCAGCAAAGATTCGTAATTTTCGAGCCCGGGATTATATGGATCGATACAGGTATAGGCTGCCAGCACTGCTATCAGTAAAGCAAGAGCTTTAATTACCGGCTTAAGCATATTCGGATCATCATTAATTCAGCCATACCTGCGGTTACAAAAAACAGCTGCAAAAATAGCATTAATTAATTTCATTATATTTTCAGCGTTTCTGAAATATTTTGTTATTTCGGCAATCCATAATTTCAGCTTCATTGATAAAACAACAATTAATTTTCCTCCTTTTCCTGCTGTTTACATTCTCATGTCCGGGGCAATCCCCTCCTCCTGGTATTGAGAACCCGGAACAGGAGAACAATCCGATGAACTCCATTTACAGGTTCTATTACAGTTATGTCTCTTCTCCGAATGAGCTTATTAACGGGAAGGAATACCTGCCCTATTTTTTTCATGGTAAAACACAACCTTTACTGTTCTCGGGTGAGCCAACAGATGCGGTCTTGATGATAAGGGGAAGAGTATACTCGAATTTAAAGCTTCAGTATGATACATACCTTGATGAGGTAATTTATACAGATACATCGAGGATGATTGATAACGTGTATCCGATGATCGCGCTTAATAAAGATATTGTTGAAGGATTTTATTTTATACAGGGAGGTGAAATTATTGATTTCAGGAATCTTAAGTTTCCGGACAGCTCTGATACACAGATGGTGAGTGGCTTTTATGAAATTGCTTTCGATGGTTCATTGCAGTTCATTATAAGGCACAGATCAACACAGTATAATTATAATGCCCTGAATGAGTATAAATATTCACCTGAACGGTATATTCTTGCGGGAGGGAAATACAGGCTGATAAGTAACAACAGATCCTTTCTGCAACTGTTCGGTGAATCATCAGGCCTTATCAGGGAATATATGAAGAGCCGGAAGATCAATGTAAGAAGGGCTGATAAAAATGAAATCATCAATATAATCAGATATTTTGAAACAATAAGACAAGGAGAGGGGGACCGCCAATGAAACGGATCAGTCTTCTAATCCGGTTTATTGTCTTTTCATTGGTCCTGAATGCTCAGGACAATAATCTTTCTCTTCAGTTAAGCAATATCCTTTTCAGAGATCTTGCAGATACAATAGAGAAAATTATCCCGGTGAAGATCTATTATTCCGACAGATGGGTTGATTCATTGTATCTGGATATTGATTCAGAAGAAGAATCGCTCGACAAGCTTATTGGGAGATCACTTGCTAATTCGGGTTTTTCATTTTTAATAACGGATGATAACAAGCTCATTCTTTCGAAGGGTTACAGGATCAAAACAAATTTCAGCCGGGAGATCAGGGATTATCTCAGGAAAAGAGCCTACGTTGCTGATACAATAAGCTATTCCAGGCCTTCAGGTATCACTGAAGAAAAGGAGGTCAATGAGGAGTATAAAATATTCAGAATAGGGGTTCCGTCGGCTCTCGGGCGGTCGGAGACAGCCTTTTTATCGGGCACTCTTACAGATACTGAATCAGATGAGCCAATCCCGGGGGCAATAGTTTATGTGGAAAAGCTTAAAGCAGGAGTAGTTACTAACGAGTCCGGTTATTATTCTCTCGGGCTTCCCAAAGGAAGCTTCCAGGTAGAGTACAGAATGGTTGGCATGAGAACAACAAGGCGCAATGTGGTCATTTTTTCCGACGGGATACTGGATGTCGGAATGACCAGAAGCACAAATCAGCTTGATGAGGTTACAATTTCAGCAAGCAGGGAAAGCAATATACGGGAGATACAGGTGGGTATCGAAAAGATAAATATGAAGATGCTCAAACAAATACCTATGGGGATGGGCGAATCCGATCTTCTTAAAAGCTCCCTGTTATTACCGGGTGTAAATTCAGCAGGAGAAGCGTCGGCAGGATTTAATATCAGGGGAGGGAATGTGGATCAGAATCTCATTCTCTTCGATGGCGCACCAATTATTAATCCTTCTCATTTTTTTGGATTCTTTTCAGCATTTAATCCCGACATAATTCAGGATGTCATACTTTATAAGAGCGGAATTCCTGCGAAATACGGAGGGCGGATATCATCAGTAATGGATATTAAACTTAAGGAGGGTTCGAAGGAGAAATTAAATATAAGCGGAGGTATAAGTCCGTTTACAGGAAAGCTGATGGTTGAAGGACCTCTTTTCAGGAAGAAAAGCTCGTTTGTTGTGAGCAGCCGAACAACCTACTCTGACTGGATTCTTGGTCAGCTTAAAAATGTACAGCTTCAGAAGAGCAGTGCCGGATTCAGGGATATACAGGGACTGCTTACAGTTTCTCCCGGGACCAGGGATAAATTGTCAGTATCTGCCTATCTGAGCAATGACAGTTTTGACTATTATGGTGAGAGTGCAATGGATTATTCAAATTTTTCAACCACAGTCAGATGGGACCACTCGTTAAATTCCAGGCTCTCATCTCAGGTCGATGCAATAATAAGCAATTATGATTACAGGCTTGATTCAAAACAAACATCGGAGGAATCAGGTTCAATGAGTTACAGGCTGGGACAGATGATCCTGAGAAGCGGATTCACCTGGCTTCCGGCCGATAAACATAAGGTTGAGTTCGGACTGGACGCTGTGAATTATTCACTGGAACCAGGTACCCGGTTTCCCCTCGGAGAATCTTCTGAAATATCACCTCAAACATTTGAAAAAGAACGGGCGATCGAGCCCTCTGTATATATCAGCGATGAATTCGCATATTCGCCCAGACTGGTCTTTTCGGGCGGTCTGAGATTCACTGTGTTCACTTCTGTCGGCCCTGAAACAAGATTTATCTACCAGTCGGGCACCACACGTTCTGTGGAAAACATTACGGATACGGTTTATTTCGGTAAAGGCAGTATAAGCAAAGTATATCCCGGACTTGAATTCAGGTTTTCATCAAGATTCATTCTTGCAACGGATCTATCTGTAAAAGCAGGTATCCAGAGGAATTTCCAGTATCTGAACATGATCTCAAATACAATCTCAATGTCCCCGACCGATGTCTGGAAACTTTCCGACCAGTATATTAAGCCCCAGCGGGGCGACCAGATATCTTTCGGTATCTACAGAAATTTCAGAAGTAAAGCAATAGAAGCATCTGTGGAGGTCTATTACAAAAACCTGAAAAATATTATGGACTACAAGGGTGGAGCAACCCTCCTGATGAATGAACATCTTGAAACAGATATTCTTGGCGCTAAAGGGAAAGCCTATGGAATAGAACTTATGCTCAAAAAACAGTCAGGCAGACTTTCAGGATGGATTGGATATACCTATTCCAGATCATTGATAAAGATTGACGGGAAATTCGCCGAAGAGAAAATAAACGGGGGGAGATACTTCCCCTCAAATTTTGACAAACCTCATGATCTGAAGATTGTCGGAAACCTGAAATTGCTCAGAAGACTGAATTTTACATCAAATCTTATATATAACACCGGACGTCCGATAACTTACCCTGTAGCATTTTACAATTTCTACAATGTTAACAGGGTCTATTATTCCGACCGGAATGAATTCCGCATTCCTGATTACCTGCGGCTCGATTTTTCAGCAACAATAAATGGTAACCTGAAAGCAAAAAAGCTCAACCATTCATCACTTTCATTCACTGTATATAATCTGCTTGGAAGAAAAAATCCATATTCTGTCTTCTTTAAAGTTGAAGACGGTAAGGTGAATGGCTACCGGATGTCTATTTTCGGGCAGCCCATAGTTCTCCTGACTTATAATTTCAGGATAAGGGGAAATGCATCAACTGATTTTTAATCCGTCTAATTCATTACCTTAGTGCTCTTTGTGCTTACCTTAGTGCTCTACTATATAAATCACCCCTAAATCCCTGCCTGCGCTGTCGCTTCGGCAGGCAGGCCCCAAGGGGACTTTTGAGTCTGAGCGCCCCCCTGGGGGCAAGGGGTGGCAAGAAGGGAAGGGGTTACAATAGTTGATGTTCCTGAGTTCTCTAAGGTGGTACACTTAGTGGTTCCCTTAGTGCTCTTAGTGTCAACCTTAGTGCTCTTTGTGGTTAAGTGAAATATATAAACGGATTAAATAATATTTATCATTAACGTTGGAATTAATTATGAACAGATCTTTTAGATTTCTTCGTTTTGCAGGTTTCCTGCTTTCTGCAGTCATCTTCACACTCTCTTCAGCCGCACAGGTCATTTCGTCGGAAGAGATCGACAAGCTTGTTTTAAGAACAATGGAAACCTTCGATGTTCCCGGAATTGCTGTTGCGGTGGTAAAAGATGATAAAGTCATTCATTCCCGGGGATATGGAGTGAGTTCCCTGAATACAAAACGTAAAGTTGATCCAAATACACTCTTCGGGATTGCCTCCAACAGCAAGGCATTTACCGCTGCTGCCCTTGGGATGCTTGTTGATGAGAAGAAGCTCGACTGGAATGACAGGGTAACGGATATAATTCCTGAATTCTGTCTCTATGATCCTTATGTAACCCGCGAATTTACTGTTGCCGATTTGCTTACACACCGTAGCGGCCTGGGATTGGGTGCGGGAGACCTCATGATCTGGCCGGGAAGAAATGATTTCAAGCTTGATGATATAATCCATAACCTCAGGTATCTGAAGCCTGTTTCAAGCTTCAGGACTAAATATGATTATGATAATCTGCTCTATATTGTTGCCGGAGAAGTGGTTACCAGGATCTCGGGTATGAGCTGGAACGATTTCATTGAAAAACGGATAATGGAACCTCTGGGGATGACAGGCAGTGCATCCACTTACAGCCGGCTGAAAGACATATCAAATGTGATTGACCCGCACGCACCGGTCAACGGGAAGGTACAGGTTATCGGAAGAAATTTCAATGAAGTGGCAGATGCTGCCGCAGGTATTTACAGCAATATTTCCGATATGTCGAAGTGGATAATAATGCAGATGAATCATGGGAGGTATGGTGAAGGTCAGGGCAAACAATTATTCAGTGAAGCGATACACAGGACAATGTGGTCGCCACATACAATAATCCAGGTAAGAGAATCGGCAGAATATAAGACACATTTTGCATCCTATGGGTTAGGATGGAGGCTGAACGATATAATGGGATATAAACAGGTTGGACACACAGGAGGCCTCGGAGGAATAGTAACCCAGGTAACCCTTATCCCCGAAATTAAGCTCGGGATAATTGTATTTACAAATCAGCAATCCGGGGCAGCCTTCCGGGCAATTACAAATACTATTCTCGACAGCTGGTTCGGGATCAAAGGAGCTGACAGGGTTAAACAATATTCCGAAGCCGAGAAAAAGGATTTCGCGGATGCAAAGGCAATAACTGATGACATCTGGAAAAATATAGAATCTCAGAAGTTGTCATCATTCAGGACGGATAATTCAGTTTATACGGGAACCTATACCGACGACTGGTTCGGTACGGTGACTGTAACTGAAAGGGATGGGAAGCTCTGGTTCGCTTCTGAACGTTCAATTGACCTTACCGGAGAGATGTTCTTTTTCAGGGGTAACACTTTCATTGTAAAATGGAATGACAGGAGCCTTGATGCGGATGCATATGTAATGTTCTGTCTGGATAATACCGGCAAAGCAAATGGCATGACAATGGAGGCAATCTCTCCGTTAACGGATTTCAGCTATGATTTTCAGGACCTGGATTTCAGCAGGTATAAGTAAAATATTTTATTTAACGTTCTCATCTGTTTCAATGCGTGCAAACTGCAGGGGTTTCCTGAACCATGATGTTCTGTAAGCTCCATAAAGAACTCCGAGTGAAAGCCAGCAGATACCGACAATTTTTGCACTTATTCCAAGGCTGAGCCAAAGGTAAAAGCAAATCGTAAAGCCAAGGGCAGGTACTATGAAATTGCTGAATGTTCTCTTCCCCCTAAGGAAATAATGTACGAAGGAAGAAGCATTTACACCCATGAAAGCGATAAGTGCTCCGAAGTTCAGCAGCTGGGCGCCGAGGGGATAGGTGAGAGTAAATGCTCCCATGAGGACAAAAATTCCTACAAGGATTATATTATTTGCGGGGATACGTTTACGGGGATGGACTTTGGCAAAGAATTTTGACGGGATGGCATTATCTCGTCCCATTCCATAGAGAAGCCTGCCGGCTCCCAGGTGAGCGCCTGAACCCGAACCGATCGTTGCAATAAGCAATGCCACATTAACAAGATTAAAGAGCCACTGTCCTCCTGCTTTTCCCGCAACGAAACAAAATGCTGTGTCCTGATCGGGGAAAGTCGTCTCCGGCCATACCATCTGGGCCGTATAAACCTGGATAGCTGCAAGGACACCTGTAATAATACAGACAAGGACAGATGCAAGAAGTATGTTCTTCCTTGGATTATGTACCTCTTCGGAGAGGGTTGATATACCGTCAAATCCGATATATGTAAGAACAGCAAGGGAAGCGCCTGTCGAAACCGTTTTGAATGAAAAGGTTTCCGGATTGTAGAATGGCCTTGTCCAGTCTGCAGCAGAAGCCGGAGGATTGAGAAATAAATAACGGATGGCTGATCCCAGGAAAAGAACTATCACTATTCCCAGTCCCACCGCTATGACAGTGTTGGTTTTGGCACTGGCTTCAATTCCCCGTAAATTCATTACCGTGAAAAGTACAGCAAAGAAAACCGCGTAAACCGCGAAAGGGATCTCCGGGATGAAATTCATTGATGCCTTGCTGGCCCAGATAACACATATAATGGGATTCATTACATAGTCGAAGATCATTCCCCACCCTATGAAATACCCCATCGACGGATGTATCTCCCTTCCCACATATGTATACGCCGATCCTGCATTCGGATATACATTTGCCATCCTTCCATAACTTATTGCCGTGAACATCATTGCACACATTCCGATCAGGACGGTTGTTACGACATGCCCCTGTGCCAGGTTAGCCGCCGCTCCGAAAAGAGGCATCGGCGCGGTGGGCTGAATGAGAATAATCCCGTATAGTACCAGTGACGAGAGTCCGAGAACACGTTTCAGTCCGGGACCGGATGCAGATGGAGTAGAAGCATTACTCATAAATTAAGAATTTATTCCTGCTGCAAAGATGTGTATTTCAGCAGATAATATGTTAACTAAAAAAAGTTTTAGAATCCGGCTTTAGTCACTGTATGTAATATCCACCTTAGCAATTTTTTCCTTATAATCAATCTGCCGGATCCTGAACCGGGAGATCTCTTTGCCTGTCAACGCAGATATTTCCTTCAGGATCTTTTGTTTTTTCCCGTTTTTAAGTAATTCAAGGTCCTCGTAAATAATTGTATAGGTAGTTGTGTTATGCCTTAATGTGAATTCCTCGAGTATTACCACGACGGCCAGGACAATTATGTTGAAAATGATAACTCCCAGGTAAGGGAATCCGACAAGTTTAAGTGAGTTGATTACCGAAAGGCCTATTGTAGCAAAGATGTACGACATATCTTTCAGGCTGAAATTCCTTGTTCTGAATCTGAGTATTGTGAAGATGGCAAACAGTCCCACAGCCATCCCGAATTCGATAAAGACCGATTTCAGCATTGATGTAATGAAGAACACCATTATCCCGAGAAGGAAGAAGGTAAAAAGAAATTTCTCTTTTTTCGAATATCTGAAATAAATAACTCTGATAAGGATGAAGAGAAAAAAGGTATTTATGATAAAGCGTAACATTATCCCTAAGAAATCGGGATGGTTCAGATTGAAGATATTGTCAGGCATATTGTTTTTGTATTGAATTAGTGATCCTTTGTATTATTTTTCCTGAAATTACACATTTACAAAACGCAAAGTAACTAATATTCAAAAATATCTGACTATATGTTGAAAAATTTTGTGTTACCTCCTGATCACTCACCACTCACTCCTCGCCACTCACTCCTCACCACTCACTCCTCACCACTCACTCCTCACCACTCACTCCTCACCACTCACTCCTCACCACTCACTCCTCGCCACCATCATTCACCGCTTCCCGTTGCAGAAGGTTTGTAGTTGAACCGGACAAGTGTCGGAGCTTTCTCCTTCCCTTCATTTGAAATGAACATATCACCGTTTTTCATGAATGTGATTCCTTCAGGTTGTTTGAAAAGATCACCGCTCAGCCTTTCCAGAAAGAAAATATGTCCTTTCATATCAAATACAAACAGGATTCTTTCAGGACCTGAAATGACAAACAATCTTCCGTTGACGGGATGGATCTCTATTGCAGATATCTGGAATTTAATGTCAGGTTCCGGATCTTTCCCTTCTTTTTTATCTTTCATCGGGACTTTAACCTTTTTATCAAGTGCAAATTTTTTAATCTCGTCGAGGCTAATTCTGAAAACTGGTTCCGGTAATAGTTTTTTTGTTGTCAGGTTAAATGAATAGATTAGTCTGAAATCCTTGTGTCCGGAATCTTTTTTAGGTGTTTCCTTGGGTGCAATCAGAAGCCGGTTATTTTTCTGATCATAACAGAGTCCTTCATTATCCTTCCACGGAATTCCGGTTACGAAGGTGGTTCTTTTGAATTTTTCAGTATCATAACCGGCGATCTCGGTCAGAACTCCATCGCTGCGCAGTACATAAATTGTTTTGTTGACTCTGGCAATACCTTCATAATCGCCATCATAACCTGTAAAGATCTGTTTTATTGTCTGGCTCTTGTTAATATCATAAATATATACCGTCTCATGTTCATCCTGAACACAGGCGATTGTTGAGGCATCCAGTTCTGTAATTCCGGAAATCTCAAAAAGGTTAGCAGGTAATATATAAACTTTATCAGGAGCGGAAAGATCATAACCGGCATTTAAAACTGGTTTATAAACTTTATTTGACGGCTGCTTATTCCCTGTCTGACCACATGATACCAGGGGAAACGCAATTAATAAAAACATCAGGTGGAACAGTTTCATATTTAATGATTTTGTTTTAAAGTTGAACAGGATAAAATCATAATTATAACGTGCATAAGGATTAATCTGGTATTTATATTATTTTTGATATATGTGTTTGTTGTTGTGCAGATGCAAAATAGTAATTTAATTGGAAAATAATAAGATAATCTCAATTATGAAATTTGATCATCAGGCATTTCAGGTATCGGACATTGACAGTTCCATTGATTTTTATGTGAATAAGCTGGGATTTAAATTACTGTCCAATGAAGTTAATAATGAAGAACATGAGGCATTTGCTTTTGTTGTAAATGGCGATGCCAGGATTGAGCTGCTTCAGGATCTTGCCGGACCCTATGAGAAACCGGTTATAAAGAGGCCATATTGTCCCCATTTCTGTCTCAAAACGGATGATATGGCTCAGACTGTAAAAATGCTGAAGGAAAATAATATAA
>Ga0116172_10003890_pt1 | contig 12294 bp, 8 predicted proteins | sample AD_UKC083_MetaG_FD_89799 | JGI IMG/M metagenome (GOLD analysis project Ga0116172, IMG submission 89799) | Active sludge microbial communities of municipal wastewater-treating anaerobic digesters from USA - AD_UKC083_MetaG | ecosystem: Engineered > Bioreactor > Anaerobic > Digestate | place: USA...
CGACGGATGTAGTCCAGCAGCGAGGTCTTGCCGTGATCGACGTGACCCATCACGGTCACGACCGGCGCGCGCGGCAGAACCGCCACGTCCAGCTGTGCCGAATCCTCGTCGGTGAAGGCTTCCGGATCATCCAGCGAAGCCACGACCGCCTTGTGGCCCAGTTCTTCCACCACGATCATGGCGGTGTCCTGGTCCAGTGGCTGGTTCATCGTGACCATCTGGCCCATCTTCATGAGCGCCTTGATGACCTCGGACGCCTTGATGGACATCTTGTGCGCCAGTTCGGCCACGGTGATGGTTTCAGGCACATGCACTTCGATGATGCGCGCTTCCACCGGCGCGGCATGCTGGTGGTGGTCGTCACGTTGGTCGCGGCTGTCGCCACGGCGGCCACGCGGGCCACCACGCCAGTTGTTGCGACCGACTCCGCCGCTGCTGTCGCCGCGGGTCTTGATTTCTTTCTTCTTGGCCGTGTCGTTGGCCCAGCTGGACGACAGTTTGGCCGACTTGACTTCCTTGCCGGCGGCGGCACCCGGGGCGGCCGGGGCACCTGCACGCGCAGCCGCACCCGTTCCCACTGCGGGCTTGTGCAGCGTGCCTTTCTTGGCATCGCCTGCAGCTGCAGGCTTGGCCACGGGCTTGGGCTCTTCCGGCTTCTTGGCCACCATGACCGCCTTCTTGGGCGTCGCCATCATGGAGCGGATGGCGGCTGCCTCGGCTTCGGCCTTGCGGCGACGCGCATCGAGGTCCGCGGCACGCGCGGCGTCTTCGTCCGAGCGGGCCTTGGATTCGGCAGCGGCCTTCTCGCGGGCTTCCGCCTGCGCAGCATTGCGTGCAGCGGCTTCAGCTGCCTGTTCACGCGTGGCTTCCTCCTTCACGGCCGAGGCCTGGGCCTTCTTGCTGGCCTCCTGGGCGGCATACGCGGCGGCGCGCTCTTCGGCTTCGCGCTCGCGCTGCTCACGGGCTTCGCGCTCGGCACGCTTTTCAGCCAGTTCGGTTTCCTGGCGACGGATCAGCTCCGCCTGGCGACTGGCTTCTTCCTCGCGGCGGGCCAGTTCCATGTCTTCGCTCGATGCCGCAGCCTCGTGCACCACGGGCTCGCCGGGCTCGGCGCCTCCCTCAGCGCCTTCATCGCGCTGGATGAAGGTGCGCTTCTTGCGCACTTCCACCTGGATGGTGCGTGCCTTGCCCGTGGCGTCGGCTTGCTTGATCTCGCTGGTGGACTTCTTCACCAGCGTGATCTTCTTGCGATCGGCCGAGGCCGTGCCATGGCTGGCTTGCAGGTAGGCCAGCAGCTTTTGCTTGTCCGACTCGGTCAACGCATCAGAGGGAGCAGCCTTGCCAACGCCCGCAGCTTTGAGCTGGTCGAGCAGGGTTTCAGGCGATTTTTTGAGTTCGTTTGCAAACTCGGCGACAGTATTACTGGACATATGTGGTTCGTGCCTCCCTGACCTTACTCTTGCCCTGCGAACCAATGTTCGCGCGCCTTCATGATCAGGGCTTTGGCATCTTCTGCGGACTGTCCGGTCAGGTCGGTCAGTTCATCAATGGCCAGATCGGCCAGGTCGTCACGCGTGTGCACACCATTTTCTGCCAGCTTGGCAATCAATTCGGGTGTGAGGCCTTCGAGGTCACGCAGGTCTTGCGAAACCTCGCCTACGCTTTCCTCGCGGGCGATTTCCATGGTGAGCAGCGCATCCTTGGCGCGGGCACGCAGCTCGTTCACGGTGTCTTCGTCGAAGCTTTCGATTTCCAGCATTTCCTGCAGCGGCACATAGGCCACCTCTTCCAGGCTGTTGAAACCCTCGGCGATCAGGATGTCGGCGATTTCCTCGTCCACATCGAGCTTTTCCATGAACAGGCGGCGGGCCGTATCCGACTCGTTGGCCTGCTTCTGGGCCGACTCGGCGGCGTCCATGATGTTGATTTTCCAGCCCGTCAGGTCGGAGGCCAGACGCACGTTCTGACCACCACGGCCAATGGCGATAGCGAGATTTTCCTCATCCACCACCACGTCCATGGCATGCTTTTCTTCATCCACCACGATGGACGACACGTTCGCGGGCGCCAGCGCACCGATCACGAACTGGGCCGGATCTTCCGACCACAGCACGATGTCCACGCGTTCGCCAGCCAGCTCGTTGGTGACGCCATTGACACGGGTGCCACGCACGCCGACGCAGGTGCCGATGGGGTCCACGCGCTTGTCGTGCGACAGCACGGCGATCTTGGCGCGCGAACCCGGATCACGGGCGCAGCTCTTGATCTCCAGCAGCCCCTGCTCGATCTCGGGCACTTCCTGGCGGAACAATTCAATCATGAACTCGGGGGCCGAGCGCGACAGGATGATGGGGGCGCCGCGCAGCGTCAGGTCCACTTCCATGATCATGGCGCGCACACGGTCGCCGCTGCGCAGATTTTCCTTGGGAATCATCTCGGTGCGACGCAGGCGGCCCTCCACGCGACCCGACTCGACGATGATGTCGCCCTTGTCCATGCGCTTGACGGTGCCGGTGAAGATGCGCTCGCCGCGCGACATGAAGTCGTTGAGTAGCATTTCGCGCTCGGCATCGCGAATTTTCTGCAGAATGACCTGTTTGGCGGCCATGGCGCCAATGCGACCGATCGGCACGGACTCGACGCTTTCTTCAATGTATTCGCCGACCTCGATGTCCGCGATACGCTCCTTGGCGTCCATCAACAGCTCTTCGGCTTCGGGATTCTGCAGACCTGCCTCGTCGGGCACGACGAGCCAGCGACGGAAAGTCTCGTAGTTGCCGCTGTCGCGATCGACGGACACGCGGATGTCCACCTCACCCGGGTACAGCTTCTTGGTAGCCTGGGCCAGGGCCGACTCCACGGCGCCCAAGACCACATCGCGCTCCACGTTCTTCTCGCGCGAAATGGCCTCAACCAACATCAACAATTCGCGATTCATGCGACGACTCTCCTGTTTCTATCACCCGCAGGCGGTAGCTGCCAGCAGCCCCCACCCACTCCAAACCATCCAGCGACTCAGCCCGGTGCTTGACCAGCCTTTGCCCCCCGCCCCTTGAAATCCACAATGGGCGCCAGTCGGGCATCCCTTAGTTCATCCAGCGCAAATCCCAGCGCCTGCAAAGGGGCCGGCACACGCTTCTTGCTTATTTTCTGACCCGGTTTCACTGCAGGCTCGTCACTCCAGACGATCTGCCAGCCACCCGACTCAGCCCGCTCCAGCGTGCCGCGAAATTTCTTGCGGGTGGCATTGACCTGCCCCATGGCCGCCGCGCCAATGGGCGCCTTCAGGGTGAGATCGATGACCGAACCCTCGAAACGCACGAAATCCTGCTCGTGGCGCAAAGGGCGATCGATACCCGGCGACGAGACCTCCAAGCGCTTGTACTCAACCCCATCCACCTCCAACGCGAACTGCAGTTGGCGGGTGACCTTTTCGCAATCTTCCACCGTGACGAACTGATCCACCAGGGGCTCTGGCGCATCGGCGGCCGGCTGCACCCAAGGCAAATCGATGGTGACGCGCAGCAAACCGCCGGCAGAGCGCTCAATCTCCACCAGGTCATACCCCAGACCGGTCACAATTTGTTCAACGACTTGCTGCAATGCCACGTGTTCAGTTCAATTCCGGAAAAACAACACGACTGACGCAACCCAGAACCAGGCCAGCGGCCCATCCCATAGAAGCACTCTGCGTGCATTCTTGTTTGCGTCAATCCAAAACAAAAAACCCGATAACCCCCGGAGACTCTTCCCCGACAGCTTCGAGCTCCAAAAGCATTCGACCAAAAAAAACGGGCGGTTGGTACCCGCCCGTTTGGTCGTGAGAGGCGTATTGTAGCGCGTAAAGCATTGATTTGCAAAGACGCGCCGTGCCCCAGGTGTTGCATGAACGTGCTTTTTGTGCGCCACACCACAGCCTTGGGGCCTGCAACGCCAGAACCACGGGGCGCGCCAGGCAATACCCCATCAAAAATGCCCGAAGCGCAGACTTTTTCATGCTCGGCAGCTACGACAGTGATAGCGGCTGCAACAGCTCCACCAGGTCGCTTTCGGTCCACAGCGGCTCCTTGCGGGCCGCAGCGCCGCCATACAGGCTGCTTGCCAGCAGCGCCTTGCGCTCCTGCAGCGCCAGGATGCGCTCCTCGATGGTGCCCTGGGCAACCAATTTGATCACCCACACGCTCTGGGTCTGGCCGATGCGGTGGGCCCGGTCGGTGGCCTGGGCTTCCACGGCGGGATTCCACCAGGGGTCGTAGTGGATCACCGTGTCGGCCTGGGGCAGATTGAGCCCCACCCCGCCCGCCTTGAGGCTGATGAGGAACAGCGGCACCTGCCCGCTGGTGAACTGTTCGATGATCGCGTCGCGCTGCTGGCTCTGCCCCGTGAGCTTGACCCAGGGCAGCTTGCGCTTTTTCAGCTCAGCCTCGATCAGCGTGAGCATGCTGGTGAACTGCGAAAACAGCAGAATGCGCCGCCCCTCGGCCAGCATTTCGGGTAACAGGGCCATCAGGTGCTCGAGCTTGGCCGAGGTCTTGACTTGTTTTGCCGCCTCGAGCGGCACCAGCTGCGGGTGGCAGCAGACCTGGCGCAGCTTGAGCAGTGCATCAAGAATAGTGATCTGCGATTGGGCCAGTCCCTTGGACTGCAGGGCTTCGCGCACGGTTTTTTCCATGCCCAGACGGATGGTTTCGTACAGGTCGGCCTGCGCACCGGCCATTTCCACCGGCATCACGGTCTCGACCTTGGGCGGCAGCTCGCCGGCCACCAGCGCCTTGGTGCGCCGCAGCATGAAGGGTGTGATGCGCGCGCGCAGCTGCGCCATGCGCGCACCGTCACCCTGCTTTTCGATCGGTGTGCGAAACAGCGCCTTGAAGCGCTGCTGGCTGCCCAGAAAGCCGGGCATCAAAAAGTGGAACAGGCTCCATATTTCACCCAGGTGGTTTTCCATGGGCGTGCCCGACAGGCACAGCCGGTGCCGCACAGTCAACTGGCTCACCACCTGCGCGGCATGCGTGCTGGCGTTCTTGATGTTGTGGGCCTCATCGAGCACCACCAGATGCCACTCATGCGCCAGCCAGCGGTCGCGGTCGCGCTGCAGCAGCGAATACGGGGCGATGACCAGATCGTGCTCGGCCACCGATTCGGCCACCTCGTGGCGGCCCGCGCCGTGCAGTACCAGGCTGCGCAGGCCTGGGCAAAAGCGCGCGGCCTCGCGCTGCCAGTTGCCCATGAGGCTCACCGGCGCAATGACGAGCGCGGGACAGGTCAGGCGCCCGGCCTCTTTTTCCACCTGGATATGCGCCAGGGTCTGCAGCGTCTTGCCCAGGCCCATGTCGTCGGCCAGCACACCGGCCAGGCCATGGGTACGCAGAAACTGCAGCCAGTTCAAGCCCTGCTGCTGATAAGGCCGCAGCGTGGCGTGCACGCTGGCCGGCAGCGGCACTTCGGGCAACGCTTTGGCACCCTGCAGCTGCGCGACCATGGCGCGCAAGGCGCCAGCGCCCTCCCACACGGCGCCCTCGCCCAGCGCGGCGCTGGTGCGCAACGCCTCCAGGCGCGAGAGCTGGAGGTGATCGCTGGTGAAGTCATGGGCGCGGTCGCCCACCAGGTCCAGCAGCGCCGCCATCCAGGGCCGCAGCGTTTCGGTGGGCAGGCGCACAAAACCGGGGCCCGGGTGCGACGGCAGATAGACATGCGATGGCAATTGCGGCAGACCCGTTTCTGGGTCGGGCGGCTGGGCCGCCGCGGCGGCAATCAGGTCGGGCAGCCAGGGCAGGATGTTGTGGCGTACACCGTTGATCTCCATGCCCAGCGACAGCGCAAACCAGGGCGATGTGGCCTCGTCATCGCCCCCGGGCTGCAGCGCCACATCCAGGGTGTCGGCATGGGTGATCCAACCACCCAACGCGGCATCGACGGTCACTTCAAACCCCGCGTCGCGCAACACCGCGAACCGGTTGTCGGCCCAATGCCACCAGTCGTTTTGCGCGCGCTTGCCGGGAATGCCGAACAGGCCATCGCCGATGGCGAGCAGGCCCAGGTCCATCAGCCGCTCGATGGCGTGGCGTTCTGCCTTGGCATCGCGCTGCAGCAGCACCTGGCCGCCATCTTCCGCTGTCACCAGCACGCTCAGCTCCTGCCCGGCCCACCAGCCCACATGGCCCTGGTAGTCGAACCGCAGCTGGGCGGTGATGAGGCCCAGGTCGGACACATCGCCCGCTGGCACGGGCGCCAGGTGCAGGCGTGCCACGGGTGGGGCGCCCTGCAGCCGCGTGAGCACACCGAGCACCGGCGGCAGCGGCAGCACACCACCCAGGCGGCTGGTGACCTCGGCCCGGTGCTTTTGCAGCGCCGTGGCCCCCAGCGCGGGCGCCTTGAGCAGCAGGGCGAGCTGCGCAGCGCTCAGGCCCTCGGCCAGCACCTGCCCACACAGGCCACGGGCAGCATCCAGATACAGCGGGGGGCTGTTGCTGCACAGCGTGGCTGACGCCACGGGCAGGCTGGCGTGCAGGGCCCAGGTACTTTCGCCCCCGGCAGCGGGCGGGGCCTCGCGCCATGTCCAGGTAATGGGCAAGGGGTCGCCCCAGCGCAGCGGGGCCCCCACGGTAGAGCCCCCCGCGTCGGCAAACAGGTGGCCGCTGCCGGCCGCCTGCTGCAGCGCGAGAACGCCCACCGTGCCTTCCAGCACCGCCACCGGCGCGGCGCTGTAGGCCGAGTAATAACCCGTGCTGCGCGGCATGGCGCGCAACAGTTGCAGCACCTGGCGGTCGGCGTCGCTGGCGCGGTCGTACACGGCCTGCCCCGGGCCGGGCTGCGTGCGAATCTGCTGGGGCTTGGCCCAGCCGCCGGTGACTTTGGGGTAGGACACCACGGCCTCCAGCTGCATCTGCAGCGCAGTGGCACGTGGCAGGCCCACGGTGGAGACCAGGTAAAGGTATTGATCGGGCCGATCCGGCCTGGCGCCCAAGTCCTGCGGGGCGGATGCACCCGCGGCACGGTCCCAGTCCTGCAGCCAGCGCAGCAGCCGCGCGTCGGCCTCGGCGCGCGCCACGGCTTGCTTGCGCTCTTGCATGGCTTTGAGCGCATCGACGGCTTTGGCAGAGGTCTGCTCTTGCGCCGGAGGCTGGTGCGCGGCCTCCAACGTCAAAGCGACCGCGTGTTTGCAATCCACGCCCACGGGGCAGCTGCAGTCGCCCGACCATTGCTTGACCTGTCCGTTGGTGGCAAAGGCGAGTTTCACGGAGACTGCGTACGGCGCGGGCAGGCTGCCCTGCACCTCGCCATCGATCACCCAGTTGCCATCGCCCTTCGCTGCCATGTCAATGCATGCCACATCTGCGCGGCGGTACAGATCCATCCCCCGCGACCAGGCGCCTTGGTCACACTGGGCCTGCAGCGAATGAAGGTGGAACCACGGGGCACGCGACATAGGATAAAAATCAAGGAAAAAGTAGCCCTGATGCTTATTTAAAAAGGGCTTAATGCTATAAAAACAGGAGCATTCACCACCGCCATCACCCCCGATGCGTGGTGGCTACCGACCCGCCCCGCTAGGCACTGCGTGCGGCACGCACGCGCTCAAACAGTTCCTGGGCCTCGCGCCCTGCCCCGGCAACGCCCGGTGCAGCCGCCTGCAGGCTGCCCAGCAAACGCGCCAGCACGGGTGCCTGCGGCAACAAAGGCCCCAGGAACAAGGCCCGATGGCCATCGGCGATCAGCAGCGTGGGGAAGGTCTCAACATCCAGGTCACCAGCCAACTCGGATTCGTCCTCGATATCCACCCACTCGAAACGCACGCCGGGGTGCGCCCGCGCCAGTGCGTCAAACAGGGGCCGATAGTCGCGGCAGGTGCCGCACCAGCCCGCGCACAGGCACACCGCCCACCAGCCGCTGCCAGGGGACACGGGGTGGTAATCGGGCAACGCGGCCGGGCTCTGCATCGGGGGGTTCTCCTTCACGACCCGCGCCGCTCCCGGGCACGGTAAACGCCGATGGTACCCACCGCGGGTGCCTGGTTGCCCCAGGCATTGCGCACAAAGCTGCTCACGGCCGCCACGTCCTCGTCGCCCAGCACCTGCATGAAGGGCGGCATGCCGTGCGGGCGCGGGTGGCCCGCCGTAGCCGGTGGATAGCCGCCCTGCAGCACCACGCGAACGAGGTTGGTGGGGTCTTGCAGCATCACGGCGCGGTTGTCCGCCAACGCCGGAAACGCCCCCGGCTGGCCCTCGCCCTGGTCGCCATGGCACTGCGCACAATGCTGCTCGTACACCTTGGCACCGCGCGCCAGCGTGGCGGCTGAGGGTTTGACCACCGCCGCGGCGGTGGGGGCCTGCTGCGGCAGCGCCCGCAAATACACGGCCATCGCCTGGGCATCGGCATCGCTCAGGTACTGCGTGCTGCGAAACACCACCTCGGCCATGGGCCCGGTCACAGATCCCTGGGGGGCCACGCCGGTTTTCAGCAGGGCCACCACGTCTTCTAACGGCCACTGCGCCACGCCCGCCTCGGCCGCAGCATTGAGTGCCGGGGCATACCAGTTCTGCACGGGAATCAGCCCGCCGCTGAAGGCCTGCGCCTGGCTGCTGGCGCCCAGCGCATTGCGCGGGCTGTGGCAGGCGGCGCAGTGGCCCAGGCCGTTGACCAGGTAGGCGCCCCGGTTCCAGTCGGCCGACTGCACGGGCTCGGGCGCGAACGTGCCGGGCGTGAAGAACAGCGCCCGCCACACCCCCAGGGCCGCCTGCGTGTTGAAGGGAAAACGCAACTGGTGCGGCCGGTTGGCCTGCGCCACCGCAGGCAGGCTTTGCAGGTAGGCGTAGATGGCGTCGGAGTCCTCGCGTGTCACCTGCGTGTAGTTGGGGTAGGGAAATGCCGGGTACAGCAGGCGCCCGTCTTTGGAGCGGCCGTTGTGCAGCGCGCGCCAGAACTCGGCGGCCGACCAGTTGCCAAGGCCGGTGGCCTTGTCGGGCGTGAGGTTGGGGCTGTGGATGGCGCCAAACGGCGTGTCGATGCCGCGCCCACCCGCATAGGGCGCGCCGCCTTGCACGGTGTGGCAGGCCATGCAATTGCCCACGCGGGCCAGGTATTCGCCGCGCGCCACCAACTCGGGCGTGCTTTGCAGGCTGGCGCTGGTGGTCAACGGCTCTTCGCCGCGCAGGTTCAGCGCCAGCACGGCGGCGGCGCCCAGGCCCAGGGCGGCCATGGTGGAAGAGATCGTCCAGAGAATGCGTTTCATGCCATCCCCCTTCAGCGCGCCGCCGCGTCTGCGACCGGCACCGCCTCCACCCCGCCGCAGCGCACGGGCATGGCCGCCGCCAGCCGGTCAGCCGGCTTGCCCGTTCCGGGCACCGGCTGGGCCGCCAGCCAGGCCGATACCGCGCTCACCTCCTCGGGCGTTAACTGGCGCGCAATGGCGGCCATGCAATCGGGCGCCTGTGCGCGGCGCTGGCCGGTTTTCCATGCCCCAAGCTGGCTGTTGAGGTAGTCGCGCGGCAGGCCCAGCAGGCCGGGAATCGCCGGATTCAGCCCCGTCATCGCCGGGCCGTGGCACTGCACGCAGGCGGGCAACTGGCGCCCCGCATCACCTTGCTGCACCAACAAGCGGCCCTGCTCCAGCACCTGCGGCGCAGCCTGGGGCGCCGGGGGGGGCGCATAAGGCAGTTGCAGCGCGGCGAAATGGGTGGCCATCTCGCGCAGATAGTCGTCCGTGAGGTGCTCGATGAGGTAGGTCATCTGCGGGTAGCTGCGCCGCCCGTCACGAAAATTGACCAGCTGGTTGTACAGGTAGCCCGCCGGCTTGCCCGCAATGCGCGGAAAGTAGCCCTGTTGCGTGGCGCGGCCTTCCTTGCCGTGGCAGGTAGCGCAGGCCAGCACGCGCGGCGCCATGGAGCTGGCGGCTGCGGGAGTGGCCTCAGGAGCAGCGCCGGCTGGCGCGGCAGCCAGGGCCAAGGTACCGAGGGCAAAAACCCACAAACAAGACAACAGGGAGTGCGACGCGCGGCGTGCGAGATTCACCATGGGCTGATACAGACGAAAACTGAATAGATTGATACGAGGGTCGCAACTCTACCCTGCCCACAAAACAGGGAGGATGGACGGAACAAGAGCCGCCATCACGGCACGACGGTGATGGACGCAAACCGCAGGTGGTGCATGAACTCACGCAGGATCAGCAGCGTGGCAGCAAACTTGGTGCCTTGTAGCAAGCCCTCGCGCAGCATCGGGCGCCCTTCGGCCACGGCGGCCAGGCGCTCGAAGACGCGCTCCATGGCATCGAGCGGCATCGCCATGGCTTCGCTCGGTGCCAAGCCTGCCAGCAGGGCAATTTCACGAACGACCGCATCGGCACACAGCAAGGCGCTGCCCGGCGCCAGCAGCGCCACGGCGCGGATCACCTCGTCTTCCACCGTGGCAATGGCGTTTTCCATTTCCAGCGGCGTGGGTGGGCTGCGCCGGAAAAATTGCCGCGCCGTTTTCTGCGCACCAATGTCCAGCACCAGCGCGGCAGAAGCCTCATCGCCCCCGCCCGTGGCAATGGCGGTGTGTTCGGCGCCGATGTGCAGCAGCGTGACAGCGCCCGCCGGGCAGGCCCCCGCGCGCAAGGCGCGAAAGCGCACCCGGATGTCGGCCTCGGCAACCGAAGCCCCCGCGACGGGCGCGCGCGACAAGGGAGCGGGTAAGGTTTCTTTCATGGAGGTTCCTTGCGCTGTGGGCCCGGCGGCCGCAAACCATGCAGGAGAATAGCCCAATGGCCAGTATGCAAAACAGCGCCTTTCGCCAATCCATCGCCCTGCTGGGCCAACGGCGTTTTGGCACGTTCTGGTTTGCCAGCCTGCTGGCCAATATCTGCACCTGGGCCCAGCAGGTGGCCCAGCCTTGGCTGCTGCTGAGCCTGGGCGCATCGCCCTTTCTGCTGGGGCTGGACGCCTTTGCGCTGAGCGCACCGGTGCTGCTGCTCACGGTGGTAGGCGGTGCACTGGCCGACCAGGCGGACCGTCGGCGCACGCGCCGGCTTGGCCGGGGCTTTTGCCGTGAGTGCGCTGTCCTATGTGCCGTTCATCCTGGTCGCGCTGTGGGTGCTGCCGCGCACCGCGCCCGCCGCACCCGGCGTCCGACTGCTGGACCGCCACCAGTTGTGGGCCGGCGTGCGCGAGGTGCTGCATGAACCGGGCTTGCGCAGCGGGTTGGCCACCGTGCTGGCCACGGCCATGCTGTCCGCGCCGCTCCTCACTTTTTGCCCGGTGCTGGTCAAAGAGGTGTTTCGGGGCGATGCCGGCGATTTCAGCACCGCGCTAGGCGCGTTTGGGTTGGGCGGCCTGATCGGCGCCATCGGCCTGCTGGCTCTGGATCCGCACCGCGACCGGCGCCCACTGAGCACCTGGTTTGCGGTGGCCTATGGCGCCATCGTGGTGCTGGCCGCGCTCAACCGCTGGGCCTGGGTGCTGCCGGCGCTGCTGGTGCTGGCCGGCGTGGCGATGACGGCAAGCAATGCCTCGGTGAATGCGCTGCTGCAGACCTTTGCGCCCACGCACCTTCGCGGCCAGACCGTCAGCCTGTTCATGCTGGCCATGCGGGGCGGCATGGCGCTGGGCAGCCTGGTGACGGGCGCCACGGTGTACTGGCTGGGCGTGCGCGACGCCTTGCTGATCAATGGCATCCTGGCCTTGCTGGCGCACTTGGTGATCGGGCGCCTATGGCTGCGGGCACCTCTGCCGCGGCAGGCCCGCTGAGCAGCCCAAAGCGCGGGCACCCGTCACTTCATTCTGGAGGGCCGCCGGATCGTTTCGCCCGCCACCATGAAGGCCCCCCAGCCGCGGTGGTGCAGCGTGCGCGGGTCCTTGCAGGCCGGATCGGTCCAGGCCTTGACCACCTCCAGCACAAAAAAGCTGTAGCGGTTGACAAAGCGCGTATCCACCACCTTGCATTCGAGGTTGGCATGGCACTCGGCAATCAACGGTGCTCCCACCAACGACGCAGGCTCTGGGGTCAGACCAAACGCGGTGAATTTATCCATGCTGCGGCCCGAATGGTTGCCACAGTCCACCACCTTTTGCGCCAAGTCCACGGCGGGGATGTTCAACACGCATTCGCGCGTAGCCTTCAGCGCCGTGAAGCTGAAATCGCGGTGGCTGACCACGCAGCCCACCAGCGGCGGCTCGAACTCCATCATGGTGTGCCACGACAGCGCCATGGCATTGCTACGACCCTTGTGGGCCGTGCTCAGCAACAGCACCGGGCCGAGTTCGAGCAGCCCGTACACCCTGGACAGTGGAAAAGATCGCTTGGCCATGGTAAAGC